>Ga0224501_10000301_pt1 | contig 43428 bp, 46 predicted proteins | sample SF_Oct11_sed_USG_4_FD_169105 | JGI IMG/M metagenome (GOLD analysis project Ga0224501, IMG submission 169105) | Sediment microbial communities from San Francisco Bay, California, United States - SF_Oct11_sed_USGS_8_1 | ecosystem: Environmental > Aquatic > Marine > Sediment | place: USA... | reverse complement strand
GCGAAACAGTTTCATCGATCTTTTGCAAGTAGGTTATCAGGGTCTTAAGTCACTGGTTTTGGGCAGTTATTATGCCGAATCCAATAGCTGGCAGTCTATTGGATATATGGGGCCACCCAATTTAGGTTTGGGAGGACAATAAGATGAGTTTACCCAATAATCCTTTCTCAAGTGAAAATATTGCCGCAAATAATTGGCAGTTAATTGATGGTGAAAAAGTTTCCGATAAAGTCACGCTTGACGCTGATGTCGTTATTGTTGGAACTGGTGCTGGTGGCGGAATTGCAGCCGAGATATTAAGTAAGGCTGGTTTCAAGGTTGTGATGGTGGAAGAAGGGCCTTTGCGTCATTCTGATCATTTTGATATGAAAGAAAAAACAGCCTATCCCGATCTGTATCAGGAATCCGCAGCGCGCAAAACCAAAGACAAGGCCATTAGTGTGATGCAAGGGCGAGCCGTTGGTGGTTCGACAACAGTTAACTGGACATCAAGTTTTAGAACACCAGCTCAAACTTTAAAACAGTGGCAAACTCATCATGGGGTTGAAGGGATTACGGAAGAAAGCATGAAGCCCTGGTTTGAATGGGTCGAACAAAGACTCAATATTAATCCCTGGCCAGTACCACCGAATATGAATAATGAAATTTTAAGACAAGGTGCAACCCAACTCGGCTGGAGTTCAGGTGTTATTGCTCGAAATGTCAATGGTTGTGCCAATCTGGGCTATTGTGGTACCGGCTGTCCGATTAATGCCAAGCAGTCGATGTTAGTCACCACCATTCCAGCTGCGCTCAATCATGGTGCGACCTTGATGAGTCGAACGCGCGTAGAAAAAATTCTGGTTCAAAATGACAAGGCAACTGGTGTTGAAGTTAAATTTATTGATCATAATGGCCAGATAAGAAATGGCATCACAGGCACGATAAAAGCCAAACATGTGGTGATGAGTGCGGGAGCCATTGGTACGCCTGCGGTGTTGTTGCGTTCTCAAATTGCCGACCCCAACAGCCTCATCGGTAAAAGAACCATGATTCATCCAGTTAATCTGACCCTCGGTTTATTTGGTGAAAAAGTCGAGGGCTTTTCCGGTGCTCCACAATCTATTTACAGTGATGAATTCCAATGGCGAGATCAATCCATCGGATACAAACTGGAAGTGCCACCTATGCATCCAGTGTTATCCTCAATTATGGTCAATGGTTTCGGTGAAGAGCATGCCAAGGTGATGGAACAATTGCCTCACATAAATGCAGTGCTGGCGTTGGTGCGAGATGGTTTCCATGAAGAAAGTCAGGGTGGCAGTATCGAACTCGACAAACACGGTTACCCAGTTCTGGATTATCCGCTTACGCCAATTTTGTGGAAAACCTTTAAAGAATCCTTTGCCAATATGATGGAGTTGCAATTTGCTGCTGGTGCAAAGCAAGTTATGCCAATGCATCGGGATGCGGGATTTATCAACTCCTGGAGCGAGGCGAAAAAGGCTTTGGAAACCTTACCAATGAAACCGCTCAGAGCCAAACTCTTTACCGCGCATTTGATGGGCGGTTGTGCAATGGGTGAGGATAAGTCTCAATCGGTGGTGAACAGCTATCATCAACATCATCATGTGGAAGGTCTTAGTGTGATGGATGCTTCCGTTTTCCCAACCAGCCTTGGAGTGAATCCCCAGTTGTCAATTTATGGGTTGACTGCCAGAGCGGCGACGCATTTGGTTGAGAGTCTTAAGGGTTAATTAATCATTTCCCTTAGGCTGTCGAATCGGAGGAGTCCACTTTTTATGAGTGGGCTCAGGTTCTGGATCTCTACAAGCTCCACTAAAGCACTTAAAAATGAGGCCACTTGCTTCTATAAATGTCATTCCAATTTCAAATAAAGCTCCTTCAGTTTGAGCCCAAGCTTCATCATATAAATATTTGCCATGGATATTGGCTTCAATATGCCATGTCCATCCATCAAGTCCATGGTTTTTTTCTGCAGCAGGCTCGTCGATTAAAAATTTTGAATCCATAATTTTATCAACCAAACTTTGTGTTTCATTCTCATCTAGTATTACAGAAAAACCTTTTACTATCTCTCTAGTTTCAGTGTTATCGCTGTAGTTATGTACGAACTGTAGTACATCTATTTTTGACGTTCTGTTTGAAATGTATAAAGTGATTACCGTTTTTCTTCCCCATGATGGATACATCCACAATCTGAAAATGACTGGAACTGATTTATTTCCATATACAGGTTGCAGGTTTAGGTCTTGATATACCTGACTTTCGTTGTAGTAGGCATTGCTACTACTCCATAGAGGAGTTAACTCAGCTGTTTGTCTTTCGAATATGTGAACAAAGTATGTTAATAACAACATAATTATTACAAGGCTAAATAGAGAGATGTAATTTTTAAAACTCATAATTTCTTCAACTAGATTTTGAAATATTGTTAATGCTATAGCTTATTGAAAAGAAACAAAATACTAACTCACAAATCCTGCGCCAAACGAAAACCAACAAGCATATCCCGATGAGTCTTTGAAAGCCCATTACGGTCTGCGGAGCGCAGGTAAACAGGACTAGTAAACCAGTTACCGCCACGTATAACCGTTTCAAACTGACACTCACCATTTAGCCATGCGCTGCCATTTTGAGGAGCGTCTTTGTATGAATTGTGATAACAATCTTCAACCAACTCCCACACGTTACCATGCATATCATATAAGCCAAAATTGTTGGCTGAGAATGATTTGACCTCTACTGTTCCATCGTAAGAAGCACTACACTCTCCAGCTGGGCGTACACCTTCTTTTGGTTCGTTTCTTCCATATTGAGCTTTAGAGCAATCAATATCATCACCCCAAAAATATTTTGTTGTCGTGCCAGCTCGTGAAGCATATTCCCATTCCGCTTCACTGGGTAGTCGAAAAGTTTGCCCTGTCGTCATATTTAACCAGGGAATAAATTGTGTTGTTATGTCTTCGTAACTGACATAAATGACTGGACGATTACCGCGACCCCAACCTTCATCTTCAGGTTTATGAGTGCAAGCGCCAGCATTTACGCACGCATCCCATTGAGTAAAAGTGACTTCTGTTTCACTCATTTTGAAAGACTTGACGGTTACAGTATGGATTGGTTGTTCATCATCTCGTTCTGTAGAACCCATTTGAAAGGTTCCGGCTGGGATGGTTAGCATCTTAGGTGTATATGTTGAGTTGGACTGTTTCTCAGTTGCTGATTGAGAACAACCTATTAGGAAAATTGTGGTAGATACCAAAGGGTATAGAAGTTTATTGTTTATTGGTTTTATCATTTGAATCTCCATATTTTGCTTTATTTATATTTTTAATTTGATTGAGTATATCAGTTTTAGATACAGTAGACATTGTCATTTCGGATGATGCTGGTAGCCAAAAAATTCAAACAGTTAAAAAAAAGATTGAGACCATATTGGTGTTTCAGTTAGGATTACATAAAAGAATTATTTGTTTCTCCTACATAGGAGTATTATGAAAAACCTAGACTCCCACGTTTCATCAATCATCATTTTATTATTAATCCTGTCTTTAATTCTGGCAGCCGACAACTTTTTAGGCAGTTTGGAAGAGGCAAAAAAATACAAAGGCATGATGATGATGGCATTATTATTGATTCCACAGGGCAGAATTTTCACTAGAATGGGTGATTTGAAAAAAATGGGTCAATCATTCGGTACAAGAATCGGATATTGGTTGCTAAACGAATTTCAGGTTTTGTTGGCCGTATTTATCTTTTTATTAATGAGAGCTTAATTTGAAAAGAGTCGCGTTTGTCATACTCGCAATTGTTAGCAGTTTTTCAACTTATGCTGAAGAATTATCACTTAATAGTGAAATAAAATGCCTGTCATTTCATCAAAATAAAGAAGAGCTGTGTGCTATTAACTCAGAACAAAGTGTCATCTGGTTGTATTTCCCGGGGCCTGGTATGCCCGCTATACAATTGCCTTATGACAGACAACCTATGACCGAGTTTTATATTACCGATATTCAATTGTCACCCGATGAGAAAACCTTTGCCTTTGTGTCCGCCAGTGAAGGACATCCCGGTTTGACCGTTGTCGATTTGCCCAGTTTGTTAAATTTCTCGGGCGAAATTCAGCAAAAAGTCATCGCTGAATATCCACATGATGTATCCATTGTTGGTTGGCAAAATAATCAGCTGATTTATGAAATGTATTACAATGATTTTGATGGTGTGGAGAGAGAAGCCCAAAGCCAGCAGTTTTTATTTGATTTAACCACTGGCGAGAGTTTGGTGCTGAAATAAAAATAATTGTTAAAATCGATAAGTTACCATCAAATAGGAATTGGTAAGGTCAGCAATATCTGCCGGAATTTGACTGTACCCTAATGCCATATCCCATTTTCTTGAAACCTGCCATCCAACCCCGATATCCCAATAGATTCCACTTGATGATTTGCGAACAGGCGGGTTTGTCACACAGAATATACAGGCAAAAGGATCTTCTAATGATTCACTAGTATTTGCGAAACCTATTGAACCAAAACCATAAACGTTATCGCCATTGGTTTTAGCTGTAAAAGCCAGATAAAATGAATCGGCTTCATAAGTCAGGAAAGTAGAGAAATCAAATGCTGAAGAAGAGTTTACAGAGCCAAACTTAACGCCATATTGTTGGGAATAATAATAAGTATATTCAATGCCTGAATAATCATTGCTGAAAGATTCTCCAGCCGTGTCAGCATCAGAGCTTCCCGTTATCGCGGATAAATAATGCTGCCAGAAAAAATTGTCTTGATTTGAAGTTTCTTCAGCCTGAACAGCCAACGAGAGAGCCAAAGTAAACATTAAAAGCAGTTTGCCAAGCTTGTAGATAAGCATATCAACTCCTTCCAGATTTACTGGTCATATTTTGAGCATTATATGCCTGAAAGAATAGTAATACAAACAGATTTTTCCTGAACAAATCAACAAAACCCAGCGATTAGGGCAATAATAATCGCTGGTGATAGTTAGGAGTTGAAACAAAAAGAAAAAACGTTAAAAACGATAACTCATTTTTAAATAGGTGTTGGAGAGATCAGCCATTTCAGCACTGATTTGACTATAACTCAATGCCATTTCAAAGCGACTTCCCAGATTCCATCCAGTACCAATTTCCCAGTAAAGCCCACTCGATGAAGTATGAGCAACAGGCTCATTTAGACAGAAAACTAGTAAGGCGCATGTTACCGGATCTTCGAGAGTCTCATCAGTTTTAGCATAGCCTAATGAGCCAAAGCCAAACAGACCATTGCTCTGGGTGTTTGCTGTAAATGCCAGATATTTCGAATCGGCATAGTATGATTGGCTACCAAATAATCCGGGAAATAAATCATTGGATGACATGCCACCAAATTTAACGCCATATTGTGGTTTAAAAAAATAGGTAAACTCGCCACCGAAAGATAAATTACTAAAGGATTTGCTAACTGCGTTAAAGTCTGCATTGGAATCTCCAATCATTACAGTAATTAAATAGGGTTTCGACAAATCGTTATTTTCTTCGCTGTTTTCCTCTGCTATAGCAAAGGTCGAAAGTGACACAACAAGTATTAATAGAAAGGAGATAATGTTTTTTATTAGCATAGTAATTCCTTTATTTTGTTTTAGGTTGTTTTGGAGCATTTTATGTGAAAAAAGTTCAATGGGAAATGTTTATTGAAAGGTGAAAGATAGCCAGTAAATTACAAAACCGTTAAACTAGCGCCTGTTTAATTGATGAGAGAAACAATGCCCTGGTTACAATTAAGATTACAAACAACCAAACAATATGCAGAAGAAACCAGTGATGTCCTAATGGATATTGGTGCTTTGTCGGTCACCTTTATGGATGCAGAAGATCAACCCATTTTAGAGCCTGCTCCTGGAGAAACCCCATTGTGGGAAAATGTTGTGATTCAGGCATTGTTTGAAGCTGATGTCGATACAAATGAAGTCTTGGAACAATGGAAATTAGCGGCTTTATCCGAGCATAGTCAGGTCGGCGAATTTGAAATTCTCGAGGATAAGGATTGGGAAAGGGAATGGATGGACAGATTTGAGCCCATGTGTTTTGGAGATCGATTATGGATCTGCCCAAGTTGGAAGCCAGTGGTTGATGAAAATGCAGTAAATATATTGCTCGATCCCGGATTGGCATTTGGTACAGGAACTCACCCCACAACTGCACTATGTTTAAAATGGCTGGATGCTGCTGATGTAAATGATAAGGTTGTAATTGATTATGGATGTGGTTCAGGGATACTGGCAATTGCGGCTCTGAAGTTGGGTGCGAAAAAAGTTTATGCAGTGGATATTGACCCGCAAGCTATTCTGGCAACAAAAGATAATGCTGAAAGAAATAATGTGGCTGATGAGCGTTTGCTTGTTGGCATGCCGGAAATATTGAAAGAAAAATCTCAAGCAGATATTTTATTGGCTAATATATTGGCAGAGCCGCTGAGGAATTTGATACAAGAAATTTACGATCTGTGTAAACCTCATGGTAGAATTGCGCTATCCGGTTTGTTGACGACTCAATCTGATGAGCTAATAGCAATTTATCAACAGCGCTTTCAGATGGAAGAGCCAGTATTTCAAAATGAATGGGCTCGTTTAACAGGCATTAAAGTAAATAACTAGGAACTTTTCGAGTGGAAAACAAGGCTCACTACACACGTTGCCCTCATTGTAAAAGTGCATTCAGAATAACTCTGGAAATTTTATCTCGTGCTCAGGGAAAGGCTCGCTGCGGTGCTTGTTTGGCAATTTTTCAGGCTTCAGATTATTTACTCCAGCCCAAAGAAGTGAAGGAAGTTTTGGAAGAGGCTGCGCAGGAAGATTCGCAAGATTCCAAAAGCAACGCATCTGTAAATAACACTTTTGAGGTTATAGAAAATTCAGAAATTCAGAAAGAGCAAGATGAATTTGAATTTGACCCTGAAACCGGTGATTTGGTGTTGCCGGAGGATAAAAAGGATTTAGTTGCAGAAGTAAAAGATGAGCCACAAGAAGAGTTTCAAGGAAAGTCGATAGAAACTGAAACGGAAGAATCTGTTCCATTGGAAAATGATGTTAATTCTTCAAGAAAAGAACCTACCTTTGAAATTGATATTAATGATATTGATCCAAATGATATTGATTTGGATGGGAACGAAGTTGCGCAGCCTGTTGAAAAAATAAAGCAAGAAGAAGCCGTTCAGCCTTCTGAAGATGAATCATCAGAAGTTGATGAAGCATTGTCAGTCAACAAAGCCTCTGAAGTTGAAACTGATACCTCCAAAAATCTAGAAATTTCAGAAGAGCAATTAGATATTGAGGATGTTATTCAGGCATCTGCTTCTGAGGCAGAATCGATAACGACATCTGAAGAAGATGAAACCGCAGTAGAAAGTGAAGCAAAAGATGATCAAGATGCAGTCTCACAAGATGAGGAGGCACAAGAAGAGGCTGTTGAAGAGATACCTGAAAAACCAGAAGAAGATGAAGAGCTTAAGCGTTTGCTTGAAGCGAGTAAGAAAGAAAGCGAAAAACCAAAAAGTCGCGAAGAAATTTTAAAAGCCGTTGATGTCGCCCCTGATCCTTTGGAAGAGTTTGATGAGATTGTTCAGCCTAACAAAAGAACATTCAGAAACTGGTTGATCTTTATTGTCATTTTGTCGCAACTGGCTTTTGCTGGCTATAAATTTTGGACAAATCGTCAAACATTGGCCTGGGATGAAAACTGGGGTGAATTTACTCAAAAAGTTTGCAGCTATTTAGATTGCCAGTTAGAAGCAAGACGAGATGTTAGTAAAATTCGCTTAAGACAACGGATCGTTTCTCCTTCGGAAGAGAAAGAGGGTTACCTGTCAATTCAGATGCTACTTACCAACGAAGCAGAATTTGACCAGCCTTATCCGCAGATCTTGATCAGGTTTAGTAATTCGCAAGGCGATCAGGTGGCAGAGAAGCAATTTGCCGTGAAAGATTATTTTCCTGAAAAAGTGAATGAGCTGATGCCTGCTGACGCCGAAGTTCATATCAGTTTTGAGACAGAATTGCCTCACCCTGATGCTTTGGGATTTGAGTTTATATTCAATTAGATTCGTTTTTAATTTGAAATGCATTTTTCCTAACTTAAAAATATAAAAATATTTGCTCTTGTGATTTTAATCCGCTTTTAAACAGTGTAAAATCTGGCTTTTCTTTGACCAATCAGATCTGATGTTTTCTGATCAAGCTTCAGAGATGAGTGTTCAAATTATGAGGATCGGTAATTATTCCTTAGACAATAACCTGTTTCTTGCCCCCATGGCTGGCGTGACAGATCTTCCATTTAGAAGACTTTGTAAATCGTTGGGAGCAGGTGTCGTTGTTGGGGAAATGGTGAGTTCCAATCCTGAATTGAGACAGTCACGTAAAAGTCGTTTGCGCTTACGCCATGATAATGAACCCGGTTTAAGAGTGGTTCAGATTGCAGGTTCAGAACCTGAAATGATGGCTGAGGCAGCGAAGTATAATGTGTCTCAAGGCGCTCAGGTTATCGACATCAACATGGGTTGTCCAGCGAAGAAGGTATGCCGTAAGGCGGCAGGCTCTGCGTTGTTGAAAGACCCGCAATTGGTGAACGATATTCTTAATGCTGTGGTCAAAGCTGTTGATGTTCCGGTTACCTTAAAGATAAGAACAGGTTGGGACAAGAACAATAGAAATGCAATCGAGATTGCAAAAATTGCTGAAGGTAACGGTATTCAATCTTTGGCAGTACATGGCCGAACCAGAGCGTGTAAATATCAAGGTGAAGCAGAGTATGAAACTATTGCCAATGTAAAGGCCAATGTTTCTATTCCTGTAATTGCTAACGGTGATATTGATACGCCTGAAAAGGCTAAAGAGGTTTTGGCTTATACCAATGCTGATGGATTAATGATTGGTAGAGCTGCTCAGGGAAATCCCTGGATTTTTCGTGAAATTGATCATTTTTTGCAAACAGGTCAAAAATTGCTACCTGCTTCAAAAAATGAGATTGCTGAAGTGCTTATTTCTCATTTAAGTGAGCTACATCAATTTTATGGAGAGGTACAGGGTGTTAGGATCGCAAGAAAGCATACTAGCTGGTATTTAAAGGCAATTGATGAAGATAGTGATGTAATGTCACGCTTTAATCAAATCGATTCAGCTCACCAGCAGCATGATTTTTTGAAAATTTATTTTCAACAATTAGATAGTTTATAGGGCACCATTGGTATGAATCTAGATAGTATGAGTATGTCAGAACAGAAAGAAAATTCAATGCTTGATACAGGCAATCAACAAAACACTTTAAGAGAAAGTGTCGAGTTGGCAATGAAAAATTATTTTGCTCAGTTGGGCGATGAACAACCAAGCGACATTTACGAAATGGTTTTGGCAGAAGTGGAAGCGCCATTGATGGAGTCAATCATGGATTACACCAATGGAAACCAGACCAGAGCAGCCAAGGTATTAGGTCTTAATCGTGGTACCTTGAGAAAGAAACTGAAAATTTATGGTTTAAACTAGAGTAAAAATATTGAACAATAAAGCGGGCTTTAAGCCCGTTTTCTATTTGAAGTGTGGCAATCAGGATTTTTGAGTTAATAGTGTAGGGCAAGCATATGAGTACCAAACCAGTTAAAAGAGCATTGATCAGCGTTTCAGACAAAACCGGAATAGTTGATTTTGCGACTCAACTCAATATATTGGGAATTGAAATTTTGTCAACAGGTGGAACGGCAAAGCTTTTGTCAGATAACCAATTGCCAGTTATTGAAGTTTCCAGTTATACCGGTTTTCCGGAGATGATGGATGGTCGGATAAAAACCTTACACCCTAAAATTCATGGTGGTCTGTTGGCAAGGCGAGGTCAGGATGATGAGATCATGGCACAACATGACATCAAGCCGATAGATTTGCTGGTGGTTAATTTATATCCCTTTGAAGCAACGGTGACCAATCCTGATTGTAAGCGTGAAGATGCGATAGAGAATATTGATATTGGCGGTCCAACCATGTTAAGAGCTGCTGCCAAAAATCATAATGATGTGGCCGTGGTTGTTGATCCGGATGATTACGCGGAAATTGTTGATCAATTGAAAAATTCAGGTGGTACTGATCTGGCGCTAAGGTATCATTTGGCAAGCAAAACTTTTTCTCATACAGCCAGATACGACGCCGCCATCTCTAATTATCTGACCGCAAGATCAGAAGCTCAGGATGGTGTAGAAGAATTCCCACAAACTTACTCTGTTCAGTACAAGAAACAGCAAACCATGAGATATGGTGAAAACCCTCATCAGGCTGCGGCTTTTTATGTTGAGCATAATCCCGTTGAGGCATCAGTTTCCACTGCTGTTCAACTTCAGGGAAAGGAATTGTCTTTTAATAATGTGGCAGATACTGATGCGGCATTGGAATGTGTTAAACAGTTTGATGAGCCAGCCTGTGTCATTGTTAAGCATGCTAATCCTTGTGGCGTCGCGGTGAGTGATAATATTTTGAATGCTTATCAGCGAGCGTTTCAAACCGATCCAACGTCTGCTTTTGGCGGCATCATTGCTTTTAATAGAGAACTTGATCCTGAAACAGCCAAGGCAATTATTGACCAGCAATTTGTCGAAGTAATTATAGCGCCATCAGTTTCCGAAAGAGCCAAAATTGTTGTGTCCCAAAAGGCTAATGTGCGATTACTCAGTTGCGGTCAATGGCAAGAATCAATTGCCAGTTGGGATTATAAAAAAGTTAATGGAGGTTTGCTGGTTCAGGATAAGGATCTTGGTGTGATCACCGAAAAAGATCTAAAGATTGTCAGTAAAGTAAAACCCTCCAAACAACAAATAGATGATTTACTATTTTGTTGGAAAGTGGCTAAATCAGTGAAATCAAATGCTATTGTCTATGCTAAAAATCTTCAGACTATTGGTGTAGGCGCTGGGCAAATGAGCCGGGTTTATAGTGCCAAAATTGCTGGAATCAAAGCCGAAGATGAAGGGCTTGAAGTAAAAGGTTCTGTCATGGCATCTGATGCTTTTTTTCCTTTCAGGGATGGTATTGATGCAGCAGCCAGTGCAGGTATCAGCGCTATTATTCAGCCAGGTGGATCCATGAGAGATCAGGAGGTCATTGATGCCGCTGATGAACATGGAATGGCAATGGTCTTTACCGGAATGCGACATTTCAAGCATTAGTTCAGGTTTTAAAATTAGGTATTTATTTTTGATGGTCTGACCTGTTCAGGTTATATTCATTTTACTTCTATAAAATAACCGATGCAATGGACATCATTGCATTACTGTTTACAAGGAGATAGAAATGAAACAACTAATCACAGCTGGACTAATAGCAAGTATGACGGTGTTTTCGGTGGCTGCTGAAGAACCTTCTTTTAATTTTTTTGAAGCCGGGTTTGTGGATTATGATTTTGCAGACGGTTATACATTAAGATTTAATTCAGAACTCAATGAAAACACTTTTTTGACCGGTTCTTACGAATCAGTAAGTGAAACGATTTTTGGATTTGATATCGATCTTAATACGACTTTATTTGGTGTTGGATATAAATTTAGTCAGGGAGACAATAGTGTCACTTATGGAACTGTTTCCTATCTTGATATTGAGGTGGATACACCATTTGGCAGTGGTGGAGACGATGGTTATCAATTGGGACTTGGTTATCGAAATCAATATAGCGAGAATTCTCAATTTTATACCGAGTTGAATCATATGAATGTTGTGAGTTCGGCAACTGAATTGGTGTTAGGTATTCGCCATAAAATGTCTGATGATGTTGGCATGTATGCCGAATATAAAACCAATGATTTTGGTGATGATGGTTATGGTATAGGTGTCTCTTTCAGTTTTTAAAGAAAAAAGGGCTCATTAGGACAATGAGCCCTTTATCCCAACCTGTATTCAGGCTAAAATTCTCTTTTATGACTTCAATTAAAAAGTGGTTCAAATGAAAGTTTTGGTAATTGGCGGCGGTGGTCGAGAACATGCTTTAGCCTGGAAAGCAGCAGAATCAGAAAATGTTGAAACTGTTTATGTAGCGCCAGGTAATGCCGGAACTGCTTTGGAGCCTGATATTGAAAATGTTTCGATAGCTGCTGAAGATATTGAGGGATTGCTCAATTTTGCCAAAGAAAAGCAAATTGATTTAACTATTGTAGGCCCGGAAGCACCTTTGTGTTTGGGCGTGGTTGACTTGTTTCAACAACATGGTTTGAAATGTTTTGGCCCCTCAAAAGGATCAGCTCAACTGGAAGGCTCAAAAGCTTTCGCCAAAGATTTTCTTGCTCGTCATAATATTCCTACTGCAGCTTACGGTAATTTTACCGATATTCAACAAGCCAGGGATTATGTGGAAAAAATGGGTGTTCCCATTGTTGTAAAAGCAGATGGTCTGGCAGCGGGTAAAGGCGTGATCATTGCCAAAACAAAGGAAGAAGCCTTTGCGGCAATTGATGATATGCTGGCCGGTAACAAGTTTGGTGATGCCGGACATCGTGTGGTTGTTGAGGAGTTTTTGCAGGGTGAAGAAGCCAGCTTTATCGTGATGGTAGATGGTAAAAACATTCTTCCACTGGCAACCTCGCAGGATCACAAAGCCAGAGATAATGGTGACAAAGGTCCAAATACTGGTGGCATGGGTGCCTATTCTCCAGCGCCTGTGGTTACAGAAGAAATGCATGACAAAATTATGCAGCAGGTGATCATTCCAACCGTTAAAGGCATGAAAGAAGAAGGCTATCCATATACCGGCTTTTTGTATGCCGGGATTATGGTGACAGCAGACGGTACCCCAAAAGTGCTTGAATATAACTGTCGTTTTGGTGACCCCGAAACTCAGCCAATTATGGTGAGATTAAAATCAGATCTGGTCGAGTTATGCTTGTCTGCTATTGAGGGCAATCTGGATCAGCAAAGTGTTGAATGGGATGAAAGAAAAACCGTTGGCATTGTGATGGCAGCCGGCGGATATCCCGATAGTTATGCCAAGGGCAATGTGATTTCAGGATTGGAAAGTGAAATGCCGAACACCAAGGTGTTTCACGCCGGAACGTCTATTGACGGTGATGAAATTGTGACCGCTGGAGGCAGGGTGCTTTGTGTTGTCGGTCTAGGCAAGTCCGTAGGTGAAGCTCAAATGCTGGCCTATGAGCGCATTAACTCAATCCGTTGGCAAGATGTTTATTATAGAGATGACATAGGCCACAAAGCTATTGACAGAGAAAAAGTAATTAATTGATCCAGCTGGATGGATTGAAAGGCTTGCCCTGATGCCTGAGTTCAAAATAGAGTCCGGGCTTTTGTTGTCCACCACTTTGCCCAGCTGATGCAATGGTTTCTCCGCGATTCACAAAATCACCTACTTGTTTGTATAAGGCTTGATTGTAGCCATACAGGCTCATGTACCCATCTCCATGATCAAGGATAACAAGCAAGCCAAATCCGCGTAACCAATCGGCATACACCACTCGACCATGGTGAATGGCATTAATTGATTGGCCTTCGCTGGCGCTGATGATAACACCATTACTCTTTAACCCTTCGGCGAGACGACTACCATAGGATTGCAGCTTTTTACCTTTAACAGGCCAATTAAGTTTACCTTTCAGGTTTTTTAAACCATCTAGCGGTTGAGAAAAGTCGATTTTGTTAATTGTTTGTTGAACCGAATCAATCAGTTCCTGTAATTCAGAAGCATTGATTTCCAACTCTGTCAGTTTCTCGGTTTTTTCGTCAATGTCTTTAGCTAGAGAGGCAACCAGCTTTTGTCTTTCTGATTTAAGAGCTTGCAAGCGCTTTGCTTCTGCCTCTCTTGATTGTTTGAGAATGTTCAGATCACTGATTTCACGTTCAATTTTTTGGTTAACCAGTGACAATTCTTTAAGCGTATTTTGCAATTGTAAAATCTTATCCCTGCGAGCCTTGTTCATATAGTCATAATAGATCAGCATTCTGCCGAGTTTTGCCGGGTCTTCCTGATTGAGCAGCATTTTTAAATATTCCTGCTTGCCACTTACATACGCTGATTTAATTTGGGCGGCAATTGCATCTTTTTGTTGTTCCCTGTTTTTATCAAGTTGTGTTTTTTGTTTTTTGAGTTGTGCCAATTGATTATTTTTCTGTTTTAGTTGTCTATTGGTTGCCTTTAATATCTTGCTTGCTGTTGCAATTCTTTTTTCAGTTTTTCTAAGTGATTGAACTGCCTCACTTTGCAGTTTTCTTTTAGCTTCAAGTTGATTTTGCAGTTTTGAGATTTCAGTTTTTAGCTGACCAAGTTCCTTTTCAATGGCCTTGTCATCCTTATCGGCGGCATGGGAAATATTGTCTGTTAATGGCAACGCCAACAGGATAAATAAAATAAAAATTCGCTTTATTATTAATTTATTTAGCATTAGTTTTTGTCATATCAGTTAACTACTTCAAACAAAGGTTGTCCTGTCATTTCATTCGGTATAGGCAATCCCGCCAATGATAATAAAGTTGGCGCTATGTCAGATAATACCCCTTGTTTTGGGTTGATTTCTGCAGGGCGACCGAAATATATCAAGGGTACCAGAAAATTGGTATGTGCTGTATGTGCTTGCCCACTTTTATGGTCAACCATTTTTTCAGCGTTACCATGATCGGCAGTAATCACCACTTCTCCTCCAAATTGTTTGGAAGCTTCAATAATTCGTCCCAAACACTCATCAAGACATGAAATGGCTTTTACTGTAGCATCAAAGTTGCCCGTGTGGCCAACCATATCCGGGTTGGCAAAGTTGCAAATAATAAAGTCATATTTTTGTGATTCAATGGCATTAACCAGCTTGTCTGTTAAAAGTGGTGCATTCATTTCAGGTTGAAGATCATAAGTTGCAACCTTTGGGCTCGGGATCAATTCTCTATCCTCACCAACGAAAGGCTCTTCTCGACCACCATTAAAGAAAAAAGTAACATGTGCATACTTTTCGGTTTCAGCAATTCTGAGCTGTTTTAAATTCAGATCCTGCAGGTGTTCACCTAATACTTTTGACAAAAAAATCGGTTCAAAAGCAACCGGAGCATTAATGTCAGCAGCATACTGAGTTAGCATCAAAAAATTAATTGACTGTTTATCACGAGAAAAACCATCAAAATCATCATCAACAAAGGCGCGTGTTATTTCTCTTGCCCTGTCAGCTCGGTAATTCATAAATATTACGGAATCATCGGAGCATATTTTTGCGTCACCATCAATTATTGTTGGTTTTACAAATTCGTCATTTTCGCCACGGTCATATGCAGCTTGCAATGCGGTTTGAGCATCGTCAAAATGATAATCCGCTTTTCCCTGAGTTAACATCTGGTAAGCTTGTTCTACTCTTTCCCAGCGTTGATCTCTGTCCATGGCATAATATCGACCAGTAATGCTGGCGATCCTGATTTGGTCAAGCGATTCAATCTCTGATAAATAACCACTGGCACTTTGCGGTGGTGTATCGCGACCATCGAGAAAAGCATGCAGATAAACCTTTTTGACTTGATGTTGATTGGCCAATTGAATCATAGCCTTGATATGTTCTATATGGCTGTGTACGCCACCATCGGATAACAATCCCATAATGTGTAAAGCGGAATTATTTTGTTTGGCATTATTAATGACATTTAAAATAGCGGGGTTTGTTTGAAAGTCACCATCTTCAATCGCCTTGGTAATACGCGTAAAGTCCTGATAGACTACTCGACCGGCGCCAAGATTTAAGTGACCAACTTCGGAATTACCCATTTGTTGATCTGGCAAACCAACATCAAGGCCGGAGCCTGAAATAAGGGTATGAGGAAAGTTTTGCCACAGATCATCAAATACAGGTGTATGAGCAGCTTTGATTGCGTTGAATTCGGGTGATTCGCTATGTCCCCAACCATCCAGAATTAACAAAGTTATGGGCTTTTTATTCATCATTTTGTGTTAATCTATCTCATCGTAATACAACAAAAAAATATGGCAGGATTATACACTAATTTATTAACTTGTGATTTATTGCTAAACTGGGATTTTTGATAATTGCTAGAATATTGGCAAATTGATGTGACAAGAACAACAATTAATAGAAAAGAGATTGTCCGAGTATGAATTTAAAAAATATGAATCAAAGTCTAACGCCGATATACAAAACAGGTTGGTTGTATTTGTTTATTATCGGATTGTTCGCTTTTGCCTGGGGAATTGATCAAGGAATTTTAAAATCAGCCAACCAGTGGAATCGTGATTTCTGGCATTCTTTTGGCGATCAACCGAATGATTCAAAACAAGTGTTATACGTCAAGTTGACTGAATCCGAACTGGAACAAAAAAGCTGGATAGCCGGATTGTTCAAAAAGTACCCAGCTGCTAATTATGGTTTGATATTCAAGAGTGATTTGTCTATTGAAAAGAGCATTAAAGCTTACTTATCAAAATCCAAAACACCTGCCAGCGTTGTATTGGCAACAAGCGACAGATTTTCAGGTACTGGCTTTAACAGCGAAGATGGTAAAAATCTGAACTTCTTTCAAAATGCTCAAAGTATTTATGAATTGACGGAAATTACAGAGAAAGATGCTGGAGAGTTGCTTTTAAGGCCATCAGTTGTTGAAAGAAATGGTTCCATCCCGATGATTTGGAAATATCAGGATCAGGTTTATCCCGGATTTATAACCACTTTATGGTCCGCCTATCACAATGATGTCGCCGCTCTTGATAGAGAGGGCATGATCACTCATTCGATTAAGATTAAAGATGATAGCTATCCGTTAGGTATGACAGGAAGAATTTTTGCTTTCGCAGATTCCGTGAATTCAATCAGTTTAAAGGATGCCCTGTCATCAAAAAGATACAAGCCAAAACTGATTGTGATACATGATGAAACTGTTGAGCCTGATGATATTGCACTGGCATCAATTGGTCAGTTGGCCGAATCGGATTATATCTATCAAGGTGGTATTACCTTTTATGCGTCTTATTTATTGATGATTGCAGCGCTGGTTTTCAACTGGTGGTTGATCCATGCTACCAGAGGTAAAAAAATTGCGATGCATTTATCCTTTGCTACCGGATTAATATTATTGCAGTATCTGGCCTTTTATTTTTCACAATGGTTGCCAATTTTGCATGTAATCATTTTGTCAGTATTTGGTGCATTGATTGTTGCCGGGTATGAACTTGAAAACCATAAGGTTGCCAGACTACAAAAAAACCATAATAAATTAATAGCTAAAGCGGCGGATCTTTTCTTTGATAATCATCAATTTGATTCCATTCAACCCTTCTTGAATGAAACTTCTCCAGATAAACATTTGCTTAATAAAATATATACCATTGCCCTTAAAGCAGAGGACAAGAAAAATATGGTATTGGCAGAAAAGTTATTGGTCTGGATTAAGGACACCGGAATTACCCATCGAAAAACTGATAAGAAGCTTGCTGAATACAATAAGCCACTTAGTGACAGCATGCTGGAAGCAACCATGCTGATCAGTCCGGAACAAATGATGGGTAGCACACCATCCAATCTTGGAATTCAGTTCAAATCATTCGGTCGATATAAAGTGGAAGGCGTGTTGGGTCAAGGAGCAATGGGCGTTGTATTTAAAGGTGTTGATCCCAAGATAAACCGTCATGTAGCGATTAAAACACTGCAACTTAAAAGTGATACGGAAAATATGGAAGATATCAAAGCCAGATTTTTCCGAGAGGCAGAAACGGCGGGAAATTTAAGTCATGCGAACATCGTGACCATTTATGATGTTGGAGAAGAAGGTTCTCTGGGATATATAGCCATGGACTTCTTATCGGGCGTGCCGCTTTCAGATTGTGTTAAAGGAAAAACTCGCTTAACACCGACTGTTGTTTATCAATTAATGGTGCAATTGGCAGATGCACTTGAATATGCTCACAGCCAAAATATTGTTCATCGTGATATTAAACCTGCCAATGTCATGTACGACAAAAAAATGAATCGTGTTACCTTGACAGATTTTGGTATTGCTCACATCTCTGACAAGAGTAAAACCAAAACCGGAACTGTAATGGGTAGTCCTTATTACATGTCTCCTGAACAGGTGATCGGTAAAAAAGTTGATGGACGCAGTGATGTTTTCAGTTTAGGTGTTACCTTTTATCAGTTGTTGTCAGGAAATCTGCCGTTTGAAGGTGAGTCAATTGCCAGTGTTGCTTTTCATATCACCAAAACGCAGCACAAACCAGTTAAACACTGGAATAAAAAATTGCCGGCAAGTGCTGTCAGGATCACCAACAAGGCACTACAGAAAGATATTGATAAACGCTTTCAATCCATGAAGGAATTCAAGCAGGCATTAGTGGCTGCATTAAAGAAAGATTTTCGTAAGGAGGTGACGCTGTGAAAAACAAGGTACAGTCTGTCACAGACAAGGGGTCGGTTCGCTCTAATAATGAAGACGCCATTCAGTTCGGTTACAACCCGGAAGCAGATTTTGACTGGATGGTAGTTGCTGATGGTATGGGTGGGCATCAGGCTGGAGAAGTGGCCAGTAAAATGGTTGTTAGCATTCTGGAAAGTGAATTAGCCTATTTGAGTCAATCACCAACAGGTGGATGGAAAAGCTGGCTCAAGGAACTGGTGATGCAGGCAAATCAGGCAGTGTTTAATGCGGCACAAAAAAATCCTGCCTATCAGGCTATGGGAACCACTGTAGTGCTAGCCATCATTGAAAAAGAAACCTTGCATTTTGTTTGGGTGGGTGATTCCAGACTATACTGTTTTCAAGATGACCAGTTACAGCAACTCAGCAAGGATCATTCCATGATTCAGTTCTTGCTTGATAAGGGAGCGATCAGTGAAAAGGAAGCTGAAGAATCGAATACAAAAAATATTCTGGCAAAAGCGATAGGTGTAAAAGAAGAGGTTGAAGCAGATTATGCCAGTCAAAAAGTTGCCGCTGGAAATGTTATAATGTTATCTACTGATGGATTTCATGATATTGTTACAAATGATGAAATTTGTAAGTGGTTATTACAAGCTCGTGAAGGAAAAAACGTGGTTGATGCCATGGTGACCCAGGCTCTTGAAAAGGGCAGCAAGGATAATGTGACCATTGGTTTGATTTGTGTTCAGAATTAACGTAAATTATTGAAAATTAATTGTTTTTAAGGTGTGATAATGGCCTATTTAGCCCTGATAGTTGAAGATGTAGTAATAAACAAGTGGGAAATCAGTGACCAAGGATTGTTGATTGGTAGAGCAAAAGGTTGTGATGTTCAAATTGATGACCAGTCAGTTAGCTCCAGACACGCCAGAGTGCTGGTTGAAAAAGATCCTTATTTTAATGATAATCAACTGGTCTTTATTGAAGACTTGAATAGCACCAATGGTACCGAGCATAACGGTAGAACCGTAAGCAAGGCTCAACTGAATGATGGTGATGACATTAAAATTGGATTTAATCATTTCCGTTTTATTAGTGAAGATGGACTTAATCTGGACGAAACAGCTGTTATTCTAAACTAATCAAGCAGAATGTTAGATACAATAAAATTTAAAAAGAGGGAGCGTTATGAGTTATTTGGTTTATGTAATACTTGGTCTGGTCGTTATGTTGATCCTGATGGGGGTCAAAACTGTACCGCAAGGATTTGAATATACGATTGAGCGTTTTGGAAAGTTTACTAAAAGTTTAAGACCTGGTTTCAACTGGATTACTCCTGTTATTGAAAAAGTTGGTGCAAGAGTCAATATGATGGAGCAAGTGCTGGATATTCCTGAACAACAGATTATTTCTCAGGATAATGCTACGGTCACCATTGATGCCGTATGTTTTTACCAGATTGTCAGTGCTTCTCAAGCGATGTACGAAGTTAATGATCTGGAAAGAGCTATGCAGAATCTGGTAATGACCAACATTCGTACTGTTTTGGGTTCTATGGATTTGGATGAAATGTTATCCAAAAGAGACCAAATCAATGCACGTATTCTAACCATTGTTGATGAAGCTACAAATCCCTGGGGAGTAAAAATCACCCGTATAGAAATCAAGGATATATTGCCGCCAAAAGATCTGGTTGATGCTATGGCTCAACAAATGAAAGCTGAGCGTATAAAAAGGGCTCATATTCTTGAAGCTGAAGGTGAAAAACAATCTGCTATTTTAAAAGCAGAAGGTTTAAAGGAAGCTGATATCAGAGAAGCTGAAGGTAAAAGACAAGCTGCGTTTTTAGAAGCTGAAGCCCGAGAAAGACAAGCTCAAGCAGAGGCAACTGCAACCAATATGGTTTCTGAGGCAATAGCAAAAGGTGACATTCAGGCCGTTAATTATTTTATTTCACAAAAATACATTGATGCATTAACTGCAATCGGCAAATCGGAAAATTCCAAACTGGTTATGATGCCGCTTGAAGCGGGTTCTGTGGTCGGTTCTATAGCTGGCATTGCTGAAATTTTAAAAGAATCTGGTATGAAAAAATCCTGATTTGTAAAAGGAGAAACAGATGTTTGAAAGTATTGCTTACTGGCATTGGATAGCAATTGGAATAGTGTTGTTTATCCTTGAAATGCTGGCGCCTGGCGCAATTTTTATGTGGTTTGGTTTTGGTGCTGTAGCTGTTGGAGTCCTTCTCGTGTTGATGCCAACAATGGGGATTGAATGGCAAATTTTTATCTTCGCGGTATTATCTTTTGGTAGTGTTTTTGGTTGGAAATATTGGCGTAAAAACAGTCCCGAAGATAATACAGAATCAGGCACTTTAAATCAGCGTGGAAAGGCGATGGTTGGTCGTAAAGCCAAGTTAATTGAACCTATTTCAAATGGTGTTGGCAAGGTTCAGATTGATGGTACCTACTGGCGTGTTGAAGGGGAAGATATGAAACTGGGTGTTTTGGTTGAAGTGACTGAAACTGAAGGTGTTACCCTCAAGGTCAAAAAAGCAGAATAACAAACAAAGGTCGGAAGTTCCGGCCTTTTTTACTCAATAAATCATCTGAAAAACTGGCTATCGTAATAAATTGATAGACGGTGAGCCAGAGATTGATAAATCATGGTTTCAGATTGATAGATAATAACGCCAAGAGTGTGTATAATGCGCTGCTCAATTTTGCACATATTTTGAGCATGAATTCGGGGTAGTGCAGGTCATGTTTTTAAATAGCCTGACCGAATGACTACCTGATATCAACAGAGTTTTTATTGTAAGGTTTAAGATGTCAGAAATTTATCAGTTTGCTGTGAATCACTGGGTGTTGTCAATGGCGTGGATTATTGTCGCTATTTTACTACTGAATGCCCAAATCAGGCACTTGTCACATGGCCCACAATCAGTAACAAGCCAAATGTTGACCAATTTGGTCAACCGGGAAAATGCCGTTGTGATTGACATCAGAGGTCAAGCCGACTTTAATAAAGGGCATATTCATGGGGCTATTAATGTGCCTTTGAGTCAAATAAAAAATGGTACCAAAGATCTTGAAAAACATTTTGATAAACCGATTATTATGGTTTGCAACAATGGCATTCAGGTGAATGGTGGTTGTGAAATATTGCGAAAATCTGGCGCTGAAAAACTGTACAAGTTGGTAGGTGGAATGTCATCATGGACAGGAGAAAATCTGCCAGTGGTGAAATCCTGATTATTTGGGGATTGTAGTTATATATTTTAATGGTTATTTAAAACCAAAAGAAAGTGAGATGTTATGAGCGAGCAAGAAAATAATACAACTGGTGCAGCAGCTGAGACTGCAGGTCAACCAGCAAATTTTGGTCTTCAAAAACTTTATTTGAAAGATGTTTCTTTCGAAGCGCCAAATTCTCCTGAAATTTTTAGTCAGGAATATAAACCACAAGTTAAGGTTGAGATGAATAGTAAAGCTCGACCAGTGGCAGACAAGATATTTGAGGTAGTGTTAAATATTACTTTAAGTTCAGAATTAGAAGGAAAAACGGCCTTTTTAGTGGAAGTTCAGCAAGCGGGTTTGTTTTTGCTAGATGGATTCAATGAACAGCAAGCTAATCAAATTTTAAGTACGGCTGCACCGGAAATTTTATATCCCTATGCAAGAGAAGTTATTGCCAGTTTGACTGGAAATGGTGGGTTCCCTGCTGTGCATTTGGCACCAGTGAATTTTACAGCCTTGTTTATGGAAAAAATGCAACAGGCTCAAGCTGCTCAGGCAGCTCAAGATTCCGGCTCTGAAACTGTCCAGTAAGTAACTGACAAATAATGGTTTAAAAATCAGGTAGTTGGCTTATGTCCGGGATTCAAAATCAGGCGATAGCAGTATTGGGAGCAGGATCATTTGGTACTGCTCTGGCCATATTGTTAGCTAAAAATGATAATAAAACGATTTTGTGGGGAAGAAATCCGACATCAATTGCCAATATGAAGGAAAAGCGGGTCAATCAAAAATATTTGCCCAATATCCCTTTGCCGGATTCTCTTGAAATTACAGATGATTTCAAATTTGCCGTTACAACTGCTTCCGATATTCTGATTGCTACTCCAAGTTATGCTTTTACCGAGACCTTAAAGAAAATAAAGGCTCTGGTGAATAACCCTGTAAGAATAGTCTGGGCTTGCAAAGGTCTGGAGCCTGAAAGCAGTGATTTTCTGGATGAAAAAGTCAGTGAGATATTTGGCGAGGATTGTGAAAAAGCGATACTTGCCGGCCCAACTTTTGCTGAAGAGTTAGCAGTGGGAGCGCCAACAGCCATTACACTGGCATCAAACAATGCGCTGTTTGCAGCTGATTTGAGTCAGCGTCTGGTCAACCAGACTTTTCGTGTGTATCTGAGTTCAGATATGAAAGGCGTACAATTTGGCGGTGCGTTAAAAAATATTGTTGCTATAGGTGCTGGAATTGCGGATGGACTTGGTTTCGGTTCCAATGCCAGAACAGCATTGATTACACGAGGCCTGGCCGAAATGATGCGTATGGGTGAAGCGATTGGTGGAAACCGGGATACTTTTACCGGTATGGCTGGATTAGGTGATCTGGTTTTGACCTGTACTGATGACCAATCTCGTAATCGTCGTTTTGGTATTGCTTTGGGAAAAGGTGCGACAGTTCAGGAAGCAACAAGCCAAATTGGTCAGGTTGTTGAAGGCGTAAGAAATACTCGTGAAGTGTATCACCTGGCACAAAAACGCGGTGTTGATATGCCGATCTGTAAAGCCATATACAGCATTTTATATCTCAATATGGATCCTAGAATTGCCGCCAAGGAATTGTTAACCCGTGCCATGAAAGTAGAAGGCGCATAAACCTGATTTTCATACACAATGTTTCACATTGCACTTTTTGAACCCCAAATTGCACCCAATACGGGCAATATCATGCGCCTTGCAGCCAATAATGGCTGTAAACTGCATTTGATTGAGCCGATGGGTTTTGATTTAGACGAAAAGAAAGTCAGACGTGCCGGATTGGATTATCGCGATCTGCAAAATACTACTGTTCATAAAAACTACCAACAGTTTGTCGAGTCTATGGATGGCAAACGAATCATTGCCTGTACCACCAAAGGGACTAAAAATCATTGCCAGATTGTATACCAGCCAGATGATGTTTTATTGTTTGGTGCTGAAACACATGGTTTGGCACCTGCTGTAATGGATAGTATTCCAGAAGAATTACGAATTCGAATTCCAATGCAAGAAAATAGTCGCAGCTTAAATCTTTCCAATGCTGTTGCAATCATTAGCTATGAAGCCTGGAGACAGCAAGGTTTTGCTGGCGGGGATTAAATACGCTTACCACAGAGGTACAGAGGTACAGAGCACACAGAGAATGCATTTAATCTATTCTTTGACGAATTCCATTTTAAACCAGACCATATAAGAACCTTTTAATTCATGAGTGAAAATCTCGAAGCAAAATTAAAAAGTTAAATGTTTATCATCACGGGAATTCTGACTAACTAATAATACTGGTCTTTTAACAAAAATATTGTTTTGATTTCCCTCTGTGTATTCTGTGTATTCTGTGTCTCAGTGGTGTAATAATCATGATCTTGTGGTGAAAATCAGTTTTTTAATTTTCTTGTCAAAGTGTTCCTTCCCCAACCCAAAAGTTTGGCAGCTTCTGCTTTTTTACCTGAGGTAGCTTTTAAGGCTGTTTTTATAAGCAATTTTTCAATTTCAGATTGAATACTGATTAAAGATTGCTCGTTACCTTTTTGTAGTTCGTTCAAAAGATTATTGGACATTCGGTTTTGCCAGGAAAGATCTGATTTAACTTCTTGTGAGTTACCGGAAATTTCTTCGGGTATATCATGAGCTGAGATCACCTGACTATTTGCCATAACACAAATACGTCGGCAAACATTCTCCAACTGTCTGACATTGCCAGGCCACTGATAGTTTTGTAATAAATTTAAGGCATCATCGGTAAGAATTTTCTCAGGTTCATCCAGTTCTTTAGCAATACTAGAGAAAAAATAATTGGTCAATAATGCAATATCGCCAGTTCTCTCTCTTAATGCTGGCAACTGGATCGGGATAACATTAAGCCGATGATAGAGATCTTCTCTAAATTCACCCTTTGCCACTTTTGTTGTCAGATCCTGATGGGTTGCCGCAATAAAACGTACATCAACCTGAGTTGGCTGATTTGCGCCCAAACGATAGAAACTGCCTTCTGATAAAACTCGCAGTAATCTCGACTGTGTTTCCAGAGGCATATCTCCAATTTCATCCAAAAACAGCGTGCCCTGATTGGCTTGCTCAAATCGACCCAAATAACGATTTTGCGCTCCGGTAAAAGCACCTTTTTCATGGCCAAATAATTCTGACTCAATCAAATCCTTGGGCAATGCCGCCATGTTAAGAGCAATAAAGGGTGAATTTTTTCTTGGGCTGTTGTGATGAAGTGCCTTTGCAACCAGTTCTTTACCGGTACCCGATTCACCCTGCAATAAAATTGTCATGTGAGAGCCTGAAAGCCTGCCGATAGCACGATATAAATTTTGCATGGCAGGAGATTCACCGATGATAGAGTAGTGAACGGCAGGTTTTGTGGAGGTGGTTTTATTTTGAGGAGGGCTAATTGCTGCGAGTGCTCGCCCAACTGTTGCGGCTACTTCATCCAGATCAAAGGGTTTGGGTAAATACTCAAAAGCACCTTTTTGGTAAGCCTGAACCGCGCTTTCCAAATCAGAGTGGGCCGTCATAATTATGGTCGGCATACCAGAATAATGTTGTTGCACGTGCGCCATTAAGTCCATACCTGATTGCCCAGGCATTCTGACATCAGAAATCAGTAAATCAAACAGGCTTGATTTTAATAGTTGAATGGCCTGCTCAGCTGAGACAGCCTGAGTTACCTGATAACCCAAATCAACTAGCAGTTCGTTTAATACCCAGCGAATGCTGTCGTCATCATCAACCAATAAAATCTTTTTGAGAGAGTTTACTTTTGTATCGTTCATCTATTGTTCCTTAATTGGCAAGTAAACGCTAAAGCAGGTATGTATGTGTTGTTTATCCAGTTCAATAATTCCATCATGCCTTTGCACCAATGATTGAGCAATGCTCAGCCCCAGACCACTGCTATTTTTTCCACTGATGGTAGGAAAGAATATATCCTTGATAATCGCTTCAGGAATACCTTCACCCGTATCAATAACATCAATTCGCATCACTTTTTTATATTGTACTTCACCAATTGTTTGCTGAAGTTGTACTCGGGTCTTCAATATGATTTCACCATCAGGTTGCACCGCTTCAGCAGCATTCTTGATCAAATTTAATAATGCCTGTTGTATTTGCCCAACGGAAATAAATAAGTCAGGAAGACTCGGATCATAATCCCGAATTATCTGCAGATCAGGATAATTTAGTAGAATCAAATCAAGTGCCTTATCAATGAGTTGATGAACATTGCAGTGTGACTTGTCTTCGATTTTTGCTGGCAAAAGCAAGCGATCAACCAAATCACCCAGTCGATCAGTTTCCTGAATAATGATCTGGCTATATTTTTTAAAACTTTCATCTGCAAATTTTCTTTGCAACAACTGGGCTGCACCTTTAATGCCGCCAAGCGGGTTTTTTATTTCATGAGCAAGGTTTCGTATTAAATGATTGCTGATACGACTCTGGTGTTGCAATTCAATATCTTTTCGAATGTGACTGTGATGCTCACCAGTTTGTATTTCCAAAAGCAAAAATTGATTACCGTCTTCTTCAAAAGTTGAAAGAAACAAATTGCACAATAAAGATTGGTTATGAACAATCAGGTGGGCTTCTTCAATAAAAGTTGATTGATTTCTTTCAATCAGCAAATTCAGACGTTGTTGATCCCATTCGCTTTGTATTAACTCAAACAGATTGTGGCCAATCAACGATTTTCGGGATCGCATAAGTAACTGTGCGGCAGAATCATTCAGATCCATGATTTCATAATCGATTTTTAACAGCATAACCGCTGTATTAAGAGAGTTTATTGAGAGTAAAGATGACATAGTTAATTAATTTGCACAGTTTTTGTGATTTTAACGCAAAAGTAGAATTTTTGCACTAATATGGTGCGCTTAGTATAAATAGATTTACGATTAGTTGAAGTTTTGTTGAATGTCTGGGAATATCAGATCTTCAATAAATAAAAAATATAAGTTAAGAAAATAGCTATGTCAGCCAAGCAGTTTTTAAAAGAGTTCTGGATATTTGGGATTAAAGAGGCCAATGCCTGTATTTTTGGCGGTTTTTTACTTCTTCTTATCATAGTCACCCGTTACTGGTATCCGCTGGAAAGCCTGCATCGCTACGATTTTCTATTTATCTCGGCCATTGTTTTTCAGATATTTTTGTTAGCTACAAAAATGGAAACCTGGCGAGAGTCAGTTGTAATAATTGTTTTTCATCTCGTTGCCACATTGATGGAGATCTTTAAAACATCCGATAGCATTCAATCCTGGCATTATCCTGAAGAATTTATTTTTGGAATTGGTAATGTCCCTTTATTTGCAGGTTTTATGTATAGTGCTGTTGGAAGTTATATTGCCAGAGCCTGGCGTCTATTTGAATTTCGATATTCTGAATACCCCAACAAATTCTTAACCATACTTTTGGTTACATTCATTTACATCAATTTTTTCAGTCATCATTTTATTTGGGATTTCAGATGGGTATTATTTGCACTAACCTTTTTGATGTTTTACAAAACAAGGATTTATTTCAGAATTGTTAAGACTCATCGAAATATGCCATTGTTGTTTGGTTGGTTTTTGGTCTCACTGTTTATCTGGTTTGCTGAAAATATGGCAACCTTTACTAATATTTGGCTTTATCCAGATCAAACTCAAGGATGGAAAATTGTGTCCATCGCAAAGCTGAGTTCATGGTATTTATTAATAATGCTCAGTTTTGTGCTAGTAACATTAATTAATGATATTAATTTACATACTGTCAGCGATAAATTGAATCATGAGAAAAGCAAGATTGATGAAGGTGTTCGGCAAGATATACCATAACAAAACAGATAAGGGGAAAAAGTATGAAAAACAGTTTGAACATAATAATAGCAGTACTTTTGACAATACATAATAGCGGTATTTCGGCAGCAGAAAAACCAGCCAATGTTCTGGAGGAAATTGTTAACTCAAAAGAACATGAATATGACAAAGCACTTCTATTGCATGACTTGCTTAATAGTAAGCCGGTAAATATTCCAGAAGCAGCTATTTTATTAGCGCTAGGTCAAACTGCGAGTAATCTGGAAATAAGTTTGCAAGAGTTTAGTGTTGAGCAAGCCATCTCCCAAGATTTACATATGAAAATTGTACACTCGGAAAACTTTGGTGATTTCGTCAGTTATGATGGTTATCACTTTCAGCAAATTATAAAAAAACATCCAAAATCAGATTTGGTCGATGATGCCGAATATGAGTTGATATATGTTCTTCCTGATAGTCATAATTATTGGGATTTGAAAGTAGAAAAGAAAGCGTTAGAAGCGTTTTTAAAAAAACATCCTAAAACGAACTTATTGAATGAAGTGACAGAGCGAATCAAATTTATTGCAGATTATCTGGATTCTGGTGGTTGGGAGATTGTTGATTAAAATTAGTTTTAATGGGTGATTTTAGTTTGATTGGATATTGGTACAAATAAATGAATTTGAAAGCTAGAAATAACCGGGAAGGAAAAAAATTATGGAAATAAATTTTGGATTATTATTTTTATTAGTGATAGCTTTTATCTGGCTATTGCCTTTTCTTATTGTGGTGACTTCAGATAAAACTACAGGTAAAGAAAAAGTTGCATGGTTAATGTTAATGATTTTTATATCCTGGTTTGCCTGGATTTTTTACGCGCTTTTGGCGCCGTTAAAGCCGAAGGAAAAATAAGAATAAAAATGAAAAGAATATTAATCTTTGGCAATTCAGGGTCAGGGAAATCGACGTTGGCCAGACATCTGGCAGATAAAGATAGTCTGGAACATCTTGATCTGGACACAATTGCCTGGCTACCCGAAATACCACCACAAAGAATGCTGTTGTCGGATTCTCGAATTAAAATAAATGATTTTCTCAGTCAAAATAAAGATTGGGTAGTTGAGGGATGCTACAGTGATTTGCTTGAATTGTTAAAAAATAAGGCTACAGAAATTATCTTTTTGAACCTGTCTATTGAGCAATGTATTGCTAATGCCAAAAACCGACCTTGGGAACCTCATAAATATCAAACTAAAGAAGAACAAGAAGGTAATCTCTCGATGCTGATAGACTGGGTTGCTAAATACAAAGAAAGAAGAGACACTTTTTCTTTCAGTGCGCATCAGGATTTTTATGATAGTTTCGAGGGCAAGAAAGTGATGTACACTGAGAATATTAAATACTAATTAAAAAGAAGTGCGAAAATGAAAGCTGTTTTACTGCCCGGAATGGATGGGACTGGTGAAATGTTCCGACCATTAACAGATAAACTACCAGAGAAGATTGAATCAATAATAATTTCCTATCCGTTAGATAAAGTAATGGATTATGAGGAATTGGTTTCTTATGTTATTGATAGATTGCCTGAAGAGGATTTTGTATTGGTGGCAGAATCTTTCTCAGGTTATATCGCTTACCAAATAGCGTTAAAAGAAAATAAGAATTTGAAGAAAGTTATCTTTGTCGCCAGTTTTTTGGATAAACCTTCAAAGTTTTGGTTAGCATTAGCAAGCTTTGTTCCGCTAAAATGGCTGTTGAAAATAACCGTTCCAGATTGGATATGTAAAAAAATGCTATTTGGAATAAAAGTAGATAAGTCGCTTATTAGCATGTTTAACGAAACCATCAAAATGATAAAACCAGAAGTGTTAATCAGTCGGATAAATTTGATGAAACAATTGAAAAAGGCAGATATCAAATCTTCAATTCCGGTTGTTTACATTAAGGCTTCAAAAGATCGATTAATTAGAAAAGAAAGTGTAAAAGACTTTGAAAGGGTTTTTGAAAAATTGGATGTCGAAAAAGTTGAAGGAGGTCATTTGATAACACAAGTCAACCCCTCTGATTGTGCCAAAATAATAGCCAAATCAATTCATGGTTTAACCTATTAGTTTGATCAGTTAAACTGATTCTTTTTTTTCAGAATTAAAAAGATGTCGATAGAAATTTTAAAAGCAGATTACAGCAATCCCGAACATGCAAAAGCCATTTTGAATTTACTCAATGAATATGCCAGTGAGCCCATTGGTGGCGGCAAACAATTATCGGATTACGTAAAAAAGAATCTGGTTTCAGAATTAGCAAAATTACCAAATGCCTTTGCAGTCTTGGTATTTGTAGATGGAGAGCCAGCCGCCCTTGCCAATTGTTTTAAAAACTTCTCTACCTTTGCTTGCAAGCCACTGGTTAATATTCATGATCTGATGGTGAGTAAGAAATTCAGAGGAATGCAACTCAGTATAAAGCTCTTGAACGAGATAGAGGTAATGGCTAAATCGTGGGATTGTTGCAAATTAACATTGGAAGTACTCAGTAATAATGAAATTGCTAAAGCAGCCTATAAAAAGCATGGTTTTTCGAGTTATGAGTTAGCGACGGGTGCCGGTAATGCCGAGTATTGGCAGAAGTGGATTGGGAAACAGGAAAATGAGTGATGATTTTTGTTATCTTCTAAGAGTCAGGTATTCTGAGTGTGATGCTCAGAGGGTAGTCTTTAATGGAAGATATGTTGATTATATTGATGTCGCCTTTAATGAATATATGCGAGTAATTTGGGGAGATTACAACGACATTCTATCCAAAGGACTGGATATGCAGGTGGTTAATGTTTCCATAAACTGGAAAGCGCCTGCGCACTTTGATGAAGTACTTGCCATAAAAATCAGGTTAAACAAAATCGGCAATTCATCTTTTTCGTTTCTGGTGGATTTCTATAATCAAGCAACATCGCAGCTATTGGCTCATGGTGAAATTGTTTATGTTATGGTTAGCCCTATAGAACATACCAAGATGGAAATTCCAAAGGACGTAAGAGACCAGCTTGAAAAGGGAGCAAAAGGAATTGTTGTTGATCATGCAGGCTCAAATGTTAATGGCTAATAATCTGGTTCAACTACACATTCATTCCGGTGAAGACCGGAATCCATTAAAACCTTGAATTATTAGTACAAAATCCTGCTCTTAACTGTACCCGGAATTTCCCTCAGTGATTCAAAAGCTTTATCACTGGAAGTCTCATCTATATCGGTCACTACATAACCAACATTCTCGTTTGTTTGCAGATATTGCGCGGAGATATTTACATTTTGACTGGAGAAAAGGTCATTAATTTTGGCAAGAATGCCGGGCGCATTTCTGTGAATGTGACAAATACGATGTTTACCTTCATGTGGTGGCAAGGCCACTTCAGGGAAGTTTACAGAAGAAACAGTCGAGCCATTATTGCTGTATTTGATCAATTTTTCGGTAACCTCAATGCCAATATTAGCCTGTGCCTCCTTGGTGCTACCACCTACATGTGGCGTCAGGATAACATTATCGAATTCTCTGAGAGGCGAAACAAATTCGTCATCATTAGATTTGGGTTCAACAGGAAAAACATCAATAGCTGCACCTATCACCTTGCCAGATTTAAGATTTTCAGCCAACGCATCAATATCAACCACGGTGCCGCGAGAAGCGTTTACAAGAACAGAGCCAGATTTTAAATGTTCGAATGCTTCAGCATTCATCATATTTTTGGTTTGCGGCGTTTCCGGCACATGAAAACTCACTACATCAGAAGTTTCCAATAAATTTTGAAAGTTTTTGGCAGATCTTGCATTGCCCAGGGAAAGTTTTTTCTCAATATCATAAAACTGAACTTTCATGCCCATATTTTCAGCCAAGATACCAATCTGGGTACCTATGTGCCCATAGCCGACAATTCCCAAGACCTTACCGCGAGTTTCATAAGAGTTGGCAGCAGACTTTAACCATTGACCTCTATGCGCGGCTGCATTTTTTTCAGGAATGCCTCTGAGTAGCAAAATCATTTCACCTAAAACCAGTTCTGCAACACTACGGGTATTAGCAAAAGGCGCATTAAAAACAGGAATACCTCGCATTTGTGTAGCGTAAAGATCGACCTGATTGGTGCCAATACAAAAACAACCAATTGCCGCCAGTTTTGGAGTTGCATTGAGCAGAGATTCTGAAATTTGAGTTCTGGAGCGAATGCCAAGAAAGTGAGCATCCTCAAGCAAGCTGACTAATTCATCAAATGGTAGCGCACTGGGAATACTGACAATATTGGTATATCCATCATCACGAAAAGTTTTTTCAGCGCTAGGATGAATACCTTCCAATAAAACGATTTTAATTTGAGATTTTTTAAAAGAAGTTTTTTGTTTGCTCACAGTGGTAATCCGTTTAATTGATTTTTAATCAGTCAGGGGCATCAATTCCATCTGATTTATAAGGTGTATTTTGATAAAAATAATACCGATAGAATAAAAAAAAATGACTGACAATGCCATAAATTAATGCAAATGATTGGTTATATGGCGCAATTTTTTTAACTATACTTAATTCCGGTGTGCAAATCCGATCAGATATTGATAGAATCGCGCCAAAATTAACATCAGAAAAAATTTATGCAAGAGAATGGAATAAACCCGCAGGTTAAACAACTGTTGATTGAAACCCTGTCGTTGGATATGTCGCCTGAGTCAATGCCTGATGACATGCAATTATTAGGTAATCTGCCTGAATTTGATTCTTTGGCGATTGTCTCAATAATTACCAGTCTGGAAGAAACATTTGATTTCGTGGCTGAAGACGATGAGTTAAGTGCCGAAATATTTGAATCGGTACAGGCGCTGACAAATTACGTTGCGACAAAGACAGCACAAAACTGATTAAATTTTGTCACATAAGTGTCATGTTTTTGTGGAATAATAGCTTTCAAACCAGATGCGGACCTTTTAGACGGTCTTTCACTGAAATGGTATTGGAGTAATGAATAAAAAGATCCTTCTGATTGAAGACGAACAGGCAATTAGAGAAATGCTCAAACTTGCCCTCGAGAGGGAATGCTTTGAAGTGACAGAAGCAGAAGATGCCAGAGCAGGCTTTCAGCAATTGCAAAAGCAACCGGCAGATTTGGTGATTGTTGACTGGATGATGCCAGGAGAAAGTGGCGTCGATTTAATCAAGCGGATCCGTAAAAATGAAGTTCTGTCAGAAATTCCTGTCATTATGCTAACTGCCAGAGTTGAAGAAAGAGACAAGGTGAAAGGCCTTGATTTTGGAGCAGATGACTACATAACCAAACCGGTAGCGTTAAGGGAATTGGTTGCCAGAATTAATGCATTACTTAGAAGAACCTCTTCTCATGATGAACAGGGCAAAATAATTTCAGGCAATATTGAGCTGAATGTGGCTTCAAATTTGCTGAAAATTAATAATGAATCAGTGCATATTGGGCAAACAGAATTCAAAATCCTGCATTTTTTTATGACACACAAAAACAAGGTGTACTCACGATCACAGTTACTTGATTTTATTTGGGGGCAAACAACCTATATAGAAGAAAGAACGGTAGACGTGCATATCCTAAGGCTGAGAAAAATATTAAAAGAGAAATCTATGGATAAAGTAATTAAAACGATTCGCGGTATAGGTTATATGTTTGATGAAACCTGTAGCTGAACCATCAAAATGGTAATCACTTAATGAAAACCGTATGGGGTTTGGAGTTATCAAGAATATTGGGTGTTATTGCCAGTGTTGTCTTGATTGGGTTATTAACCAAAAACTGGATGGTTGCCTTGATTTTTCCACTGAGTCTTTATATTGGTTGGACGCTTCGCCAATTGTGGCTTCTGGAGCGTTGGATAAGGTTGGGAGCAAAACCAGATCATGCTCCCAACGCCAGTGGTATTTGGCAATTAATGGTTCAACACATCAATCGTACTCAAAAAAAGAATAAAGAAAGAAAAACTCGCCTGAGAGAAATGGCCGACCGTTTTGGAGCAACTATCACTGCACTGCCTGATGCGGCCATTGTTTTAAATGAGGATCTTGAAATTGAATGGGTTAATGAAGTTGCGAAAAGAATTTTGGGACTGGAAATAGAAAAAAACTTTGGGCAAAAATTTGATCAACTGATTGCAAATCCTGAACTGAAAACTATTTTTGAGCAACAGTCAGAGTCAGAGGAAAATGACCCGACTTCTATTGAAATGGAATCACCAATTGATCCGCAAAAGACATTATTAATGACCAGCGTTGAATTTGGTAATAAACAAAAACTGGTGATTGCACGTGATATTAGTCAAAGAGTTGCAGTACAAAAGTTAAGAAAAGCATTTATTGCCAATGCATCTCACGAATTAAGAACACCACTGACGGTAATTTCCGGTTATCTGGAAATGTTGGAAACCGATGAATCGATTCCGGAAAGCGCTATAGAGTTAATACATAGAGCAGGTCAGCAATCTAATAGAATGCAAAAAATTCTGGAGGATTTGTTGGTATTGTCAAAACTGGAAGAAAAAGGTCATGACAGGGATTCAGGTGAACCTTTAAACATTGCCGATCTGTTACAAAAGTTAATAACTGATTTTCAAAAAACCAAGGCAAAAGATACCCACAATATTGTTTTAACTGCCAATGAAAGTCTGATGATAAAAGCTAATGAGCGAGAGGTGTTTAGTCTTTGTCAGAACCTGTTAAGCAATGCGGTAAAGTATTCAAAAATCGGAAGCGAAATTATTGTTTGTTGGGACAAGCACGCCGATGGTAGTGCCTGTATATCGGTAGCGGATAGTGGCGAGGGCATTGCTCCTGAGCATATCTCAAGGCTGACGGAGCGGTTTTATCGAGCCAATGTCAATCATTCAAGGAAAGTTGGCGGAACCGGTTTGGGACTTTCGATTGTCAAGCATATTGTTGAGAATCATGGAGGACATCTGGATATTCATAGTGAGCTGGGTATCGGTTCAACCTTTAGAGCCTGTTTTCCTGTGTACCGGATCGTCAAGGCATAATAAGCAACATCTTGTTCTTGTTGTCTGACTGGGTAATAATATTGACAATAATGTGGCATAAAATTTCCGGAAAATAAATGGTAACGCTTACCCTAAATGTTGAAGCGGCTCTAATCGGTAGTCGCTTGAAAAAAAATCAATCTATCAAGATTAGTAATGGGTATATTGAAAGCATTTCCGATAGTCATTCTTATTCAGACAATCATTCAGCAGTCAAACCTTTATGTGGAACTCTTGTTCCTGGATTTATTGATATTCAGGTCAATGGTGGTGGTGGTTTTTTGTTCAATCATTCACCAGACTGTGAAACCTTGCTCCAAATAGCCAAGGCTCATCAGTGTTTTGGAACAACCGGCTGGATGCCGACTTTAATCACTGATTCCGTCGAAAAAATGGAACAGGCTGCTAATGCAGTGTCAGAGGCTATCCAGAATCAATCTTCTGGCATAATTGGTATTCATTTTGAAGGGCCGCATATTTCAACTGAGAAGAAGGGAATTCACAAAGCCTCATTTATTCGCCAACTTTCAGAACAAGAAAAATATATCTATTCAAGAAATGACATCGGTAAGGTAATGATTACAATCGCTCCTGAAGCGGTCTCACCCTCTCTAATAAAGCAACTGGTTGATATGGGAGTGGTAGTTTGTCTTGGACACAGTAATGCCACCTATGAACAGACACAACAGTCAATTGAATCTGGAGCCAGTGGATTTACTCATCTCTTTAATGCGATGTCACAATTTAATTCTCGTGAACCTGGTATGGTGGGTGCCGCATTGGCTTCATCATCGAGCTCATACGGTTTAATTATGGATAAAATCCATGTTCACCCCTGTGCAGCGTTGGCAGCGTACAAAGCCAATCCCAATATGATGTTGGTGACAGATGCCATGCCAATAGTTGGCTGTGAAGACAAAGAGTTTGATTATTTTGGTGAAACTATTTTTTTGAAAGACAATAAGTTGATCGATAGTGAAGGACGATTGGCTGGTAGTGCTATCAATATGCATCAAGCCTTTTTAAATGCGATGGATGTTTTATCCATTTCCATAGAAAAAGCAACGGAACTGGCAACTACAAATGCTGCCAGGTTTTTATCTCTTGATGATCAGGAGGAAATTGCAGTTGGTCAAAAAGCCAATTTTATCTTGCTTGATCAACACAACAATATTTCTGAAGTATGGTGTGAAGGAAAAACTATTCTTCAATAACTTCGAAACTGTGTGTTATATCAACCGATGACGAAAGCATAATTGAAGCCGAGCAGTATTTTTCCATGGAAAGTTTAACCGCACGTTCAACCTGATTAACTTTAAGCTCTTTACCAATTATCTGATAATGAGCATGTATTTTTGTGAATACTTTTGGATCTGTTTCCGCTCTTTCAGCTTCAATCTGGCAGATACAATCAGCAATATTTTGTCGGGCCTTTTTGAGGATCAGTACAATATCAATTGAAGAACAGCCGCCAACACCCATTAATATCAGTTGCATTGGTGAAGGAGCATTGCCCTCTCCATCCATTGTTATTGATTGGTTTTTTTCATTGGTGCCGACAAAAGTAAGATCTTTCTGCCATCGGGTTGTGATTTTCACAAATAACTCCACAAGGTTTAATATTTGTTAGGTATTATAGATGAGCAAATAGTTTGGTCAATGCGTTTATTATCGTTATGATTAGAAGGCATGTATTACTCTTGATGTAACGCGTTCAAATAAAAAGGTTGAATGAAGCAAGATTGATGAGTATTATCGGTTGGGGAGTATTAAGAAAATTTTTTTATAAGAATAATTTTTTTCTTAAACTAAAAAATGCTAAGCTTAGAAGGTCTAAGTAAAATACAGTTCGGAAATAATCATGGTATTAATTAAAGAACCGGTCAATTTACCATATAACATAAAAAACGATCCGACATTGGAATGGTTTGTTTCTCAGTGTCATAAGCGTCGTTATGCGCCAAAGACAACTATTATCTTTGCCGGCGACAAGCCAGAGACGCTTTATTTTCTTATTAAAGGCTCGGTATCAGTTTTAATAGAAGATGATGATGGCAGGGAATTGGTACTTGCCTATCTAAATTCAGGCGACTTTTTTGGTGAGATGGGATTGTTTGATGACTTAAATGATCGAAGCGCCTGGGTTAGAGCGAAAACTGAAACAGATGTTGCCGAGATCAGCTATGCCCGTTTTCAGGCGCTGGCAAAGGAAAGGCCAGAAATTACCTTTAAGTTGGCAGGCCAAATGGCTATGCGTTTAAGAAAAACCAGTCGAAAGGTTGGAGACTTGGCTTTTCTTGATGTAACTGGTCGTGTGGCAAGAGCACTACTTGATCTGGCAAAAGAGCCAGATGCCATGACTCATCCTGATGGTATGCAAATAAAAGTGACTCGACAGGAATTGGGACGTATTGTTGGTTGTTCCCGTGAAATGGTCGGTCGCGTATTAAAAGTTTTGGAAGATCAGGAACATATTTCAGTTAAAGGCAAGACTATGGTCATTTATGGTACTCGTTAGGAAGCTTTTTTCTTTCCTAACGCAGTTATCATAGCACCAGCAATTACAACAACAATTCCCCACAAGGTTAATGAAGATAGAGTTTCCCCTGTAAAAGTTTCTGGGAATAAATAGTTCAGACCGTAAACGCCAGCTACTGTGTAAACGGGAGCAAGAGTGACTACAGCACTAATCCTAGATGCTTCCCAGTGTTCCAGCGCTTCTGCAAAGCAACCATAGGCAATAACTGTGTTGAGGCAAGAAAATATTAATGCCCAAAGCTGAAAATTGGTCAGTTCAAATATTTGAGCCGGTTCGGCAAGGGGCATAAACAAAAAGCTACCAAAAAACAAAATGATAAACATAATGACAGGCGAGGAAAATTCCTTAAGCAAGACCTTTTGAGCAATGCCATATGCAACCCAGGTAATCGCAGCAATAATGATAAACAAAACCCCCAGAGTATAATTCCCTTGTTGGGTAAACATTGCGATAAGTTTTTTGTTAAAGAAAAGAAGCAGTCCAAAAATAAAGAGAATAAAGCCAAACCATTGAAGTTTACTGAACTGTTCCCTGAAAAAGAAAATCCCGGAAAATAATAGAAGCATTGGTGCAAGCTGGATTAAAACCTGTGCAGTACTTGAATTGGTATAGTCCAACCCCCACAGGTAAAAAATATAGTTGGCACTTAATCCTGAAATAGCAACAATGAGTAGCTTTACATTGCTAGCTGTAAATTGAGACAGTTTGGGGAATTTGTTGGTCGCAAGGAGATAGAAGCCGACTATTAATGCCGAACTAATATAACGATAAAAAGTTATAGTCCAGGGATCCATTGAAGAAAAGAGAAATTTCAGCGCTATGGGTAAAAAACCCCACATCAAAGCGGTAATTGAGGCAAGAACCAGCCCCAATTGCCAACGTCCACTCACAATGTGCATCCAGTTTTACTCCTGATCAGAAAAGGGTCTCGTCTTCAACTTCTTCATCTTTTATCTGAAGATTTTGTTGTCTGGAGTATTCAGAAGGTGCATTTTCTGACCTAAACATTTCAAAGATAGATTCAGTTGTGAATTCATTAGCTAATAGCCCGGTTTTTGCATCAATGCGAACTGTTACAATACCTGGAGGCGGTGTTGAAATTTTTTCACGTTGATTCTCGAGAGCCTTTTCCATAAACTTTTGCCAAACAGGTAAAGCTGCCCGCCCACCAAATTCTCTATCACCTAATTTTTTAGCATGGTCGTTAAAGCCGACCCATACTGTGGCGACATGTTCAGAATTATAACCACTAAACCAGGCATCTTTTGCATCGTTTGTGGTTCCTGTCTTACCTGCAATGTCATTTCTATTTAACAGAGGGCTTTTACTGTTGGCTAGGGTTCGTGTTGCAGTTCCTCGGTGGATAACGTCTTTTAGAATATCGGTGACTAAGAACAGATTTCTTTCATCTATTACTCTGGGGGCTATCAATTCTCTGGGAATCGGGAAAAGAGGAATGTTTGAAAAATCATTTTCTTCAGCTTGTCGAATGGACAACTCTTCAGCACCATTACTTTCCAGGTCTTGATCCTGAATTGCTTGTTCAAGTAGCTTGTTTTGTATTATTTCGCACTCTGAGCAAACCTGAATTGGTTGATATTGGAAAATAATGCGTCCATTAGGATCTTCTATTCTATCGACAAACCAGGGTTGAACCTTATAACCACCATTGGCAAGAACTGCATAACTGGTTACTACTTCAAGAGGTGTAAAAGATGCAGAGCCCAGAGCTAATGAAAGATAAGGGAGCATATGTTCAGCCGGAAAGCCGATATGAGTGAGGTAATCTTTTGCGTATTTAGCGCCGATTTCTTTCATCAAGCGGATAGAAACTATATTTTTTGAATAACTAAGAGCAATTCTGAGTCGCGTTGGCCCTCGATAATTGTCACTATCGTTTTTTGGCCGCCAGAAGTTTTCAGCGGTGATATCTTCTTCAACGATAGGCATATCATTTAACATTGAAGCAGGTGTAAATCCTTTTTCAAAAGCTGCTGAATAAATAAAGGGCTTGATATTACTACCCAACTGTCTTCTTGCCTGATTAACCATATTGTATTGATTCAATTCAAACTGATATCCTCCAACCAGCGCTTCAATAGCGCCATTGCCTGGATTTAGAGCTACAAAACCACCAGCAACATCAGGAATTTGGGATAGTCTGTAGGAGATAGCTTCAGCTATATTTTTTTCAGGATCTTCAGGAGTTAAAATCTGTTTTACACGGATCAAATCACCAACGTTTAATACTTGAGAAACTTTATTGATAACTTCACCTACATGATTTTCATCAACATATTTTCTGGCCCATCTCAGGTTATCTAATGCCAGCGTAACATTTTCTCCTGTTTCAAGGCGAATATTTGCGAAATTGTCTTTTTCATCAATAGACATGACAATGGCACTTTGCATTTGAGGTATTCTTACAGCTTGATCAAGCCATTGCATTATTTGTTTATCCGACACAGGATTATTTTCTTCGTCAAGTAATGCATAGTTTGCTTCTGCACCACGATAGCCATGACGTAAATCATATTCTTCAAGACCATCCATTACCGCTTGTTTAGCGTAAGACTGTAGAGTTGGATTAATCGTAGTGAATATATTCATGCCATCGTTATAGGCACTTTCCTGACCATACTTTTCAACTGTGTATAGCCTTACCATTTCTGCAAGATAAGGAGCGTGAACAGTGGTATCTGAACCATGACGTTTGGTGGCAATTTCTTCTGCATTGGCATGTTCATATTGTTCCCGAGAGATGTGACCTTCCGTTAGCATTCTACCTAATACATGTTCACGTCTTTCTCTGGCTTTTGCCGGGTTTGAAATAGGATTAAAAATTGACTGCCCTTTTGGAATTCCGGCAAGCGTAGCTAGCTGAGCCAGAGTTAGTTTATCCAGAGTGGTTCCATAATATACTTGGGAAGCTGCACCTAAACCAAAAGCTCGATGGCCAAAAGGAATTTTATTAAGAAAAAGTTCCAGAATTTGATCTTTGGTTAACTCAGATTCAATTTTCCAAGCCAAAAACATTTCGGTTATTTTTCTTGAAAAACGCTTTTCGCGAGTTAAATAATAATTTCTTGCCACCAGCATTGTTATAGTGCTTGCGCCCTGACTTTTTGTGCCTGTGGTTACAAGATTAATAACAGCTCGCATAACGCCCATAAAATCAACGCCAGAATGTTCATAAAACCTTTGGTCTTCAGTTGAAAGAAGGGCGTTTACGAAATTTTTGGGAACCTGATCGAGTGTTATTGGAATTCTACGTTTGTCTCCAAATTCGGCAATCATTTGACCATCATTAGCATAAATTCGCATTGGAGTTTGCAGACGAATTTCTCTTATTGACTCTACATCTGGCAAGCCAGGAACTACTGACAGATAAAGCGCCAGAAATCCCATTGCTGAAAATGTGAGAAACAGGGAAAACAAGTATAAAAGTTTTGGTGCAAATCGTTTAAACATAAATTTGGAAGCCGCAATATCTTGTTCTAGAATTTATAATGGTTAAATTAGTTTTGATTATAAGATCAAATTTTAACACATTGGTCAATTTCAAAGAGTATAGCGCTAATTGATGTTGTCTTTAACTGTTATTTGTAAAAAACGGATAAAATGATTTGTTTTTGTTAACCGTTCAACATGTCATTTTGATTTAAAAATGTGTAGCAAGACAATAATGTATTTGGAAAATCTGGCAAAATGGAAGCAATAATGGTTATTTTTGCCAATTAAAACTTGACAATAATGCAAAATAACGCCAAATTGAGCACACTAAAAGCAAAAAACAGGTGAAATTTCTTATAGTTAGCGCTATTATTTAAAGTAATTACACAGTTTTAGCTCGTAACTGAATAAAAGTGATAGGAAAATCATAATTATGCTGGCAAATCTATTTAGCGCAAAAAAGACGTCACTGGTCGGCATCGACATCAGTTCCACAGCATGTAAGCTATTGGAATTGGGCAAGGTTGGCTCTCGATATCGAGTCGAAAGCTATGCTGTTGAGCCTTTGCCTCAAGATGCTGTTGCGGACAGAGATATTCGTGATCCGGAAATTGTTGGTGAAGCAATTAAAAGATTAATGAAGCGTTCAGGCACCAGCCTTAAGCATGCAGCAGTTGCGGTGAGTGGTTCCTCTGTTATTACCAAAATCATTCAAATGGATAAGGGTTTGAATGAAGATGAGATGGAAAGACAAATAGAAGCTGAAGCCGATCAATATATTCCCTATCCTCTTGAAGAAGTTGCTCTGGATTTTCATGTCATTGGAGATTCTGAAAAAGTACCTGAAAAAGTGGATGTTTTATTGGCAGCTTCCAGATCTGAAAATGTTTACGGCAGAGTTGATGCGTTGGAAATTGCCGGTTTGACCGCGAAAGTTGTAGATGTGGAGGCATACGCTATTGAACGTTCTTTCAGATTATTGGCCAACCAATTACCTGATCAGGGTGAAGGACAGGTTGTGGCTGTGGTTGATATTGGTGCTAATAATACCAGTCTAAGTGTAATGGAAGACTTTAATACAATTTATACTCGCGAACAAACATTTGGTGGTTCACAGTTAACAGAAGAAATTCAACGCCGCTATGGACTTTCCTATGAAGAAGCCGGCATGGCTAAAAAGCAAGGCGGTTTGCCGGATGACTACGAGCCGGAAGTACTTGAACCTTTTAAAGAAGCAATCATTCAGCAAGTGAGTCGTTCATTGCAATTCTTTTATGGTTCCAGCCAGTATGGAGAGGTTGACCATATCGTTCTTGCCGGAGGCAGTTCCATCATTGATGGCCTGGAAGATCTGATAGAAGAGAGGCTTGGAACTTCAGCTTCCATTGCCAATCCATTTGCCGACATGTCTCTTTCTTCAAAGGTGAATGGACAAGCCTTAAGTGCTGACGCTCCTTCACTATTTATATGTTGCGGCCTGGCGCTAAGGAGTTTTGACTGATGGTAAGAATTAATTTATTACCTTGGCGGGAAGAACTACGTCAGGAAAAGCAAAGACAGTTTGTTAGTGTTCTTGGTCTGATTGCTGTACTGGGAGCGTTGACCATGTTTTTGGTGTATAACATATACGGCGCAAAACTGGATCATCAAAAAGCAAGAAACGAAAGGCTGAACTCTTATATATTCAAACTGAATGCCAAGATTAAAGAAATAGAAGCGCTGGAAAAAGAAAGAAATGAGCTGAAAAAACGTATTGATACGATTCAGGATCTTCAGAAAAGTCGCCCTCAAATTGTTCATGTTTTTGATGAGATTGTTACAACCATTCCTGAGGGTGTAAATCTGTCCAGCATTAGCAGAAAAGCTGACGATTTGACACTGGTTGGCGTGGCGGAATCAGGGCCGCGAGTTTCAAAATTTATTCGTAATCTGGATACTGCTGAATGGATTCAGATGCACGTGATAGATGGCATAAATCATGATAAAAATTCAGGTGCTAACAGAAAAACCTTTGTGTTGCAAACAAAAGTAACCTCTCCAGAAGAAAAGAAGGAGGATAAATAGTCATGGATATGAAAGATTTAAATAATCTCGATATTAGTGATATTGATTTTAATAATATGGGATCATGGCCTGCTGCGGCAAAAGTGGTAGTTGCAGCTATGGTCTTTGTTGTTGTTTGCTTTTTAGGTTATCAGCTGGTTATAAGTGATCAGATTACTCAGCTAGAGGGGTTGGAAACAAAAGAAGGGCAGCTTAAACGTGATTATGAAAAAAAGCAGGAAAAAGCTGCAAATCTTGATGAATATAAAGGTCAAATGGTGATCATACAGGATAGCTTCAAAACCCTGCTGCAACAACTTCCCAAACGTAGTGAGATGGCCGGATTAATTGATGAGTTATCTTATGCTGCTACAGGTGCTGGCTGTGAGTTGGTTAGTGCTGATTTTCAGGCTGAAAAGAAGATGGAAGTTTTTTCGGAAAAGCCAATTTCATTGGTTGTATCTGGCGGATATCATCAATTAGCTAATTTTGTTAGCAGAGTTTCTCGTTTGCCGAGAATTGTGACGCTACACGATTTTGAAATTAAAATAGGTGATGGCGAAGTGGCAGCTTCACCAGGTGAAAAAATTCTGATTATGTCAGTTACTGCGAAAACATATCGTTCTGACACGGAGGAAGGTTAATGTTTAAGCGCTTATATTGGCCTTTTATTAAAAGATTTAGAACTATACTGGTTTTGAACGTTGTTTTGCTTTCCGCTTGCACAACTAATACAGATGATATTGATGATTGGGTTAAAAAAATTGATGCGAGGCCACCCAAAAGTATTCAAAACTTGCCGGAGATTGTTGAATATAAACCACATGACTATGGCTCAGCACACTTAAGAAGTCCGTTTGCTGATCTTGAGGCAGATATTGAAGAGCAGCTGCAAACATTGATAACAGGTTGTGAGAATGATATTCAACCAGACACAGATCG
>Ga0224501_10000300_pt1 | contig 43447 bp, 40 predicted proteins | sample SF_Oct11_sed_USG_4_FD_169105 | JGI IMG/M metagenome (GOLD analysis project Ga0224501, IMG submission 169105) | Sediment microbial communities from San Francisco Bay, California, United States - SF_Oct11_sed_USGS_8_1 | ecosystem: Environmental > Aquatic > Marine > Sediment | place: USA... | reverse complement strand
CGGGTCAGGTCTCGTCGGTCGTGGAGAGCCCCGCGGGTTTCCATATCGTATACCGGCCTCGCTTCCAGGACGTGGCCGGGCTCTTCGCGCGCCTGCTGTCCGAGCGCATCATGGCGGAGTCCGACACCCGGGCCGGAAGGGAGCTTCTGGACCGGATCTCTCCCCGGGTCTCGCCGGAGGGGCCGGCCGTGGTGCGGCGCCTGGCCGTCCTCCCCGTGGAAGGGGAGCCCCCCGGCGTGGCCGGGCAGGGCGGTGATGACCCGGTTGTCGGCTCTCCCGTGGCGACCTGGGACGGGGGTGGTCTGGACCGGGACATCGTGGCCCGGTACGTCTGGTCGCTGCCGGACCCGGACCGTGCGGCCCTGGTGGGCGCGCCCGATCCCGCCGTGACGGCGTTCGTCCTGGAACTGGTCAAGCGGGAGATCCGGTTCCGCGATGGAGTGCGGCGGGGAGTGGCGCTCGAGGGCGAGCGGGAGGAGGCGCTCAGGGAAGTGCATCGTGAGGACGTATCGTTCTGGTTGGGGGAACTGGCGGCCGCGGGTGGGGAGCCCGCGCAGGGGGCATCTCTGGACCGGTACATGGAGCGCCTGGTGGCGCGGCGGGTGGCGCTGCGACCCGTTCCTCCCCTCCTGCGCCGATGGCTCCTGGAACCTCTCGGTTGGAGGGTGGACACCGAGGCCATGCTCGCGTCCACTGCCTTGTCCCGGCGCCTCATCGCGGCTGCCGAGGAAATCGAAACGACCACCGGGGGACGGCCATGAAGCTCACGAGATACCGGGTGATGGGATGGGTCCTGATCTGCGCCGCCTGCACCGGTCCAGGGGAGGCGCCCACCACCGATGTGCCCGGTGAGCCGCTCCCGGGGCTCACCGACTCGGAGCGGGCACGATTCCTCCTGGGGAGAGCGCTCTTCGAGCGCCTCGCGACCCCACAGGAGGGGCTCGGTCCGTTGTTCAACGCCGAGCGCTGCTCGGACTGCCACGATTCACCCGCCATCGGCGGCGGTGGAGTCCGTATCCCGGTGTTGAAGGCGACGCGGTTCGTGGACGGCACGTGCAGCCTTCTCGTGGACGGCGGCGGGGACAACATCCAGCAACGCGCCACGCCACTCCTCGTGGCCGCCGGCATGGGGCCGGAGGAGGTCCCCTCCGCCGCCACGGCGACGGCGCGCGTCGTGGCGCCCCCGCTCTTCGGACTCGGTCTCATGGAGGCCATCCCCGACGCGGAGTTGGCGCGCGCGGCCGACCCCGACGACGAGGACGGCGATGGCATCAGCGGCCGGGTGGCGTACATGCCCGACGGCCGGTCGGCCCGCTTCGGCCGCAAGGGAGATGCGGTCACGGTCGCGGACTTCGTGGACACCGCCCTTCGCTTCGAGCTCGGCTTCACCACCGAGGATCACCCCACGGAGGAACGGCGCAACGGAGTGGTTCTGCCCCGGGACGTCGATCCCATGCCCGATCCGGAGATGGACGCGGCGACCATGCGGCTCCTGACCGACTACGTGCGTCTGCTCGCGCCGCCCGCGCCGGAGCGCCTGCAGAAGGGACCGGTGGCGGACAGCGTCCGGCGGGGCGAAACCGTCTTCGAGCAGGTCGGGTGCGCGCGGTGCCACACCCCCGTCCTGACCACGGGCGAAGCCGGCGAAGGCGCGCTCGCCCATCGGATCGTTCCGCTCTATTCCGACCTCCTGCTCCACGATCTGGGTGGCGCGGCCTCCGACGTGTGCACGCCCCAGGCGGCCCCGGGTGAGTACCGGACGGCACCCCTGTGGGGGCTCCGGTACCGCCGTACCTACCTCCACGATGGTTCCGCCACGACGCTGGGGGACGCCGTCACCCGCCACGGCGGGGAGGCGGCCAACGTGATCCAAGCGTTCGGCTCGCTGGGAGAAGGGGACAGAGCGGCGCTTCTACGCTTCCTCCAGACGTTGTGACCGTCACGCATCGAGCCCTTCGATCGTCTTGCAAGGTCTCCGTGTTCTGGCGCATCTTTCGGAATACAGTCGCATCATCTCACAATGGACCGGCTTTCATGGTATCCAAGACCTCTCGAATCGTCTCCTCCTCATTGTTCGGCGTGTTGGCGGTGGCGGCGCTCTCCGCCTGTGACGCGCTGGTACCGGGGGGTGAGCCGGACGCCATCACCGTGGAGATCCGGTCCACGGAGGTGTCGGAGGTTGCCCTGGTGACTTCCACGAACTTCGTGTTCACCACCGAGCCCGGTTGCATGGAGGCCTGCCAGACTTCCCTCCAGGTGCTCCTCGCGGACACGACCACGGTCACGGTACCGTTCCAGAGACGGTACCCCTTCACGTCGAGCCTGCGGTATCTGGTGGAGACGTACCCCCTGAACGGGGTGACCGCGGCGGTGGAGATGCGCGTGTTCATCGACGACGAGGAGTGGTTCTACGAGTCCCGGACGCTCATGCCCGCGGACTCGATCTCGGACCAGGAGACCCTCCTGTTCACGTACGAATTCCGTGGTACGGGCGGGTAACCGTCCGGAGGTGGCACCCACGAATGGGTGATCCCGGCCGGGTCGCCGGGCGAGTTGGAGTCCCGGCGGCCCTGGTCCTCGTCATTTCGCTCACGGGGTGTCGCGCGGCATCCACCGCGGCCGTGGAGGCCCTTCCCGGGGACCCGCTACCGGAGATCACGGCCGAGGAGTTGGCCCGCTTCGGTGAAGGCAAGGCTCTCTTCAACCGTGCCTTCACCTCACAGGAAGGGTTGGGGCCGCTCTTCAATCAGACGCGGTGCAGCTCTTGCCATGACCTTCCCGCAAGCGGTGGGCATGGGGCCGAGTCGGTCACGAAGGTGACCCGTTTCGACGCCTTGGAAGGGTGTTCACTCCTTTCCGAGTCGGGAGGAGATCTCCTCCAGGCATCGGTGACTTCGGAAGGGCGTGCGCTGGGCTTGGCCCCGGAACGGATTCCCGAAGGAGCCGATGGAGTGGCCGAGATCCAGGCTCCTCCGTTGTATGGACTGGGGCTGGTGGATGCCGTCCCCGCCGCGGCCATCGCCGCCGCCGCGGACCCGTATGACCTGAACGGAGACGGGATATCGGGGCTCGTGGGCACGGATCCCCTCGGTGGACCCGGCCGCTTCGGCGGGAAAGCGTCCCAGGCGACGCTCGGATCGTTCATCGAGAGCGCGACCCGGGGTGAGCTGGGGCTCACCACGCCGGCACATCCGGTGGAGGATCTGCCGGAAGGCCGGCCCCTCCCGCCGGGTGCGGATCCGTCACCGGATCCGGAGGTGGACGCCGCCTTTCTCGCGGCGGTGGAGGCCTACGTGCGCTTTCTCGCCGTACCTCGTCCGGCCGTACCCGCCGATGAAGCAGCGGGTGCGGTGGAGCGGGGGAGGGGACTCTTCGAGAGCATCGGGTGTGCGAGGTGTCACACGCCCACCTGGACCACCGGCCCGAATCCATCGCCGTCCCTGGATCGGAAGACCTTCCGGGCGTACTCGGACTTCCTCCTCCACGACATGGGGCCGGAACTCGCCGACATCTGTGGTCCCGGCGCCGCACCTTCGGAATGGCGAACTTCTCGTCTGGCGGGGCTGAGGTTCCGTTCCGCGTTCATGCACCACGGTCGTGCCGGGAGACTGGAGGATGCCGTGGAACTCCACGGGGGGGAGGGGGCTCGCGCCCGTGCCGGTTTCCGGTCCCTTCCGGAAGGGGCGCAGATGGACCTTCTCGCCTTCCTGCGGACGCTCTAGCCCGGTGGAGCTTCAGCGGCGCCGGACCGGCACCCGGGTCCATATCACCACCGTCCCGCACAGGTCGTTGTACTTTCCCGGTGCGTTCCCCGTGTACACTTCGATCCCTTCGATGTGGTCCGGCTTCAGGAAGTCGTAGTTCCTGAGGGTCGAACGGATACCATCCAGCCATACCGCGGGCTCGCACCCGCGGCCTCCGCCGGAGAGGTTCACGCTCTGGTTCATGATGAGGCGGGAATCGTTGACGATCTCCACGCCCGGAACGGACCGGAAAAGGTCCGATACGAACAAGGGGTTGCGGTCTTCGATCGTGGTCCGGTCCATGAAGAGTCCACTGAAGCCCTGGCGTTTGCGGTCGTAGAAGCCACGCTTCTCGAGGAGGAGCGAGCGCATGTCCACCACCAGGCCTTCCAGGGGGATGGGCTCGGTGGAGATCGTGAGCGTGGCGGACACGGACACCCCATCGGGAACGCGCACCGTGTCGGTGCGGATCCCGTATCCGAGGCGTGCAACCGATACCACCCATGACCCCGCCGGGACGGCGGGGAACGCGAAACGGCCGCGACGGTCGGTGACGGCGGCCAGGGAAGTGCCCAGCACCGAGACCTCCGCGCCGTCCACCCCGTCCCGGCTTTCCGCGTCCACCACTCGCCCATGGAGGGCCCCCTGGGGCGCCGACTGCAGGGCGGCAGCCTTTCCTGGAAGAACCAGGGCGATGACACCTAGGAACGCGACGGACAAGATGGCCGGCGCCGGTTTGCCGACGCACCGGCGCACCATGGGGTCCCTTCTCGAACTCGTGCGACTCATAGGCGAACCCTCCTGGCGAAACGGGGGCGATACCCGTAAGGGTACCGCCCCCGTGATCCTACCGTTCCCTCTGCTCGATCACGGCGTCCTGGGGAGGCACCGCTGGAGGAGGTCGTTGTCGATGTTGGGGTTGTCGTTGGCTTCTTCGTTGCTCATGGGGAACTTCGTCGGGCGCCCGGACGACGGACGCTCCGAATCCGCCATGGCGGCGAAGACCTGCTCGGTGATCCCGAACCGGTACAGGTCGACGGCACGCATCCCCTCCATGAACATCTCGGCGAACCGCTCCGTGAGGAGGAGCGCCTGCATGTCCGCCGCCGTTCCGGGGACCGGAACGGTACTGAGTCCCACGTCGGTACGAAGTTGGTTGATGATCGCCGTGGCTCCCACGAAGTCACTGGTCCGCATCAGCGCCTCCGCCTCGATGAGACGCATTTCGTCGGCGTGCAGCATGGGGATGTCATCGGTCTCGAGCGTGTATTTCCACTGGCTGTAGTGGGGCGTCACGTTGTCGGTGGCCCGGTCCCCATCCCAGTGAACGGGCATGCGCGGATCGAGCTCTCCCGTCCACGGGTCACGAATGGATGTAGCTCCCGGTCCCGTAGAATCGACCGAACTCCACCACTTCTCCATCATCCCCGCCGCTTCGTTGAACGTCGCCGTGGTTACCGTCACGACCCAGTTGGCGTTCGAGTTGTTGAACCTGGCACTGTAGGAGAACGTGTCGGGAACAGTGCTGGCGTCCGCGGCCGCGGCGGCGTAGTTCCCAAGAAGGAGGTTTGCCCTTGCCCGCCCTGCGGTGGCGGCCATGGCGATGGCGGCGTTTCCTGCCGCCTGTGCCGTGGCGATGGTCGTCGTGAACTCATCGACGGCCTGCTGTAGGATCTCAGAATCCGAGACGGCGGGGCCTGCCGGATCCGCGGGAGCTTCGCAGAATGCCATCCCCAGGTACAGGTCCGCCAGCGCGCCGCTAAAGCGCACCTGGGCGGTATAAGAGCTGCTTTCTGCCGCCTGGTCACCCAGGACGCGCTTGAGGCGCTCCTCACTGTCCAATGCGAACCACCTTGCCCTCAACAGATTGTTGAAGGTGCCGTCCATGGCACTGGTTCCGTACTGGAATATGCCATGGTCCACTTCGTCGTAGCCCTGCCAGGTTCCCGTGTGCTGGTACTCGTCCGCAAGGAGTGCCTGGTAGACGACGAACTGGTCCAACTCCTGGTGCACCGCGCCTTCCACGCCATTCGCGACCGCGGAAAGAGACGCGTCCAGGTCGTCGTTCGTGTATCGCTGCGGGTCGGACACGTTGAGGAGGTCCCCGCACGCCGCGAGGCTGGCCAGGACAGCGAGCCCGGCGACCCCTCGTGTGAATCTCTTGGTGATCATCAACTTCCTCTCAGTTTCGTGAGTTCCAGGTGTGATCTGACTCATGGCCTAGAACCTTGTCCTGAATGACAACAGGAACCGCCTCGGCTGTGGAAGTCCGAGGAAGGGGCTAGTGCTGAAGTCCGCTCCACCCTGGTACTGCTGGTTCGGGTCGGGGCAGTTGCAGTGGTCCCACCAGTAGAGGTTGTATCCCGCCAGGGTCAGCGACGAACGATCGAGTCCCAGGGCGGTTGTGATGCTTTCCGGGAGCTGATAGCTGAGCGAGAGCTCCTGGAGGCGGATGTTGTCCCGTGAGTCGGCCGGCGTGACCAGCCGCATGTAGTTCAGCACCGAGTCGGCCGCCGGCGTGGGATCACCGTTGGCGTCCAGATGCCTGTTGTATTCGTCGTAGGCGTACTGCCGCACGCCGTAGGACCGGTCGCTGTTGGCCATGACCGCGCCCCACTCCCCGCGGAACTGGACGTTGAGACGGAGGGACTGCCCCAACGCGAAGTCGTTGTTCCACGAGGCCAGGTGCCCAGGGAAGAGCTTCCCGAGATATGCCGCGTAGGTGGAGCGGATGTGGGCGCGGGAAGTCTCATCCCATCCCACGATCATGCGCGAAACGAACGTTCCCACGGGATACCCTGTGCGGAACCCGCCAAGGCGCTCGTGGTAGTCCCAGCCGATGGGGGTGTTCCCGCCGTCGGGGTCGTAGATCGGGAGGGAGTCCGATACCGCGGTGGCACCCAGGTCCAGGACTTCGTTGTGGTTCCACTCGTAATTGACCATCGTGGCCCAGCGAAAGCTGCTGCGGTCCAGGATGGTGGAATTGACACTCACCTCGATGCCGCGGTTGAGGATCCTCCCTACGTTCTGGAGCTGCTCGTCCTGGAAGCCCAAGCTCGGAGGGAATGGAATCTCCAGCAGGGCGTTCTTGGTCGTGGCATTGTAGAACGTGGCGTCGATTCCCACGCGACTGTCAAACAGGCCGAGTTCGATTCCTGCTTCGTACTCGGTCTTGTTTTCGGGCTGCAGATCCGTGTTTCCGGGGTTATACGGAATCACGCCCGGTTGATCGTCCAGGACCGTGTTGGAGTCGTAGGTCCGGAACTGGTCGAACGCCCCGGGGGCCTTGCCGGCCATCCCCACCGCACCGCGCAGCTTGACGCTGCTGACGAATCCCGGAAGGGCGTCGGACGGAAGGTTGTACGCGGCATCGGCCTTGGGGTAGACCTGGAAGCCGTAGTTCTCACCGAACGCGCTGTTGCCGTCGATGCGCACCGCGGCGGTGACGAAGAGGTTGCCGAGATCGAAGCGGTTCTGGGCGAACGCCCCGATGTTGACCTCTTCCTCGAAGGTCTCACCACCGAAGGTGCGGGCGCCGCCGCCCACCGTGGTCACTCCTGTGGCCGCATAGTCCTTCCCGGTGGCCATGGAGAGGGACGCCACGTCCCAGTATGCCTGTCCGCCGAAGGCGAAGCTGCCCGGCAGCCCGCCCAGGATGGGGAGGTCGTAGTCCAGGTTCGCCAGGTAGTCGGCGGTGAACTTACGCGCGCTGCGATACCCGATGTTCCGTTCCCCGTTCTTACCGATGTACGTGTAATGGCGTCCGAAGGGGAGAATCCGCGTCTTCTGGTCGTTCACCGCGTCCAGGCCGATGGTGGCCTTGTGCGTGAAGTTGGGGAGCGGATTGTAGGTCATGGTCACGGAGCCGGTCCAGCGATCCGTGTCCGAGTACGTGGAGATCGCCTTGGAATCCTCCACCGTCACGTCCAGCCCGCCGCCGTACGGCGCGTCGGCCGTGGCGTTGCGCGGATTGCTCAGCAGTGCGTTGGTGTAGATCCCCAGCCAGTTGTTCCCCGACTGGAGGGCATAGATCCGGTTCCGCACGTATCCCGAGGCCACACCGATGGTGAGGTTGTCTCCCACAGACCAGTTGAGGTTCACGCGCAGGTTGCCGCGCTTCTGGTCGTTGGGCTTGACCGATCCCTCTTCATAGTTGAAGCCCGCGGAGACGAAGTACGTCACGGCCTCGCCGCCGCCGTCCACCGTCAGGTCATAGCTGTTGATGAGACCGTTCTCGATGAGGGTCTCGTTCGGGTCCCATGCCACGAAGCCGTCCGGACCCTTGATCTGGAGTTCGGACCGCATGTGGGTGGGGAAATTCTCCCGGTGGCGATTGAACCCGAGGGAGGAAGTGAGGCTGAAGTTGGCCGGGCTGTTGTTGCGGCCGCGCTTCGTGAAGATCTGGATCACGCCGCCGGAGGCCTCGGAGCCGTAGAGCGTCGCCGCCGCCGGGCCCTTGATGACCTCGACGCGGTCGATCTCGTCGGGGTTCAGGTCGGAAAGGCGGTCTTCACCCGCGCCGCCGGAGAAGGCGCAGCAGGTGGAACTGCCTCCTGCGTCGTCTCCCCACTCCCCACCGCCGCCGTCCACGCGGACGCCGTCGATGTAGACCACCGGGCGCTGGCCCAGGGAGAAGCTGTCCGTGCCCCGGATGCGGAGCTCACGGGTGGCGCCCACGCCGCCCACGGTTCCGATGGAGCGGAGGCCGGGAATGCGGCCTTCCAGCGCCTGCCCGAACGCCGTCATGGGCTGGGCTTCCTGGATCTGGGCCATGTCCATGGAGGCGAGCGACACGCCGATCTTGCGGCGCTCCACCGCGCCCGCGGTGCCCGTCACCACGATCTCGTCCAACGAGACCGCCGACACGGAAAGCTGGAAGTCCACGACCGCGGTCTCCCCGCCGGATACCGTGACTTCCCGCGTCTGGCTTCCGTATCCCACGTACACGATCTGAACGTTGTACGTCCCGGGCTGCACGTTGGTGATGAGGAACCGACCGCTCGCGTTGGTCAACGCGCCGCGGGTCGTTCCCTCGATGGTGACCTGTGCACCATTGACGGGCTGCCCCGTCGTCGCGGCCTGCACGGAGCCGGTGATCATCCCGGTCTGTGCCGCCACGGAGGCTGGAATCAGCGCCCCGACCAGAAGCAGGGCGCCGCATGCGCCCAGCCGGTTGGAGGATCGAACCAAATGTCTCAACATCGTGGTACCTCCTGCAATTGTACGGTGAACCGCCCTCCCCTCCCATCCTTCCCCGGCCCCCCGAGACCAGGGGCGCAACGGTCTTGAATAACCCGGTATTTAGAAGTGCGCAAGAATGAGAATGGATTTTGATCGCATATACTATGGATCCAACCTCGGTGGCCGGTCCTGCGAGAGGAGTCGAATACCCGTGCGCGGGTCCCCGGCGGGGGCCCTCCACGTGAACCTGGTGCGGCCCACGGTGGGAGGGGCGTCGGTCAGCCCGGGAGCGTGTCCAGGAGGATGAAGACCAGCAGCACCGGGTGGTACAGGAGGGAAGAGAAGAACACCCGCCGCGCCGAGCGATCATTCACGGCCGGCAACGCTCTCACGCACACTCCCAGGAACGCCGTGCTCGCCGCCAGGGCGCCCACCAGGAACACGGGGCCCGTGTACCCGAGGATCGACGGTAGCGCGCTCGCCGGTACCAGGAGCGCCGCGTACGCCACCATGTGGCGGGCCACCACCCGCCCGTCGCCCTCGGGGCGGGGGAGGAGCTTGAAGCCCACCCGTGCATAATCTTCCCGGAGCATCCACCCCAGCCCCATCACGTGGGGGAGTTGCCAGAGGTAGGCGATGGCGAACAGGGCGACTCCTCCCGCCTCGATCCTTCCCGTGGCCGCTCCCCAGCCGATGAGCGCGGGGAGGGCGCCCGGCACGGCTCCGGAGAGCGTCGCGAGGTAGGAACGCGTCTTGAGCGGTGTATAGACCCCGTGGTAGATGGCACCCGACAGCGCCACCAGCGCCGCCGGGAGCCACCCGACCAGCAGGATCAGGTACGTCAGCCCCAGCCAGAGCATCGCCCCGCCGAATGCCAGGGCGTGCAGGGCGTCCACGCGCCCGGATGGAATGGGCCGGACGCGGGTCCGGACCATGACGGCGTCCACCTCCCGCTCCACGTACTGGTTGAGCGCCAGTGCTCCCCCCGTGGCGAGACCCGTGCCCACCATGGTGTGGATGGCCGTGGCCATGGGGAGTTGGCCGTGGGTCGCCACGTACGCGCCGGCGCCGGCGGTGATCATGACGTATCCGGTGATGCCGGGCTTGGTGAGCTCGTAGAAAGCACCGGGACCCGTACGCGCCGGCCGTCCCGGGATGGGCCTGATCACGCCGGGGTCGGAGCTCGTGCTGTCGCCGTCCGGCATGGAGGAGGTCGCTCACGCAGGGGAAGTGGATTCGACAGTCACGAAGTTGTCCGGGCGCATCGCACCGGGCAAGGCGTGGAAGGTATCGGGGAAACCATCCCCGGGTGTTACCAGTATTGTGTAGGGGTTCTCGGGTGGATCCAACCGCGGACGTTCGGGGGATCGAGGGTGACGGCCGGCAGACACGAGGCATCGGTGGGAGAAAGAAGACGCCACGAGCGGACGCTCTGGCGTGTGGCCATCCTCGTGTCCGTCGGCCTCCACGCGCTGCTGTTCCTGGGATGGCGTGGACAGGTGATCCCTCCCTCTCCGTTCGCGGCGGCGGGGCCACGGTCCGGGGACCGGTTCGCGGCCCGGGGGGGGATGCAGGCCATGAACCTCCGGACGCCTCCCTCGCTTCCCATCGTGCCGCCGCCCGTGCCCCTTCCCACGCTCACGGAGCTGGATCCACCGGAATTCGAGCCGGAGGTGGCCGTGGACGCCGCCGCCGCCATGGGCGACGCGCCGGGTGCGGCGATGGAGGCGGGGCTCCCCGAGGGTACCGGGCGGGGAGATGGAGGCAATGCGGACGAGGGTCTCTTCCGTCTCCAGCCGCCGTCTCCGCGCGGGATGATCATCCCGCCCGCGAACCGGAATCTGCGGGGGACCAGCGTGGAGGTGTGGGTCTTCGTGGACGAAGCGGGGCGCGTGGTCGCCGATTCCACCCGCCTGAACCCACCCACCCGGGACCGGGACTTCAACCGCCGCCTCATCAACGAGGCCGCCGAGTGGGTGTTTCGTCCGGCCATGAAGGGCGGCGAGCCCGTGGCGAGCTGGTTCCCGTACGTGATCAGCATGTAGGGATCCTGAGTCGCATGGAGATGGCCCGAGCCCTCCCCCCGATCACGGCTTCTGAGGACGGCCTCCGACCCCCGGCGCGATCAAGCTTGACACGGCATCCGACTCCACGTTATCCAATGCGCATGCACTATGAAGGCTAGGGAGATCTGCTGCGGAAGCGAAGCTTCGTGGCCCCGGTCCGGACGTCTCTCCGTACCGGCTCGTGGCACGTCCGAAGCGGATCCCGCACGGCTTGTGTGTACTCCAACGGGAGAGGGCTTATCGAGGTCGACGTCTGACGTGTGTTCGGGCAGTACCCCCCGCCGACATCTCGGCAGGGGGAGATCAACCAGGAGCGGGAACCGTCGGGCGGAGTGGGGTCGGGTGGAGGTCGGGAAACGTTCCAAGAAGGTGTTCTCTTCGAGGGAGAATCGGATGAACTTCAAGCGTTTGACTCAGCCTGTCGCGGCGTTCTTCGCCGTGATGGGATTACTCCTCTTCTCGCCGGGACATGTCCAGGCGCAGCAGGGGAGCGTGGCGGGACGGGTTGTCGACGTGCGGACAGGCGCCGGCGTTCCGGCCGCGCAGGTGTTCGTGGTGAACACCCAGATCGGTACCCTTACCGATGCCGAGGGGAACTTCCGCATCCCGAACGTCATTCCGGGAGAGCGGGAGATTCGTGTCGTCACCATCGGGTATCGGTCCGAGACCATCACCGTGATCGTGTCGGCGGGGCAGGTGTCCCGGGCCGACTTCGAGCTCGCCACCTCCGCCGTGGCTCTGGACGAGATCATCGTCACGGGCACCGCCGGCAGGCAGGATCGCCGTGCGCAGGCCGCGTCGGTCTCCACGGTGAACGCGGCGAGCATCTCCGAGGTGGCGCCCATCACGAGCGTGGCGAACCTCCTGCAGTCCCGCACCACGGGAGTGTCCATCACCACTTCGTCGGGCACGTCGGGCGGCACGCAGCGCATCCGCCTCCGTGGCTCGGCATCCATCGAGTTGTCCAACGAGCCCCTTCTCATCGTGGACGGCGTACGCGCCGACTCCCGCACTTCGCAGATCTACGGCGTGGGCGGGCAGGCGGGAAGCCGGCTCAACGACATCAATCCCGACGATATCGAGTCCATCGAAATCGTGAAGGGGCCGGCCGCGGCCACCCTGTACGGGGCCGACGCATCCGCGGGCGTGATCCAGATCCGCACCAAGCGGGGTCAGGCGGGCGCCGGCTTCACGCAGACGCTCTCGTACGAGCGCGGGACCATCCAGCCCGATTGGACGCCTCCGTCCAACTGGGGGGTGTGCTCCGCCACCGACGTGACCAGAGTCGACCGGGTCATGTGCTACGGTCAGCCGGTGGGCACCGTCGTCTCCGACAATCCGCTCCTCCGCAACAACGTCCTCCAGGACGGAACCAACAGCACGCTGTCCTGGTCCGGGCGAGGCGGTGGGCAGAACTTCGGGTACTTCCTCTCGTTCAGCGGTGAGCAGGAGCAGGGAACGCTCCCCAACAACGAGTACAATCGTTACACGGGCCGCGTGAACTTCGACTTCACGCCCCGGGAAGACCTGAAGCTCGAGTGGTCCATGGGCCTGGCGAAGGTGGACCAGGACATGCCCCAGAACGACAACAACATCTACGGGTATCTGGGAGGCGCCCTCCTGGGCAGCCCGAGGACCGTGGGAACGGCGAACGACGGGTGGTACGCCACGAACCGGCAGGTCGAGGCGATCTCGAGCATCGAGAACACGAACATGACCGTGCGGATCACGCCGGTCATCACCGTCAACTACACACCCCGTCCCTGGTTCCGGAACCGGCTGAGCGCCGGTGTGGACATGACTCGCGCCGAGGCCAAGTCGTTCTTCCCGAAGAACGACATCGGGTGGTACGGGACCGCCACGTTGAACTCCGGCCAGATCAGCCAGGCGCGCCAGAACCGCGACGAGATCAGCATCGACTACCTCGGTAGCGTGCGTTGGACCTTCATGAACGACATGGTGGCCGACCTCGCCTTCGGGGGCCAGGCCATCGCCCGGCGTACGGATCTGACCAACGCCACCGGGCAGGGCCTGACCACGAACACCGCCAACAGCATCAACGCGGCGGCGACGACCACGGGTGGACAGTCGTATTCGGAGCAGCGTGAAGGAGGGATCTTCAGCCAGCTCGACCTGGCATGGAGAGACCGCTTGTACCTCCAGGTCGGTGCACGCATCGACAAGAACTCGGCCTTCGGTGAGCAGGCGACCTCCTTCTTCAATCCGAAGGTGGGGCTCTCGTACGTCCTCTCGGAGGAGGAGTTCTACCCCGACGCCATGCGGAGCGTGTTCTCCACGCTGCGCCTCCGGACCGTGTGGGGGTCGACGGGGCGTTCGCCGGGCACCGGTGCGTCCCTCACCACGTTCTCGTCCTCTCCGTACGCCATCACGTCCACGAACGTGGCGTCGGGGGTGCTTCCCCAGAATCCGGGTAACGCCGAACTCAAGCCCGAGCGAGGCACCGAGACCGAGATCGGTCTCGACGCCGGCCTCTTCGACGAGCGCGTCGGACTCGAGGTGACGTATTACAACAAGGTGTCCACGGACCTGATCCTGGAGCGGCCCCTCCCGCCCTCGCTGGGCTTCAACGCCGATCCCCTCGTGAACATCGGGGAGCTGAAGAACAGCGGATGGGAGGTCTCGGCGCACGCCACGGTCTTCGAGTCCTCCTCGTTCGCGTGGGACGCGCGGGCCAACGTCTCCACCAACAAGAACGAAGTGACCGACCTCGGCGACGTCGAACCCTTCGGCACGAACAATCGCGTCGTCCCCGGATCCCCTGCGTTCGGGTACTGGACGCACTCCATCCGTTCGTACGACGTGGCCGGGAACCAGGCCATCGTCTCGGATACCACGGAATTCGTGGGCAATCCCAATCCGGGATTCGAAGGCAACTTCAACTCGACGTTCACGGTGGCCAACGCGGTACGCATCTACGCCCAGGTCGATTTCATGAAGGACTACGTCCTGTACAACAACACCGACCAGTTCCGCGAGCGGCAGTTCGGTACCGGCGAGCGGTGGATCCGGCGGAACGAGATCCTCACCGACGAAGAGCGGCTGGGCCGGTTCGGACCCTTCGTGACCGAGTCGGGCTCCCCGTTGAATGCGTCCGCGGTGAACGCCATGTACTATCAGAAGGGCGACCATGTGCGCTTCCGGGAGTTGAGCGTGAGCTACACGCTGCCCCAGGACGTGTCCCAGCGGTTCGGAGCCAGCAACACCGTGCTCACGGTGGGTGGCCGGAATCTGATGCTCTGGACGGACTATGAGGGCGAGGATCCCGAGGTTCTGGGTGCCCAGACCGATTTCACGCGTAACGACTTCCTCACCATGCCCCAGCCTCGGCGCTGGCTGGTGCGGTTGAACGTGACCTTCTGACCCTGCGAGACCAAAATGTCAATCAAATCAATTCATCGACGGGCTCGCGGTAGGATCGGAGCCCTCGTGGTCGCGGGGGCGCTACTGCCTTCCCTGACCGCTTGTGACCTGAATTTCTTCGAGGTCAAGAATCCCAATGTCATCGACGCCGCCACGGTCGACCCCGTGGCCGACGGAGCGATCTTCTCGCGTTCGGCGTTCCAGACGCTGGCTTCGGCCTTCTCCAGTGGATTCATCGTCTACACCGCGTGGTTCACCAACGAGGCGTGGGTGGGAGACACCTTCCCCACCCGCAATGAGTTCGGTCGCCGGCTCATCGACGACCGCAACGGGACCCACAACGGTTCGGTGTGGTCCCCCATCACGCAGGCCATCGCCCAGGGGGAGCAGGTACTGGAGATCCTGGGAGGTGAGCCCGGCCAGGAACTCAACCTCGCCCGCGCGGCGTTCACGTCCGCCTACGGACTCGTTCTGGAAGGGGAGGCGTTCTGTGAGGGCACGATGCGCGGTCCGGGTGGTGAGCCGGGGCCGCTCATGACGTCCGATCAGCTCCTGGAGACCGCGGTCGATCGGTTCAGCCAGGCCATCCAGTTCGGGAACGGAGCCTCGGGCACGGAAGCGTCCAACATCGTGACCGCCTCCCAGGTTGGGATGGGGCGCGCGCTTCTCCAGCTCGGACGGAACACCGAAGCCGCGGCCGCCGTGGCCGGAGTTCCCGACGCCTTCGAGTTCAACGTGGCGTACGTGGACGACGCGGGGAACCGGGGTCGTCTGGGCAACGGAGTGTACTTCTACTCCGCCGGAGGATCCCGGGAATCGTTGGTGGTGCCTCCCCACTATCGGGCCATGGACGATCCACGTATCACCTTCATCGACACCGGACGAAACGCGCAGGACGGCGTACTGCGGTTCTTCAGTCAGAGGAAGTTCGACAACTGGGCCGCGAGCATCCGGCTCGCGTCGGGACTGGAGGCTCGCTACATCGAGGTCGAAGCCACCGGAACCGCCGCCGAGTTGGAGGCGTTCGTGAACGCCCGGCGGGCCGTGGGTGGTCAGGCCCCCATCGCCTCGACGGACATGACCGTGCTCATGGGTGAACTCATGGCGCAGCGGTCGCGGGACTTCTGGCTGGAAGGACATCGCATGGGTGACTGGCGCCGCAACGGCGCCCTGGTGCCCGACATTCTCCAGCCCGGGGACAACTATTACAAGCCGGAAGTCGGCACGGTCTCGAGCCAGACGTGCATGCCGATTCCTTTCGCCGAGCGCAACGCCAACCCGAATCTCGGGGGCTGAGCCGAGTCCCGTGGGGATCCGGGAAGGAGAATCTCCTTCTCGGGTCCCTTCGGCGGGAGGACCAATGCGGGCGCCGGGCGGGGATCGCCCGGCGCCCGCATTGGCTCGGGAGTGATGCCCTACTCGGCGAAGCAGCGCGGGCCGAGGCGCACGAGGGTGAGGGGGCCCACGAAGTCGGGGTCTCCGGCCATGGTGCCCTCCATGTCGCGGGGGCCCGTCCCTCGCATCACCATGGTGAAGCGAGGGCCCGGGGCGTCGGGTTGGTCCAGTAGATCGGTCACTTCGATCACGGCTTCCCCACCGGCTACGTCCCCGAGGAAACGGCCCGGGAAGATCGTGTCCGATCCGGGTCTGCTGGTGGAGCCGGTCCCCAGCACGCGGGTGCCGTCCACGACAAGCGTAGCGCCCACGTAGGCGACTCCGGGAAGAGGGAGATTGTCCGATCCCAGCCCCCGGAGCGTGCACCACTCTCCCGCGAAGGTGTCCAGTTCACCTTCTGTGGTGGACAGGCATCCGGCGGCGACCAGGCACAGGCCGAGGACGGGGAGAAGACGCAGACGAGTGGACGCGATCATGGACATGGGTGTGGTACCGTGAAGGCCTTTGGTATGCGAGGGTCGACGGGAAATGGTCTCCACGAGGGCCCCGCTCGCTATATTGATGAACATACACCGCCCGCCCGAGGAGCGTTTCCACGCGGAGGTATCCATGAAGTATGCGTTCCCGATCCGGCATCGATTCCGGTTGGCGATGCTCCCGATGATCCTCTGGGCGAATGCCTGTGTCATGGGCGGACGGAGCGCGAGCCCGACCAGTGCGTCCGCGGTAATCGCATTGGAGGAGATCGAGGTGTCCTCCGCTCCGAACGCTTTCGACCTGATCTCCCAGGCGCGACCGAACTGGCTCCGTGGGCGGGGGTCTCCGAGCTTCCGCCGATCCGCCCCGATCTTGCCGGTGGTGTACGTCGATCGTGTCCGCCAGGGTTCTGTCGACGTCCTGAGGGGAATCCTCATCGGGGCGATCCACGAAGTGCGATATCTGGACGCCACCAGTGCGACCACGCGCTACGGAGACGGGCACGGCGGTGGTGTCATCGAGGTGACCCTCCGGCGGGGATGACCATGACCACACCACGAGGCCGAGTGTTCCGTCGACCAGGCTGCCGCATCCCGTTTCTGCTGGGTCTGGGGTTCCTTTCCACCGCGGGAATGGTGTCGGGCCAGGCGGTTCAGGGGATGGTGGCCGAACAGATCTCCCTTGCACCGGTGAGGGGCGCCGTCGTCGTCCTCTTCCGGGTCGAGGGTCCAGAACGATTGGAGCCCGTGGCGACGACCACCACGGACATCGAAGGATCGTTCTACGTGCGGGCACCCGGACCGGGGTCGTACCGCGTGCAGGCGGAGATGGACGGGCTGTCCACTCCGATGTCTCCGGCGCTGGAGTTGCGCTCGGGTGATCCGGCGGGTGAATTCGCCCTCCTGATGCCGTCTCCCCTACTCCACCTCGCCCTCGCGTGTCAGGTGGAAGCGGAAGAGGGGACGGCCGCCGTGGTGGGCATTGTACGAGACCTCGACTCGGGCGTGCCCCTTCCCGACGCGGTGATCACGGCCACGTGGCAGGAGGGGCCAATCGTGCGGCACGACGAGGTGGCGACCGATGCCGCGGGGCGCTACCGATTCTGCGGACTGCCGGCTCAGGCGGGTGCGGTACGGTTTCAGGGTCGACTCCTGGGCAGGTCGAGTCCCCTGGGATCGGTTGAGATCGAAGGTCCCTCGGTGGTTCTCCATGACATGGAAATCTCCGTCGCTTCCCAGGCGGAACGCCCCCGGGACGTGATCCGGGAGCGGATCCTCCTGGAAGTCGCGGCCAAAGAGCTCGGTGATCTCCGCGGCCAGATCCTCGACCAGTTTTCGGGCAATGCCCTCTTCCACGCGGTGGTTCGGATCCGGGACACCCCACACCAGGTGCTCACGGATGAGGAGGGCCGATTCCTCTTCCAGGGGCTGGCCCCCGGCACGTACACGTTGGAGATCCGCAACCTGGGATACGTGGTGGTGTCGGAGGCCGTCGAGGTGCCTCCGGGGAAGGATGTCTTCGTGGGTCTCCGGGTCGCTCCCCGGGCCGTGGAGCTGGAAGGGTTGGAGGTCACCACCCGCTCCGCCGCCGAGGAGATCGCTCGCCTCACTCCCTTCCGGCGCGATATCGTCTACGGTGAGATCATGGCCCAGGAGGAGGCCCGTGGGGCCCAGGCGTACGAGGTGCTACGCCGGGCTTCGCCCGGCCTCAGAGTCACGGAGGTGTACCGGGAGTCGGGGCCGCCGATCCTCTGCATCCAGACGAACCGGCGGGTGCAGAGCCTTTCCGGCAACGAATGTGGAAACGTCCAGGTCGTGGTGGACGGGATTCGGATCCACGATGGCCCGGAGTTCCTGCGGCGCACGCCCGCCTCGGAGATCGAGAGCATCGAATTCCTCTCTCCGGTGCATGCCCAGATCGCCTACGGCATCGGCGGAGATACGTCCAACGGCGTCGTGGTGGTGTATACCCGGGGCAAGGGACCCTACGCTTCATCGCTCCGGAACCGTCGCCGCTGACCTGATCGGCCGCCGGTCCACGCGGGCGCGATGCATGGGTCGCGCCTCATACGAGGAGGTCATGGGTACGTCCATCGCATGTCGGGGAGGAGGTTCGTCCTCATTCGTGTCTTTCCCGCTCCCCCATCACCCTCCTCATCAACCGCCGCGCCCACACGATCTGGCTCCCCACCAGGCAGAGCCCCACCGCTCCCGCCAACAGCCCGGGTCCGGGGCGCGCGAACCAGAAGGCCGCCAGGACCAGGAAGGAGCCTCCCAGGGCCAGGATGGCCGCCCGTTTCGCGCCGGCGGCGGTGAAGACCCGCAGTTCGCGCAGCTCTTCCTCCACCGGGGCCGGCCGGCGTTCCGGAGGTATCGGATAGGCGACCGATGCCACGATCCCCACGCCGAGGATCCCCAGGATCACGGCCAGGGAGAACCGCATCGGAATCGGGTCGGTGTGGGCCAGGAGCATCTTCACTCCCACGAACGCCAGGATGAACACGAGGCTCGCCTTCAGGAATCGGAGTCTGCTGAGCAGTGGAGCGAGGGCGAAGTACAGGCTGCGCAGCCCCAGAATGGCGAACACGTTGGAGGTGAAGACCAGGAACGGGTCCGAGGTGATGGCCAGGATGGCCGGGATGGAGTCGGCGGCGAAGAGGAGGTCGGTGCTTTCCACCAGGAGGAGCACCAGGAGGAGTGGCGTGACCATCTTCCGGCCGTCTTCCACCACGATGAAGCGTTCCCCTCGCAGTCCGTCGGTGACGGGAAGGAAGCGCCGGGCAATACGGATCACCGGGCTCCGTTCCGGGTCCATGGTCTCGTGGTGCGCGATGAGCATCCGGATGGCCGTGGCGAGGAGGAGGCCGCCGAAGACGTACGTCATCCACTCGAAGCGCTCGATGAGCAGGGTGCCCGCCCCGATCATCGCCCCTCTCATCACCAGAGCTCCCAGCACTCCCCAGAACAGCACCCGGTGCTGGTGGGCCAGGGGTACGCGGAAGTAGGAGAAGATCAGAGCGATGACGAAGATGTTGTCCAGGCTGAGGGACTTTTCGAGGATGTACCCGGTCAGGTAGGCCATGGAGGCCTCCGCGCCGCTCACGTCTTCGGGAAAGGCCAGCCCGACTCCGATCCAGTTGTTTTCGTACAGGAAGTAGACGACCCCGGCGAACGCCAGCGCGAGGGAGATCCAGAGGCCGCTCCATCCCAACGCTTCCGCCAGCGTCGGCACGTGGTCATCGCGATGGAAGACTCCCAGGTCGAGCGCGAGCAATCCGACGATCAGGGCGACGAAGCCGACCCAAACGAAGACGTGCATCTTGGATATCGGGTGTTGGGGTGGAAGCCGGGAGCAACGTCGCATGGATACACTACGGAGGTCGGTTCCGGTCCTTTCGGCCAGGGACGGTTCCTTTCTCCGGCGTCCTCGCGGCCTCGGGAACGAACATCGGGCCTCCGTTCCGGGTAGCCACCACGTCGTCCTGGGGTCATGGGACCCACCGGCCCGCCGCACTGGGTCGTCCCCGAGCGTCTGTTACCTTTCCTTACATGGTAGACACCAATCGAAGCGGAAAGCGGGTCCTCTGGGTCGATGACGAGATCGACCTTCTGCGACCCCACCTTCTCTTCCTCCAGGCCCGGGGATACCACGTCGACGCCATCTCCAACGGCGATGACGCCCTGGCGCTCCTCCGCGAGCATCCGTACGACCTCGTGCTCCTCGACGAGCAGATGCCGGGCCGGCGCGGACTGGAGGTCCTGGAGGTTCTGCGGCGCCTGGACCCGCACGCGCGAGTGGTCATGGTCACGAAGTCGGAAGAAGACCGCACCATGACCGAGGCCATCGGACGCCGCGTGGACGACTACCTGGTGAAGCCTACCAGCCCCCGGCAGGTCCTCTCGGTGGTGACGCGCATCCTGGAGGGTTCGTCCATCCGGCAGCAGCAGGCGGCCCAGGACTTCGCCGCGCGCTTTCCGCGGCTGTCCATGCGGCGCGAAGACGCGGCGTCCGCCGACGAGTTCGCCCGGGTCTACGCCGAGCTGGTGGACTGGGAACTCCGTCTGGGTGATGCCGGCGAGATGGGGTTGCTCGACACGGTGCGTAGCATGATGACGGATCTTCGCAGGGGTTTCGGCGCGTGGATCATCCGTGAGTATCCCCGGTGGATGCGCTCCGATGAGGACCGGCCGCGCCTCTCGGTGGATCTGGTGAAGGATTTCCTGGTTCCGCGCCTCTCCGACGAGCCCGTGTTCTTCGTGGTGCTGGACTGCATGCGCCTGGACCAGTGGAAGGTCATCACGCCGCTGCTCTCGCCCTACTTCGACATCGAAGAGTCCTACCACTACTCCATCCTCCCCACCGCCACGCCGTATGCGCGGAACGCCATCTTCAGTGGACAGTACCCCGACGAGATCGCGCGAAACAACCCGAAGTGGTGGAACCTCTCCGACGACGAGGGGAGCCTGAACGCCTTCGAGGACCGCCTCCTCATCGAGCAACTCCGGCGCCTCACGGGGAAGGACGTCCCCGTGCACTACGAGAAGATCTTCTCCGACCGGGAGGGGGATCAGGTCAGGGCCCGGGTGAACTCGGCGCTCAAGACGCCCGGTATGGTCGTGGCCATGGTCTTCAACTTCGTGGACCTCATGACCCACGGACGTTCCGAGTCGCCCATCCTCATGGAGGTCGCGAAGGACGAAGCCGCCCTGAGGGACCTCACGCGTTCGTGGTTCGAGCGGTCCACCGCGTTCCGCGTGCTGAGGGAGGCCGCGGCCAGCGGGTTCCGGGTGATCTTCACAACGGACCACGGCTCGATCCTCTGCCAGAATCCGAGCACGGTCTTCGCCCGGCGCGACGCCACGTCGAATCTTCGGTACAAGTTCGGCCAGGACCTCAGGGCCGAGGACGAGTCGACCGTGTTCGGCACCCGGGACGCGGCGGACCTTCACCTCCCGGGGGGTCGCATGGGGACGTCGTATCTCCTGGCGCTGGGAGACCACTTCTTCGTCTATCCGACGAAGTTGCGGGAGTATCAGGCCCGATACCGGAACTCGTTCCTGCACGGGGGGATCAGCCCCGAGGAGATGATCGTTCCGGTCTCGTGCCTCACGCCTCGCCCGAGGTGACGCCTCGTGGGATCCTATCTCCGCATCCTCGGGTTCGTGAGGCCGCACCTCCATCTCTTCGCGGCGGCGGCGGTGGCCACCTTCGCCTACGCCACTCTCGACGCGTTTGCGTATATTCTGCTCATTCCCTTCGTGGACGCGCTCTTCAACGCACCGCGCGGGGCGGGCGCCTCGAATGGCGGCGGGAGTCTGGAGGCGCTCCTGGACCGGACCGTGTACCGGTGGGTGGATCGTTCGGGCGATCCCCTCGACGCCATCCAGGGGGTGATCCTCCTCCTGCTGGCCGTGTTCGTGGCGAAGAACCTCTTCGACTTCGCCCGGAATCTCCTGGTCGCGCGGAGTGAGCAGAGCGTCACGAGAGACGTGCGCAACCAGGCCTACGGCGCTCTTCTCCGGCGCAACCTGGCCTACTTCGGCCGGACGCGTACCGGACAGATCGCGAGCCGCTTGATCCACGACGTGGAGCTCATGCGCGCGGTGGTGACCCGGGAGCTGGCGCGGGCGTCGTCGGCGGTGCTGGAGCTCGGGGTCGCCCTCGCGGCCATGCTTCTGATCTCCTGGCGTCTCACCGCGGCCGCGTTCGTGGTCGTGCCTCTGACCATGGGCGTGTGGGGGCCTCTGGTGCATCGCCTCCGCCGGGGGGACCGGAGGGTGCTCCACCTCGCCGGTGAGGTGAGCGCCCACGTCCACGAGACCGTGGCCGGGATACGGCTCGTCAAGACTTCGTCGGCTGAAGAGCTGGAGCGCCGGCGTTTCGAGGGGCTCACGGGCGCCTACTTCGACACCTACCTCCGCACCGAGCGGCTGAGGGCCCTGGCGGCCCCCCTCACGGAGCTCCTGGCCACAGCCGGCACGGTGGTCATCCTCTGGTACGGGGCGCGCCTCGTGGTGGTGGAGGGCGACCTGAGCAGCGCCGCCTTCGTGGGCTTCCTCGGCCTGAGCCTGAAGTTGTTCGCGCCCATGAAGTACCTCGCGCGCTTCCCGGCCCTCGTACAACCCGGGCTCGCCGCGGGGGACCGGGTGCTTGAGTTCCTCGACGTTCCGGCCGGAACGGGGGAGGTGACGGGAGGGGAACGGTGTCCCGGCGTCCGCGAGAGCGTCGAATTCAGGGACGTGTCATTCGAATATCGCGCGGGAGACCCCGTGCTTCGCAACGTTTCCTTCCGCGTGCCGGCGGGGAGCCTGGTGGCAGTGGTGGGTCCGTCGGGAGCGGGGAAGACGACCCTCGTCGATCTCCTGGGGAGATTCCACGACGAGTACACGGGCGAGATCCTGCTGGACGGGATGGAGTTGAGGCGCGTCGCCGTGGATTCTCTCCGCCGGGATCTCGGAATCGTGTCGCAGGACACGGTCGTGTTCCATGACACCGTGCGTGCCAACATCGCGTATGGCCGGCCCGAGGCGACCTCGGCGGAGATCGAGGAGGCCGCCCGGATCGCCCACGTCGACGAATTTGCCCGACGGCTTCCCCGGGGGTACGACACCGTGGTCGGGGAAGGCGGCTGCGAGTTGTCCGGCGGGGAGCGCCAGCGGCTCTCCATCGCGCGAGCCATCCTGCGTGATCCGCGCATCCTCATCTTCGACGAGGCCACCAGTGCGCTCGACAGCGAGTCCGAGCGCCTCGTCCAGGACGCGTTGGAACGCATCTGCCACGGACGTACGGTGTTCGTCGTCGCCCATCGACTTTCCACGGTGCGGAGGGCGGACACGATCCTGGTCATCGAGGACGGGCGGCTGGTCGAGGAAGGCCGTCACGAGGAGCTTCTGCCCCAGGGCGGTCTCTACGCACGACTCCACGACCTCCAGTTCGAGGACATCCGAATCGTGCCATGACCCGGGCGTTGCGGCATGGGGCGGAGTATCTGGTCTTCTCCTGTTTCTCCTACCTGGCGAGACGACTCCCACCGCGGTGGGCGCGACGGGGTGGCGCCTTCGTCGGTTGGCTCCTGGGTGGGGCTCTGGGAGTCCGGCGCGGCGCCATGGTGGAACGGCTGGAACGAGCCTTTCCCGAGCGGAGTTCCTCCTGGTGCGAGCGGACGGCGCGGGAGTCGTGGCGACGCCTGGGGCGTGAGGCCGCGGAGTTCCTGCACCTCTCGGGCCGCACGTCCGACGAGATCGGGCGGAGGACCCGCGTGGACGGCCTGGAGTCGGTGCGGGACGCGCTGGCCGGTGGGAAGGGAGTGCTCCTGGTCACGGCTCACCTGGGGAACTGGGAGGTGGGAGGGGCGGCTCTGGTGGCGTGGGGCGTGCCTCTGAGCGTCGTGGCCCGGCGGGTGGCGAACCCGTGGGTGGACCGGGCGATCCGGCGGGCGCGGGGTGCGATGGGGATCGCACTCCTGCAAGCCGGCGAGGCGCATGGCGCCATCCGCGCCCTGGCGGAGGGACGGATGGTGGCCCTGCTGGCCGACCAGGACGCGGGGCCGGGGGGCGTCTTCGTTCCCTTCTTCGGCCGGGACGCGTCCACCGTGGCGGGCCCGGCGGTCCTGGCGCTCCGGACGGGGGCACCTCTCTTCCTGGCCGTCGTGGTGGGCGACGAGACGTCCGAGATCCGGCACCGCGTGGTGATCCGACCCGTCCCGACCCCGCGAACCGGAGACCGTGGGGCGGACGTGCGACGGATCACGGCGGACTTCACCCGCATGGTGGAGGAGGCCGTGCGCCGCTCTCCGGAGGACTACTTCTGGCAACATCACCGTTGGAAGACGCGGCCGGCCGGAAGCCCCCCGCCGGAACAGGTGCCCACCGGGCAGGTATAACGATGGGACCGGCGGTGGGGTCGACCTGCGAGGGGTTCGGCCCGCCCCGGTCGTAGTGTATCGGGCACCCGATTCATCAGTGAGGACTGAGAGTGGTCTACATCTGCATACCTGCGCGCGACGAGGCGGAAACCCTCGGCGTTCTCCTCTGGAAGATCCGCAAGGTGATGGGGGAGTTCGAGCGCGACTATCGGGTCATGGTACTGGACGATGCGTCCTCTGATTCCACCGCCGAGGTGTTGGAGCGGTACCGTAAGGTGCTCCCGCTCACCGTGATCCGGAACGAGGAGGGGGTGGGCTACGGGCGGGGGATGGAGCAACTCCTCCGTCAGGTCGCCGAGGTGGCGAGTTATCCCAAGCGGGACTGCGCCGTGATGCTCCAGGCGGACTTCACCGAGGACCCGGAGGACATGGTGTCGCTGGTGAAGCTCCTCGAGGGGGGCGCGGACATCGTGGCCGGATGCATGGATCGGAAGTCGGATGCGGTGCCGAGGAATCGGTGGGCCGCCCGGCTCCTGGCTCCCGTCGCGATGAGGAGGGTTCGGAAGCGTCTCACCGTGTCCGATCCGCTCAGCGGGCTGCGCGCCTACCGGGTCGTGGTGCTCAGGAAGGCGCTTCGGGTTCGCGGGGAGGACCGGCCCCTGGTGACGTCCGACGGATGGGCCGCCAACGTGGAGTTGCTCGGCGTGCTCACGCCGCACGCGCGCCGTGTGGCGGAATTGTCGTTCAGCCCGCGGTTCGAGTTGCAGACGCGGCCCTCCCGGTTCCGGGCCGGGAAGACGCTGTTGGCTCTGGCTCGTTTGCGGAGCACGTCGTGGGGTGAAGCCGTGGTGGCGGATGCGGATTAACGGTGTCGGGGAGGGGATGATGATGCGGACCATGGGTTGGGTGGGGATGTTCGGTGTGCTCCTGGTGACGGCTGCTTCCGCTCAGGAGGGTGAGCGGAGGCCTGGCCAGGAGGTCCTGGAACACACGCACGGCGACTCCACAGGGGTTCTGACCCTTCCGGCCGACTGGGCCGCCGCCCCCACGCCCTTCGGGCCCGGAGAGCGACTGGAATACCAGGTGAAGCTGGGAATCTTCTCGGTGGGCGACGGCTACATGGAGGTGAGTGGCGTCGACACCGTGCGGGGTAGCCCGGCGTATCACGCCACCATGGGGCTGGACGCGGGAATTCCCCTGGCACGTGTGAAGGACGAGTTCCACACCTGGTTCGACATCCGCAATCTGGTGAGCCACCGCTTCATCCAGGACGTGAACGAGGTCTCGTACCACGCCTTCCGGCACTTCGAGATGAATCGGGACGAGCGCCGGTGGGAGCGGGTGGACAACGGCGAGTCGGGTCCGTTGGGTTCGGCACTCCCCCTCGACGACATCTCCTTCGTGTACTTCCTCCGGACCATGCCGCTGGAGGTCGGGAAGACGTACACGCTGAATCGGTATTTCAAGGATGAGGGCAATCCGGTGGTCATCGAAGTCGTGCGCCGCGACCGTCGTGAAGTGCCGGCGGGAACCTTCAACACCATCGTGGTTCGGCCCACGATTCGCACCAAGGGGCTCTTCAGCGAGGGTGGGAACGCCGAGATCCACTTCACCGACGACGACCGCAGGCTCATGGTCTACCTCCGCTCGGAGATCCCCGGATTCCAGTCCATCACGTTGCACCTGCGGAACATCCAGGAGGGTCTCCCCCTCAACCCGGACGCGAGGGCGGCCGCGGAGGCCCGGATTCCCAATCCGTGAGTTGGGGTCCAGCGGCGCTCAGGGTCCCCGCCGCGTGGGTCCTCGCCGGACCCTTCCTCTGGCTTTCACGCCCCTCCGCGGCTTCGCTGGCCGCCGGTGCGTCCCTCGCGGGCGTGGGACTCCTCGTGCGGGCGTGGGCCGCGGGGTGCGTCCACAAGGACCGGGTGTTGGCGGTGTCCGGCCCCTACGCGCACACGCGTAATCCACTGTATCTGGGGAGCCTGATACTCGGCACGGGGGTCGTGATCGCGGGAGGGCGGGGTTGGTTCCTCGTCGTCTTCCTGGTGTTCTTCGCCCTCGTGTATCCCCGGGTGATGCGCGAGGAGGAGGAAAGGTTGGAGCGGGCCTTCGGCCCCGTGTTCCGGGAATACCGCGCCGCCGTTCCCCGGATGCTGCCGCGCGTGACTCCCTTTGCCGGTGGGGGAGAGGGGAGGGACGTGTCCCACGGGACCCCGGGTGGGTTCAGCGTCCGGCGGTACCTGGACAACCGGGAATGGCACGCGGCGCTGGGTACCTCGGTCGCGTTCACCGTCCTTCTGGTGAAGATGCTCCTGGCCTGACGGGAGACGTCGCCACGGCATCCGTTCCGGTCGCCGACACGAGGAGGAACGAGCGCGTCCCCATGACGGGAACCCGGATCATGGACGAACGTACCGCTCCATGGCCAGGGATATCTTTTCCAGCACCCGTTCCACCGTGACGCGGTTCATCCCGTCGCGAAAGGTCCGCTCCGGAGGACACTCCTCGCCGGGGTGGCGGGCGTATCCGTCCACCACCAGGTCCTGGAAGGCGCGGTAGGGGCCGTACCGCTTCGGGTTGGTGTGTCCGTAGAGTCCCACGACGGGCGTGCCCACCGCGCGACTGATGTGCAACGGCCCGGTGTCGGGGCTCACCGTGAGGACGCATCCGTCCAGCAGCCAGAGCAGGCGTCTCAGTCCGTCCCCGAGCATGTCCACGACGTCCACCGTCGTGCCGGCCAGGATCTCGTCCGCCATGCGTCGTTCCAGCGGTGACGGACCGCCCACCAGCACGGGGCGGAGTCCATGGGTCCGGGCCAACTCCTCCACCACCTGGACGTATCCCCGGGTGTGCCAGTTCTTCTCCGGTCTGCTCGTCCCCAGGACCACCGCGCACGCCGGCCCATCCAGGGACCCGAAGAAGCGGGCCTGATCCGCCCTCTCGCCCTCCGTGAGTCCCAGGCGCCACTCCACCGGCTCCGGGCTCACGCCCAGATGGTCGAGAAACTCGAAATACTGGTCCTGCACGTGCTGGGGCGGGTGGGCCGCGATGCGCTCGGTGGTGAAGAGCCACTGGAGGTCTCCGGCCCTACGCAAGTCGAATCCGAGCTTGCGGTCCGCGGATACGAGGTGGGTGATCAAACCCGCCTTGAGGTAGACCTGGAGGGCGAGCACGAGGTCGAACCGCCGGTCGCGGAGCCGATGAGCCAGCGCCTGGAATCCGCGCCACCCCCGCAGCCCCCGTTCCCGGTCGAACACGATGAATTCGTCCACGTCGGGATGGTGTCGCACCAGGGAATGGGCCGCCGGCTGGACGATCCAGGTGATGCGGGTCTCGGGCCAGGCGCGCTTCAGCGCGGTCACCACCGGGAGGACGTGTACGGCGTCGCCCACCGCCGACAGCATGACCACGCAGACATCGCGAGGAGGTGATCCCGGCCCACGGGTCATGATGAGGCGCTCCCCTCCGCTTCCCAGGCCTTCCACGCCGATGGGGGAAGCCGGGTGCCGGACCGGGCCTCCAGCTTGCGCAGGGATCGCTCCAGTCGCCGGCGCATGGCGCTTCCCGAGCGGGCGGACGAGGGCGGGGCGATCCGGCATCCATCGAGGTCGAGCACCACGGTCTCGAGGTCGTCGCCGTCCCTGACGAGAAGGAGGTTCCGGGCGTTGAGGTCGGCGTGTTCGATCCCGGCTTCGGCCAGACGGGTCACCAGCCGGCCGGCCGCCCGGAGCGCGTCCGGGGCGGACACCCCCCGTGCATCTCCACTTCCCGGGAGGATCGCCGCCAACTCGATTCCCCCCTCCACGAACTCCGTCACCACGTCGCACCGATAGAACAGGAGGGAAGGGTACACCGCGGCCGCGACTACCCGGGGAGTGGCGATCCCCCGCCGCCGGGCCTCAGCGCTCGCGCGCGCCTCGAGAAACGGGCGCGGCACCCCGCGTCGCGCGTACCGGTCCCCCAGGACGTGCGCCACCGCCCCTCCCCGCCGCATGGGACGCACCACCCACGCGGGTCCGTCTCCCGGCGGGATCGGGTTGGATACCAGATAGCTGTCGCCGCGTCCCGAGGGGAGGGCCCGTCGCGCCCCGGCCCGTGCCCAGTCGCGTAGCATGGGGTGGGCTTCCAGAAGCTCGTGGACACGGCCCGCCGCCTCAGGCAGGGCGATGGCGGAGCCATAGGGCCCGCGCAGCGTCTCGTACCCGGGCGCGGGGCTCACTCCACGGAGGGGGCGGTTTCCGACTCCACCAGGTACAGACTCGGTCCGCGCAGGGTCCTTCCCTTGATCTTCACCTGGAAGGTGTACCCGCCCGCCTGGGGGAACACGACATCCTCCAGCGGCATGACGAGGCGAGTACGGGGCGGTGGGCGATTCGCGGGACGGCGGTCCACGTCGGAGTACCCTTCCACGGAAAGGGTGGGTTTCCCGGCATCGTCCTCCAGGTCGACCCTGAACTGGTGCCGTCCCTCGTCGTCCCGGTCCCACTCCACCACCAGCACCAGCACCATGTGGTCCTGCTTGGCGGGAAAGCCGGGAGCGTACAGGTCGTTGAACACACCGCGAACGTCCAGCTTTCCTTCGGGATTCAACTGGGCGTCGTCACACACCACGGCCATGAGAAGTTGCATGTCGTATCCGGTTCGGTCTCTCTAGCGCTGTTCGTCTTCAGGAGGCGCCCCACCCGCCGCCCCCCGGTGATCGGATGCTCACCACGTCTCCGGGTTCCACCGTGAACGTCGCCTTGGAAGGGAGGCGCTCCTCTACCCCCCGACGGACCAGGACGTTCTCTCCCGGCTGCCCCGGCTCTCCTCCCCGGGCTCCCGCCGGCCCGGCTTCGCGCCGCTCGCAGAGGAGCGCCACCCGCGCGTGCGCCAGGACTTCGACGTCGCGCTGGAGCCCGTCTCCGCCCTGGTGCCGTCCGCCGCCACCCGACCCGCGCCGCAGTCCGTAGCGGACCACGCGGAAAGGATAGGCATGTTCCAGTGCCTCGATGGGTGTATTGAGGGAGTTGGACATGTGGGTGTGCACCCCCGAGAGCCCCGGTCCCGTGGGGCCGGCCCCCATCCCTCCGCCCACCGTTTCGTAGTACGCGAACACCTCACCGTTACGGGGATCGACGCCGCCGATCGTCGTGTTGTTCATGGTCCCCTGGGAAAGGGCCGGCATCACGTCGGGGAGGGCCCGGCGGAAGGCCTGGATGAGGACGTCGGTGATCCTCTGGCTGGTCTCCACGTTCCCCGCCGCCACGCTGGCCGGGGGGAGGGCGTTCACCAGCGATCCCTCGGGCATGACGATGTCCACCGACGACATGGATCCACCGCCGGCGGGGAGGGGCTCGCCCAGGAGCGCCTCCACCACGCATCGCACGGTGTACCTGGTGGCCGACGACGTGATGGCCGCGACGGCGTTGATTCCGCCCGGTACCTGAGGCGAGGTTCCGGTGAAGTCCACGGTCAGACTCGTTCCCGCCACCGTCAACGCCACCTTGATCGGGATGGGGCCGGTGCCGAATCCGTCGCTCTCCATGGCGTCTTCAGCCACGTAGACCCCGTCGGCGATCTTCCCGATTCCCACCTCCACGAGACGGTCCGCGTAGGCCACCAGGGCCGCCATGGCGGCGAGGGTCGCGCCGGCCCCCCGCCGTTGGGCGATCTCCTTGAGGCGGGTGCTTCCCGTGTGGAGCGCCGCGAGCTGCGCGTCCAGGTCACCCGCCCGCTCGACGGGAGTCCGCACGTTGGCCAGGATGGTCCGCCAGAGGTCGTCGTTCCGCGAGCCGCTCCGGTACAGGAACGCCGGTGGGATCCTGAGGCCCTCCTGGAAGATCTCCTGGGCCAGCGGCATGGAGCCCGGAGTCGATCCGCCCACGTCACTGTGATGGGCCCGGCTGGCGACATATCCCAGAAGGGAGCCGTCGTCGGCGTGGACGGCGCTGACCAGGGTGATGTCGGGGAGGTGCGTCCCCCCCCGGAACGGGTCGTTGACGATCACGACATCGCCCGGGCCCAGTTCGCCGAGTTCGTCCAGCGCCGCCGAAACGCTCATGGGCATGGCCCCCAGGTGCACCGGCATATGATCGCCGAGGGACACGGCGTCGCCGCCGGGAGCGAAGAGGGCGCAGGAATAGTCCCTGCGCTCCTTGATGTTCGGCGAGAAGGACGCACGCTTGAGCGCGGCACCCATTTCTTCCGCCAGCGCGGTGAAGAGGTGGCGAAACACCTCCAGGGTGACGGCGTCGATGCGTGGGGCGGTGTCGGCGTTGGAATCGTACATGGAAGTGGTGCGTCCTGTTTCGTGAATGAACTCAGTACGTTACGTTATAAGGCTGAGGCACGTACGACCATTCCTGTGCGCTCAGCGGAGAGGATGGTGTTCCAAGGAGGGAGTTTGAGTAAAGAGAAGCTCATGGATCGGGCTCGTGACGAGCTCTTCAGCCACATCAATCGTTGCGGTGTTCTCCAGGCGAGCGCCGACGACCAGCGTACCTGGATGGACGAGACCATCGAGTACCTGGCCGAGCGTTACCCTGACCTGGCCGAGTCGGATCTGCAAGGGCTGTATCAGATCGGAATCCGTTTCTGCCAGCCTGCCATCGCCCACGGTTCGCGGAACGTCGTTCCCGAGCTCGAGGAGACCGCGGTCAACTGATTGATACGGGGCGTTGAGTCCCGACGAGTGACGAAGTGGGGGACCTTTCGGGGTTCCCCACTTTTTTTTGTGACATTCCGGGTAGCGGCAAACGGCTCCGCTGCATATACTTCCGCCCGTTTCTTGCCTGAGGAGGTCGGGATGAGTGCCAACACCAGGCGCGATTTCTTGCGCACGACCACCGGCGCGGGGGTGGGGGCCGCGTTGGGGATGGTCCCCGTGCCGCTCGCCGGCTCGCCGGCCGTCCTGCTTCGCAACGTCACCCCGGTCTGTATCGCGTCCTCCAACGGACTCGCCGCCGTGGATCGGGCCATGCAGGAACTCGCCGATGGTTCCTATACCATCGACGCGGTGGTCCGCGGCGTCAATCTCGTGGAGGAAGACCCGGAAGACATGTCCGTGGGGTACGGAGGGCTTCCCAACGCCGACGGAGTGGTCCAGTTGGACTCCTCGCTCATGCACGGTCCCACGCGAGGCGCCGGGGCGGTCGCGTGCCTCGAAGGGGTGAAGCGTCCGTCCCTGGTGGCTCTCGATGTGATGCGGTACACGGACCACCACCTCCTGGTGGGGGAAGGGGCGCAGCGGTTCGCCGCCTCCATGGGGCATCCCATCGAGGACATCCTCACCGACGGCGCGCGTCGCGCGTGGGTCCAGTGGCGGGCCGGCCTCGGTTCGGCGGGCGAATACCTCACGCCGGCGGAGTCCGGAGAGCCCGTTCGCCCCTTCGAACGGCCGGAGGGTCTCGACGACGAGCTCCTGGATTCCTTCGACGGGGTCCGTCCGCACGGGACCATCAACTGCAACATCGTGGACCGCAACGGCGATCTTTCGTCGGTGACCACCACGTCGGGGCTTGCTTTCAAGATTCCCGGCCGGGTAGGCGACTCGCCCATCATCGGGGCGGGGATGTACTGCGACAACGACGTGGGCGCGGCGGGTTCGACGGGGAGGGGGGAAGCCGTCATCAAGACCTGTGGCGCACACACCGTCATCGAGCTCATGCGACAGGGCACCAGCCCCACGGACGCATGTCTCGAAGCGTTGCGCAGGATCGTGCGTTGGACGGTGGAAGACCGACTCCTCACGGAGGCCGGTCGGCCCGCGTTCGACGTCAATTACTACGCCGTGAACAAGAGGGGCGAGTACGGGGCCGCGGCCATCTACTCCGGCGCCCGCTTCGCCGTCAACGTGGACGGCCGGTCCCGTCTCGAGGACTCGGCGTACCTCTTCCAGCGGACCAGCTGATCGACTTTCCTCCCACCACTCCCGCCATGACGAAGAACAACAGGACCCCCGTTCCGCCAGAGGTACCGGCCGACGCCCTCCCGGTCGACAACGCGAAGGCCGTACTGAAGGGATACTACGCCGGAAGTCAGATCCCGTCCCCACAGGGCGGCTTCCTCATGCCGCTGGGCGTGCGCACCGGCGACGGGGGGAAGGGACACCTCATCCTCGAGTGCTCCGCATCTTCCCTTCGATACCACGTGGAGATTCCGAAGGGGACCCGGGTGGAGCGCTCCAAGGTCAGGGAAGTGCTGGACCAGGGCGTGGAGCCGGATTGCCCGCGCCATGGACGTGGGCAGCGGCTGATCCGGATGGGGAACGACCTCGTGTGCCAGCTCTGCGGGGTTGCTTTCGCCCGGGTGTAGGGTCGCCAGATCAGGGTGGTTCGCCCTTCTCCAGCGCATTACATTGGAGCCGGATATCCCTTCCAGATTCGGTCAAGGAGCCCATTCATGCCGGAAGGCTTCCTCAGTTCCGAGGAATACGACGAGCAGGCTCACAGGCTGTATCACGAAGGCGACTACGACGAGGCTCTACAGTTGCTCAAGGAGGGCCTCACCCTCTATCCCCACGCCGTGGAGCTCTACGTCGGATTGGGGTACGCGAGGCTGGCCCGTGAGGAGTTCGCCTGGGCCCGCCGCGCCTTCGAAGAGGCGGTCGCCCTCGACGGGGCCCACGAGGATGCCCTCGTGGGACTGGGGGAGTGTCTCCTCCGATTCGGGGAGAGCGAGCGGGCCGTCCGGATCTTCGACGAAGTCGCGGCCGGGGGGGGCGACGGTGACGTGGAGCTCATCCTCACCATGGGGAGGGCGCTGTACCGCGAAGGGTTGTATGCCCTGTCTCGCGACATGTTCGCCCGAGCGGTTTCCGTCCGCCCCGACGACGCCGAGGCGGTCGCTTCGGTGGGGTACGCGCTCCATCGTCTCGGTGACGAGGTGGGCGCCAGCCGGCAGATCCGACGCGCGCTGCGGTTGGATCCGGACTTCACCGAGGCGCGGGTCTACCTGGCGCACGTCCTCTTCGACCGAGGCGACTGGGAGAACTCCCTCCGGGAATTCGAGCGGGTGCCTCCCCAGGACCACTGGGACAGTCTGGCGGTTTGGCGCCTCATCGAATTGAAGAGGGCCCTTTGGGATCTCGAAGCCGGGGACGCCGGACTGATCCCCTGGGAGACCAGGCTGCGCGAACTCGAAGACGTGCTCGATCCGCTCGACCGCCTTCTGGCGGACGTGGAGTCGGGAGGGGGCGAGGGCGGCGATTCGTTCGGGGAACGCTCCCAGCTCGAGCTCTTCGGAGAGGGGCGTCCGCACCCGGGACAGGAGGGTCGGTGGACGGTCCGGCTCCTCGACGGGCATCGGTTCCGAGGGAGCATGTCCGAGATCGTTCGCCTCATGCGGGACCACGCCGGCTTCGCCCACGAGAGCGTGACGCAGTACATGCGGCGTCTCGCCGAGCGGTGGCACGAGCAGACGAGCGTGGAGGTACCCTTTCTCGACCCGGAAACCTTCCTCAGAGCCGCGGCGGCGGCCGGACTCCTCTATCTCGAGGCCGATGACGGAGAGATCCCGACGTGACCATCCCGGACACACTTTCACATCGCTTCTTCAAGGTTCTCGTGGAGGAAATCCGGGCGCGGCGTCCCGACGACCTCCGCGCCCCGTTCACGGTGGCCGAGATCTATCAGAATCTGATCCCGTACCGTACGCACCGTGATCGGCTCGGCGTCGAGATCAACGGAGACTACGAGAACACGATTCTCCATCTGCTGGCGGGCCCCGAGGACTACCTCATCGTCGATTCTCCGCATGCACTGAGGGAGATGAGGGAGGAACTCGCCGCCCCGAATCCGAATACCGGACTGTACCGCGAGTATGCCGCGGCGGACGTACGTGTGAACCCGGAGAAGCTCGCCTCCGTGGAGGCGGTGGGTCCGTCGACCGGCGAAGCGGCACCCACGCATCAGGTCGAGCTCATGGAGATGGATGCCGGTCGGCCTCCTGTTCCCTCGCCCGGCGGGGTGGCCGAAGTCACCGCCGCGGGGAATGGGGTGGAAGAGCCTCCGGTGGCCCGGGTTGCGCCGGCCGCTCCTGCTGCCCCCGTGGCTCCGACGGTTCCCGGGATCGTCTCCACGGTCATGGATGGTGACGGCGTCGCGCACCCGTCCGCGTGCCGCTGGTGTGGTGGGAGTCTTCCCGGCCGGCCCGACGTGAACTTCTGTCCATTCTGCGGAACGGATATCCGCGTGGTTCCCTGTCCGACCTGCGGCGAGGAACTCAGCCCCGACTGGCGGTTCTGCATCGCGTGTGGAACCGAGGCGGCGGGGTGAGGCGAGGCGCGATACTTCCCTGGAGTCGGCTGCCCGTACCTCGGCTCGTCTTGCCGGCGATCCTCGTGGTTGCGTGCGCCGGCTGTGCCGGTGAGAATGCGCCCCCACCCGATGATCTTCTCCGCGAGACGCTGGGGCTCACCGAAGACGACGCCGTGCATCGCGTGGTGCTCACGTCGGATAGCGTCGAGCGGGCCCGTCCATCCGAGGTCGTGGTGCGTAGCGGTGACTTCGTGGAATTCGTCACCGACGACTGGAAGATCCACGAGGTGATCTTCGAGTTGGACAGCCTCGCCACCCCGGCGCGGACCTTCCTCGTCGACAGCGACCAGGTCGAGTCTCCGCCCCTTCTGGACCGCGGGGTGCGATACGTGCTCTCGTTCCGTGACGCTCCGGAGGGACGGTATCCGTACAGGGTGGAGGGGAACGCGCCGGCGACGCACGGGGTGATCATCGTTCGGTACGACGACTGAAGAAGACTGAACAGGAAGGGTTCATGCCGAGAGTCGCGCTGATCCCCGGTGACGGGATCGGAAAGGAAGTGATCAGGGAGGCACGACGGGTGCTCGAGTCCGTCCCCGTATCCGCGGGGTTCGACCTGGTGGAGTGGGATCTCGGCGCCGACCGGTTCCTCCGCGACGGGGTCACGATCACCGATGACGAGTTCCGCACACTCTCCGACGAGTACGACGCCATACTGCTGGGGGCTCTGGGCGATCCCAGGGTGCCGGGGAACGAGCACGCGCGGGACATTCTCCTGGGGCTTCGCTTCCGGCTCGACCTCTTCGTGAACTTCCGCCCCTGCACGCTCCTCTCTCCGGAGTTCTCGCCGCTCAAGTCGGTGGCGGGGAAGGTGGATCTGGAGATCTTCCGGGAGAATACCGAGGGGGTGTATACGGGGATGGGGGGCGTGCTGCGCCAGGGTACTCCCGATGAAGTGGCCATCGAAGAGGACGTGAATACGTACCGGGGGGTGGAGCGGATCATCCGTGCCGCCTTCGAGTACGCCGAGCGCCGGTCGCGGCCCAAGGTGACGCTTGTGGACAAGGCGAACGCCATGCGGTGGGCTGGAGGGCTGTGGCGCCGCGTGTTCGCCGAGGTCTCCGCCGGGTATCCTGCCATCGCGACGGACATGATGTACGTGGATGCCATGGCCATGGATCTCGTCCGCAGGCCGGAGCACTATTCGGTGATCGTCACGTCGAACCTGTTCGGCGACATCGTCAGTGACCTGGCCGCCGAACTCACCGGAGGGTTGGGCACGGCGCCGTCGGCCAATCTCCACCCCGGTCGCCACGCCCTGTTCGAGCCCGTACACGGATCCGCTCCGGACATCGCGGGTCGCGGGAAGGCCAACCCCATGGGCGCCATCCGATGCGTCGCGCTTCTCCTCGATCATTTCGGTGAGACGGATGCCGCCGGTTCGGTGGAATCCGCGGTGCACGCCGCGCTGGAGGAGGGGTGGAGCACCCCGGATCTGGGCGGTGGCCGGACCACCGAGGAGGTGGGTGAGTGGATCGCCCGCAGGGTGGCCGGCGGGGCCGGATCCGCAGGGTGAACCGACGCGGGGCCCGGGGGTAGCCCAGAGATCTGACGTCATCCATTCTCAAGTGGAGTTGGAGCGGACTCATGGGCACCCAGGGCACGAGCAGAGACATCGTCTTCCTTTCGGGGAAGCGTACGGGATTCGGCACCTTCGGCGGATCACTCAAGGACTTCACCGCGACGGATCTCGGTGTGTTCAGCAGCACCGCCGCCATCGAAGCGGCCGGCCTTTCACCCGATCAGGTGGACCACACGTTCTTCGGCAACGCGCTGCAGACGTCGGCGGACGCCATCTACCTCGCGCGTCACGTCGCACTGCGATCCGGGGTGCCCGAAGACCGTCCGGCGCTCACCGTGAACCGCCTCTGCGGGTCGGGGTTCGAGGCCATGATCCAGGGAGCCAAGGAGATCCTGCTCGGGGAGTCGTCGGTGTGCCTCGCCGGAGGGGCCGAGTCCATGAGCCAGGCACCCCACGTGATCCGTGGCGCGCGGTGGGGGAAGCTCCGTCTCGGTGAGGCAGGCGGATTCTTCGAGGACCTCCTCTGGGAATCCCTCATGGACACCAACTGTGGCCTGACCATGGCGCAGACCGCCGAGGAGCTCGCTTCCCGCTACGACCTGGTCCGGGAGGAGGTGGACCGGGTGGCGTTCGACTCGCAGCAGAGGGCGAAGGCGGGGTGGGATCAGGGTCACTTCGATGCGGAGATCGCGCCGGTCACCATCGCCAGCCGCAAGGGCGACCGGGTGTACGCCGCCGACGAACACATCCGGGCGGACACGACCATGGAGGCGCTGGGCGGACTCCGACCCTATTTCAAGGCCGACGGTCTGGTCACGGCCGGGAACGCGAGCGGAATCGGGGACGGTTCGGCCAGCGCGGTCATGGCGGACGCCGAGTGGGCCCGGGCCCACGACGCGAAGCCCATCGGGCGCCTCCTGTCGTGGGCGACGGTGGGAGTGGAACCGCGGGTGATGGGGATCGGCCCCGCTCCCGCCGCTCGCAAGGCACTGGAGAAGGCCGGTCTCACGGTGGCGGACATGGATCTGGTGGAGGTGAACGAGGCGTTCGCACCCCAGTACAAGGCGGTGGAGAAGGAGCTGGGGTTGGATCCGGAGCGCACGAACGTGAATGGCGGGGCCATCGCCCTCACCCATCCACTGGCGGCGTCCGGTGCCCGGATCACGATCCATCTTCTTCACGAATTGCGCCGGCGGGGCCTCCGCTACGGACTCGGGTCCGCGTGCATCGGAGGCGGGCAGGGCGCGGCCGTGGTGGTCGAGGCGCTCTGACTTCGCCGCTGACGTGACCCGTTGATGTCCAGAGAGTCCGGCCGGAGTCTCACCCGGAGCGAATTCGACGCCGTCATCCGGCGGGCCGCGGAGTTGGCGGTGTCGGAGCCCGATGGGGGCGACCGGCCACTCTCCGAGGCGGAGCTGTTCCGCATCGCCCAGGAGGTCGGGCTCTCCCACGACCATGTGCGCCGCGCGTTGGTGGAAGTCCGGTCGCAGGTGGAGTCCGGCGGGATCGTCGATCGGGTGTTCGGTCCGGCGGTCCTGACCGCGTCGAGGGTCGTGGGCGGGACGCCCGAGGAGCTGGGAGGCGTACTGGATCGCTTCCTGGTGGAAAGCCAACTCCTCCAGAAGGTGCGCCACAGGCCCGAGTCCCTCCACTACCGGCCGGCCGTGGATTGGATCTCCAAGGTGGCCCGCGCCGCGAGTCTGTCGTCGAGGAAGCACTACATCGCTTCGGCACGGTCCGTGGAAGTGTTCCTCGATCAGCTGGAGGAGGGGAAGACCCTGGTGACTCTCCGGGTCGATCCGGGCACCAGAAGCGAGAACATCGCCGGGGCGGCCATGGGTGGTGGATCGGGGGGGTTGGGTATCGGGATCGGTGCCGCGGCGAGCGTGTTCTCGGTGGCTCCCGTGGAAGTCGCGGTGACGGTGGGGATCCTGACCGGAGTGGGGATTCTTTCCGGTGTGACCGCGTGGGTCGGGAGCCGTCACAGGAAGAAGCTGGAAGAGGTGCGCGCGGAGTTGGAGGGCGTCCTCGATTCCCTGGAGACCGGTGCCTCGTTGGATCCGCCGCCGCCGTCGTGGAGGCAGTGGGTGAAGCGGCAGTTCCATGGGGTGGCCAGAGACGTCATCCCGCCCAGGTAGTCGGGGGAGGCTCGGGGCTACCGCGAGTTTTCGGCTGATGAGAGAAGAGGTTGGATCATAGAGTTCCTGACATGGAGGCAAAGTTGGATATCAAGACGGTTGGAGTCGTGGGGTGCGGACTCATGGGGAGTGGCATCGCCGAAATCGCCGCCAAGAGCGGCTTCGACGTAGTGGTTCGCGAGGTGGATGCGGGAGCCCTGGAAGCCGGCGAAAAGCGGATCCGCAAGTCTCTCGACAAGGCGGTGGAGAAGGAGAAGCTCTCCGCCGAGGACCGGGACGCCGCGTGGAGCCGGTTGTCCTTCACCACCGAGGTTCCGGGCCTGGCGGGATGCGATATCGTGATCGAAGCCATCGTGGAGAGCCTCGAAGCCAAGAACGAGCTCTTCACGGAGCTCGACGGACTGTGCGGGGAGGGCACCATCTTCGCGTCCAACACGAGCTCGTTGACCATCACCGACATGGCCGCGGCGACGCAGCGTCCCGATCGATTCGTGGGGCTGCACTTCTTCAACCCCGTCCCGGTCATGAAGCTCGTGGAGGTGGTCCGGACCATCGCCACCAGCGGAGAGACCTTCGATCGCGCGTTCGCCTTCGCCAAGGCGTTGGGGAAGGTGCCCATCGCCGCGAAGGACAATTCCGGGTTCGTGGTGAACCTGCTCCTGGTGCCCTATATGTTGGACGCCATCCGGCAGTTGGAGCGAGGGGTCGCGTCCGTGGAGGACATCGACACGGGGATGCAGCTCGGATGTGGGTACCCCATGGGCCCCTTCGTCCTCTGTGACTTCGTCGGGATCGACACCCTGTACCGGATCAGCGAGATCATGTTCGAAGAGTACAGGGAGGAAAGGTACGCGCCTCCGCCGCTACTCAAGCGGATCGTCACCATGGGACGGTTCGGTCGGAAGAGCGGGAAGGGCTTCTACGACTGGTCGGGAGACAAGCCGGTGGCACTTCCCGTCTGAGACCGACTCACGATCGACAACGAAGGAGGCCCCATCCGCGGCTGCGGATGGGGCCTCCCGGCGTTGTCGCCTGACTCGGGTGTCGCGTGCTAACGGCGCACGGTGGTGCGGCGTTGCCGACGACGCTCGCGACGAATCGCGGCCTCGCGCTTCCGCTTGCGCTGAGCGCTGGGCTTTTCGTAGTACCGGCGCTTGCGCAGCTCGGAGTAGAGTCCGGACCGCTGAACCTTCCGCTTGAAGCGACGCAGGGCGCGCTCGAGGCTTTCGTTTTCCTGAACGAGAACTTCCAAGACGACCACACTCCTTCGGTGTGCTGACGCGAAACAAGATCAATAACCTAAAGCTGTCCCATGGATCGGGCAATGGGCTCCGGGAGGGATCGGATCAGGGAAGCCGCCCCTCCCGGTGGAGGGTGTGGGCGTACAGTTGGTATCCCTCACGGTTCCTCAGGAAGTCGGCCGCCCAGATCTCGAATGGAGGGAGAGGGAGGAGCGCTTCGATGTGCTCGACCACCATCATGGCGTACTGGAGGCGATCCCGTGTGCGGAAATCCACCTCCTCTCCCTCCAGGATCCGATCCACCGCCACCTCGAAGTCCGCGGGGTCCACCAGACAGATGAAGTGGGCAACCTGATCCAGGCGGTACGACGCATAGAGCGTGCGCAGGTGATCGAGCTGCTGGGCTTCGCTCCGGTCCGGTGTGTCCTCCCAGTCGCCGGAGAGTTCCTGGGCGTTCTCGGCGAGGAATTCACGAAACCGCCTCCTCAGTTTGTTCGATCCGGCCTCCCCACGCGCACTGGTGTGCAGCGCGGAAGCGAGGAGCGCATTGAGGAGGGGGCGGCCCAGACCCCGCGCCTTGGCGTGGATCTCCTCTTCGGATCCTTCGATGAAGATGTCGGCGGTTCGCACTTCATCCTCTTCCGCCTCTCCATCCCCGGGTCGGAAGGAGAAGTATCCGTGCCAGCGTCCGCCCCGTTCGGTGAAGCTCACCAGGAAGCACGCCCAGCTCTCCCCCTCGTGTTCCAGGAAGGCGACGGACCGTCGACGTTCGCGAAGCGGATCCATGGAGCGGTCGAGAGCTCTGCACGGGTAGGGTGGAGGGAGCCACCGGTGCCCGCTGGGGGCGGATCGGCTCCTCGGGGGATCATGTGAAGATGATCGGAGCCGCTTGCGGTAGCAACCCGCCGGGATGGGCGAACGGCATCCTTGCGACGGTGGTAAACATATGGTTATCGTAGGATGAAACGGCTCGCGCGGAGAGGGTGGCACCTCCCCGTGGCGGGCGCGGCGACCCGGCTCCGGCCGGGTTTCTTTTCCCCGGAATCGGAGGATCGACTCCGGGCAGCACCATTCGCCGCACGACTGAGACCGGTGTGGTGTCGCGAAGGTCGATGAGACGCTTCGGATTCACCACACTCCTGAAGGACCGAAAGAAGAAGAGCGTCCCCGGCTGGCACCGGAGACGCTCTCTGAAGGCACGGGTTGGCGACCCCGCCTCGATCACTTGGATGTGGATCAAGGTAGTCGGGCCGCCGGATGGGTGTCAACCGTCCCGTGTCGAGATCGACGGCTCCGAGAGGAGCGTCTGGAACCGGCCGGAGGCTGACATGAACAGCACGAGCTTCACCGAGACGCGTTTGGAGGCATTGGGAGACGTTCCCGGTGTCTGCGAGCTTCCCCTGACCCGTGCGGTGGTCCAGTACCGGGACGTGCACGAGGCGGATACCCCCGGGGGGCGGATCGAGGACATCGGCCTGGCCCTGGTCGTCCAGGGGCGCTTCGCCTCTTCCGCGGAGGCCGTCGATCTCGGAAGTGGCAACGTGAAGACCCTGGACCTGAGCACGGAGTTGGTCGTGCTCGACTGGGTCTACGAGCCCACCCTCGTCCACGTGGAGGAACTTCTCTCCGCTGCGGCGCTGGGCCGTGATCAATCGGGGATGCAGCAGTACCTCTTCCGCCTCGGCCTCGGCATCCTGCAGCGGGTGGGGTTCGGCCCCCTGTCACGCGCGACGTTCCTCCGCATCGGCTTCAGGGACGTGTGCAGGGACTTCGATCTCCACGAGGGCACCTCCATCCGCTTCGTCCTCGGGCCGGGCCGGCTCACGAGGGTGCATCTGGACTACGATGCCTGCGCACTCGTATTCCGCACGGCGTCGATGGAACCCGATGCGGTCCTCGAGCGCGCGGTATCCGAGGCCTTCCCGCACGGTGAGTTGCGTAGGCAGGTGCCCCAGCACTCGGGGGGGAGCCTCAGCTACCAGGTGCGATTCTCCATGCCCGATCATCTTGGAAACGCAAGGGAGATCCTGGGGTGGATGCGCAAAGGACTCGGGAACCTCATGGCTCGGTTCGAACCGGACCGGTTCCGGTCGGTGGAATCACTCCTCGAAACCTTCGGTGCTCGTGAGACGCTCGGCACCATCTACATTCCGGCGCCGAAGGTTCAGTCCGTCCGCCTCGTGATGTCACCTTCGGAACAGCGGGTGGTTCATTGAGCCCCTCCGGTGGTGTGGTGGGCTCGCCGCCCCTGGATCCCGCACAGAGCACGGAAGCTCACCAGGCCCTCTGGTCGGAATACCGGAGCTACTGCGATCGGCAGGCGGCGCGACTGCTCCGCCTCATCCCCAGGGAGGCGATCCGCCCCCTCTATCGTGCAGCCCGGGAGTGGGCCGCGCAGGACGACGCAACCGACGTCCTCTACCGGGACGACCCCATGGCCACGCTGGTGGCCTTCTGCCAGGGACTGATGCCGTTGCCGCCGTTCGCGGTGTGGTTGGAGGACCGCGACCGTCATCCCGCCGACCACCTCGCCGATCGCGACGAGGCACCCGATCCGCCGACGGCGGCGGCGCCGTCGACGCTGGACGCCAGGGATTTTCGACACGGGGGTATGTCGTGGGTCGCGCGCCTGGAATCATTCCGCGATCACGGCGCGTGGCGCGCCTTCATCTCCTTCACGGAGGTGGGCCGGCCCATCACCCATCGGACCGGAGTGGTGTTCCGCGAGGAGGACCCGGAAGCGTTGCGTGAGCGCTTCCACACCTTCGAATCCACCACTCTATCCGCCTTTCTCCGCTCCGCTCTCCCGTAGTGCATTTTTCGAAAAAAATTTGATTCGCACGATCGAGTGACGGGCGACGAACCGATCTCAGAAGATCATGTCCCACATGGATTTTCGCGGATGGGTGAGCACTCGTCCTCAAGGTGGAAGTGCGCCAGGAACACTTGGATTACGGAAAATTGGCATAATCGTAACATGTTGCCACACAACTACTTACGCGTTTCCGAATTTGTGGTTCCTTCGTGCATCGGAAGGGTTGCGCCATCGGATCGGTGGCTTTAGGATACTTTCCAACATCGAGGTCGTCGATGCCTCCCACCGCTTCCGACGCTGTCCACCGGGTTGGGTGTGGTGCTGCGGGAAAACCTGGAGTTTTCAACCCTTCAAGCTTCAGTCGAGGTCTGTCATATGTGGGAGACGAAGGCCGTACAGCTCACGGTTCGTTTGCCGAGTGAACTCGCCGCCCAGGCGGAGGAGGTCCAGCGGACCGATCCCGAGTTTCTGAGTCGGGTGGTGCTGTACGGTTTGACTCGTCGATCCATCTACCGGCACCTCCGCGCCCAGACCGAGAATTCCGCGGACGACCTGCAGGAGACGCTGCCCGCCCTCTCGTAGGTCTTGCGCTTCCGCACCCTCCGATTCATAGGTACATCGCGATCGTGCACCGAATCCACGGATCGCGCACCGTGGATCGGGGGTTTTTTGTCGATGGGGGGATCGCTGTGAGCGAGTCTGCAGCGGATGGCCGGGAGTCCCTCGAGGTACTTCGGGGGAAGTACCTGGATTATTGTTCGGCCCAGGTAGCCGACCTCCTGCTCTATCTGAGCCCGGACGAGATCTATCTGTTGGCCGAGCGGGCCCGTAGGGAGAGCGGGGCGTCCGGCCCGGTGACCTACGGTAGCATGGTCCGTGTCGCCACGGATTGGCTGGCCGAGAAGATCGCGCTCCCTTCCTTCGAGGTCTGGGTCGCCGACTACCGGGCGCACCCCGACGTGTACGAGGAGTACTTCCTGGGATTGTGGGAGGCCGAAGCCGAGGTGTCCGCCGAGCCCTGACGATCCGGCCGACGAGGGGATGGAAGCGAAAGAGGGCCGCCCCGCGGGGCGGCCCTCTCCGTTTCGTCAGAAGGGGAGATCGTCGTCCGGTTCGGTGAGGGGCGGCTCGCTCGCCCCGCCGCCCTGGTAGCCGCCGCCGCGACTGCCGGACTGGGCTCCGCCGCCTCCTCCTCCTCCTCCTCCTCCTCCTCCGGGGGCACCGAGCATGATCATCTCGTTGACCACGATGTCGGTCCAGTAGCGAGTACCGCCCTGATCATCCTGGGTCTGCGAGTAGTCCAGACGCCCTTCGATGTAGAGCCGA
>Ga0224501_10000298_pt1 | contig 43626 bp, 61 predicted proteins | sample SF_Oct11_sed_USG_4_FD_169105 | JGI IMG/M metagenome (GOLD analysis project Ga0224501, IMG submission 169105) | Sediment microbial communities from San Francisco Bay, California, United States - SF_Oct11_sed_USGS_8_1 | ecosystem: Environmental > Aquatic > Marine > Sediment | place: USA... | reverse complement strand
GCTGGGGCTCACGAAGGCTGCCCTCGATCGGATCGCTGGAGCCGCTGGGATCTCCTGGCTCTCATCGCGCCGGATCGACGATCGCTCCCACCCCTACTACGTGGAGTGGGAGGCGTGCGGCCGTGTGTTCCTCTTCGATGGTACGCCGCGCAGCCTGATGGCCAACAAGACCAGCGACCTGCGCGACGGGTCCGCCGACGCCCAGAAGATGAGCGCGAAGCAGCTACCGCAGCAGCGCAAGTTCATCGTGGAGATGGCGGAGTCGAAGGCGAAGAACCGCGTCATCCGCGCGCTCGGCATCCAGACCTCCTACACGCCGCAGGAGCTGCAGAAGCCGTTTGCGGTCGCGCGCCTGATGCGCACCGGGGCCACCGACGACCCGGAGCTCAGGCGGGCATTCGCGATGAAGGCCTTCGAGCAGTCCATGCAGGCCGAGGCCGCGCTCTTCGGGCCGCCCGCGGCGCCGCCGCCGGTGCGCGACACGGTGCAGTTCCCCCCGCCGGCGCAGCGCCCGAGCGGGCAGGAAGACGACTACGACGCCCGCTACTGAGCGGCCACCACCACCCGAGACGGAGAGATCACCATGGCTGTACTGAAGACCCGGGCGGGGCAGCGCGTCCCCGCCGTCACCACCATTGTCAACCGCTTCAAGGAGAGCGGCGCCCTGATCGCTTGGGCCAACAAGCAGGGCCTCGCGGGCAAGACGCTCGTCGAGGCCCGCAAGGGACCGCTCGCCGTTGGCACCGTCGCCCACCAGTGGTGCAGCGATCACCTGGCGGGGCGCGAGCTGACCGTCTACCCCGAGCTCGCCAGCGATTTGCGCAAGGGCGCCGAGCGGTCCTTCCAGGCGTTCTGCGGGTGGAAGGTCGCGCAGGACTTCCACGTGCAGCGCAGCGAGTGCCAGCTCATCTCGGAGACCCACCTCTTCGGTGGGGTGATCGACATCGTTGGCTTGGTGCGCGGCAAGTCGCGCGTGCTCGATCTGAAGACAGGGGCGATCTACCCGGACTCGATCATCCAGGTCTGCGCCTACGACATGCTGGCGCGCGAGGCCGATATCCCGCTCGACGCTCCGCCGATCGTTCTGCGCATCGGCAAGGACGACGGAGCCTGGCAGGAGTACGAAGTGCCGGAGAGCGTGAGGGGCTCCGCCGTCGCTGCCTTCCTCCGGATGCGCGAGCTCTTCGACATCGACAAGACGCTCGCCAACGAGGCGAAGGCCTTGCGCGCAGCCTGACCGGTACCACCTTGACGAGGAAGGAGCAGACCATGCACAAGATCATCGCATCCGGCGATCACCACTTCGCCGAGGGGGCGCGCTTTGAGGAGTGCGTCCGCGTCCACACCTGGATCGCCGAGTTGGTGGAGGAGGAGCGCCCCGATGCGTTCCTCTCCGCCGGCGACCTCTACGACCGGGCGAGCACCCCGGTCGAACGGGAAGCTGTGGCCGACTGGCTCACGCGGATCGCCGAGGTCTGCCCGGTGGTCATCGTGCGCGGCAACCACGACAAGCACCGCGACCTCGTGCTGCTCGGGAGGCTCCGCACGCGGCACCCGGTCATCGTCGAGGAGGGGGCGGCGGTGCACGTCGTGGGGGGCGTTGCGGTGGCCTGCATGGCCTGGCCGAACACCGCTTGGCTCGCTCGGCAGACCGGGCAGGCGGGGGAGGCTCGGGACCAGACGGCGCGGGCGCTGATGGGAGACGTGCTGCGCGGGCTCCGCCGGGGCATCGAGACGCGCGGGACCGGCCCGTCGGTGCTGCTCACGCACGCGATGATCGACGGCTCGGAGACGAGCACGGGGCAGCCGCTCATCGGGGCCGAGCTCAACGTGGGGCGCGAGGAGCTCGGGCTGGCCGGCGCGGACATCACGATCGCCGGGCACATTCACAAGCCGCAGGAGTGGGAGTGGAACGGGTCGCCGATCGTCTACACCGGGTCCCCTGTCCGCACCGCATTTGGAGAGGTGGAGGAGAAGAGCGTCACGGTCGTGGAGTGGGGGCCCGGCGGGCAGCTGCTCTGGAGGCGAGAGGCGACGCCGGCCAGGCCGATGGTGCAGCTCGACGGGCGGTGGCGCGACGGCCAGCTGCTGGGCCTCGAGCATCCCTCCCTGCTCGGCGCCGAGGTGCGAGCGCGCTACGCCGTCCCTGCAGATGAGCGGGACGCGGCTCGCGCCGCTGCTCTCGCGTGGCGTGACCGAATCACCGAGGCAGGAGCCCACTCCGTCAAGCTCGAGGAGCGCGTGGTCGCCACCTCGACTGCCCGCCTCCCCGAGGTGGCCACGGCGACCACCCTGGCCGACAAGCTCGGTCTGCTCTGGGACTCACGCGGCACCGTGCCCGAGACGGAGCGCAGGGCTCGACTTCTCGGGATGACGACCCAGCTACAGAGCGAGGCAATGCAATGAGACTCGAATCACTGAAGTTCCGCGGGCTCGGACCCTTCAAGGGCGAGCAGACCGTCGCCCTGACGGAGCTCGACGCCACCCTGGTCGCAGTCGTCGGCAGCAACGGGGCAGGGAAGTCCACGCTCAACGAGCTCTTCCCGAGCGCCCTGTACCGGGAGGGGCCCACCCGCGGCAAGCTGTCCAAGCTCGCCACCGAGCGCGACGCCTTCGTCGAAGCCACGGTGGTCAACGGCTCTCGCTACACGATCCGGCAAAGCGTCGATGCCATCAGCGGCAAGGGCGAGGCTCTGGTGCTCGACGCCGACGGTGATCCCGTGCTCGGCGACGCGAAGGTCACGAGCTTCGGGACCTGGGCCGCCAAGCACCTGCCGCCGCCCGAGGTGTTCTACGCCAGCGTCTTCGCGGCGCAGGGGAGCGGGGGTCTCCTCGCGATGAAGGCCGCCGAGCGCAAGCAGGTGCTGCTCCGCGCCCTGGGCATCGAGCAGCTGGAAGCCCTCGCCGAAGGGGCGCGCAGGCACCGAGCGGAGACCTCCCGCGCTCTCGACACCCTCCGGGCCCGCATCGACGACGAGCGGGAGAGGGGAGGGGACGCCGAGGCTCTGGCCGCCGAGCTCGCCCAGGCCCAGCAGGCCGCCGTCCAGGCCGACGCCGAGGTCGAGAAGGCCCGGGGAGCCGTGGCCGACGCCGAGCGCCTGGGAGCCGAGTACGAGCGGGCGCTGGCCGCGGTGGAGGAGCGGCGCCAGCGGGCCGCAGAGCTCGAGCAGCAGCGCGCCGGGCTCCGCCAGGGCCTCGGCGAGCTCGACAAGCAGGCGGCCGACATCGAGCGGCGGATCGCCAACAACCAGGACCTGCTCGGGCGGGCGAGCGAGATCCGCGAGGCCGAGGCCCGGGCCGAGCAGCTGAAGGAGGAGATCACCCAGGCCGAGGCGGACTGCAGAGCAGCGGAGGAGGAATCCAAGCGGGCTGCCAGCAATGCTGCGGCGCTGTCGCAGAGGCAAGAGCAGGCCCTGCAGCGCGCCGACCGGGCCCGGTCACGCCTCCGGGACCGCGAGCGGGTAGCGGTGGCCGTCAAGGCCCTACCGGACCTGGAGCGGGCCGTGGTGCAGGCTCAGCAAGACAGCGACCAGGCTGCCCAGGAGCTGCACCGGCTGCAGAGAGAGCGGCTCGCCGGCGCCGAGGAGCGGATCTTCGAGCTGCGCGAGGGCCTGGCGACAATTACCTTGGACTGGAGCGACGCGGCGGGAGTAGCCGACCGCACCCTGCAGGCTGATGACGAGACGGTGTGGCGCGCCGCGACGCTGCCGGCAGACGTGGCCGCGGCCGAGGGGATTGCTAGCGACGCCGCCCGGGCCCTCACTGGCGCCACCAGGGCCCGCGACGATGCCGCCCGTCTGGCGGGTCGCTCCCAGGAGATGGCGGACGCCGAGGCTGACCTGGCCGCAGCAGAGAAGGAGGCGAATGACCTGGATGGGGAGCGCGCGGCAGCAGGCGTGCAGGCCGAGGCGGAGAGCGGTCGCGCCGCACGGCTCCGCGGTCGCCCGGGCCAGCTCCGCCGCGAGCGGGACGCGCTCGCGCCCCTGCTGGCCCGGGTCGCCCCCCTGGCCCAGGCCGAGGCGCGCATCGCCGAGCTGCGTCCCCAGCTCGAGGGTCTGGGCGCGCGCATCGACCGCGCCACGAAAGACTTGGACGCCCTGCCGGGGCCGCTCTCACCACAACCCCTCCCTTCCCCGGCCCCGGCAGTGGCTCCACTTCGCGCAGCGCTGGAGAGCGCCGAGAAGAGGGCGAGGGGAGCTCACGGGCAGGTCGCCGTGCTCGGGCAGCGGCTGGAGGCCGCCCGGCAGTCGGCCGCCCGCGCCCTGGAGCTCGACGCCGAGCGGGTGGCCCTCGACCAGCAGCTCGCGGACTGGACCCGCCTCGACGAGGACCTCGGCAAGAAGGGGCTGCAGGCTCTGGAGATCGACGCGGCGGGCCCGGAGATCTCGACGCTGACCAATGACCTGCTCCACGAGGCGTTCGGTCCACGCTTCACCGTGCGGCTCGACACCACGAAGCCGTCGGCCGACGGCAAGCGAGAGCTCGAGAGCTTCGACGTGACCGTGATCGACACGGAGCGGGGCAGGGAAGCGCCGGCCGAGACGCTGAGCGGCGGCGAGCGGGTGATCGTCTCCGAGGCCCTGTCGCTGGCGCTCACCATGGTGGCGTGCCGGAGAGCGGGCGTCGAGCGGCCAACGCTGGTGCGCGACGAGAGCGGGGCCGCGCTCGACGCGGAGAATGGCCGGCGGTACGTCGCGATGCTGCGGCGGGCAGCGGGGATCGTGGGCGCTGACAAGGTGCTCTTCGTGTCCCACTCGCGGGAGCTGTGGGAGCTCGCTGACGCACGGATCGTCGTGGCGGACGGCGGGGTGACGGTGGAGGTGGACGGTGGCTGACCGAATCGATCTCGAGCGGCTTCGCGCGCTGCTGGGATTCACAGACACGGAGACCGACCGATGACACCAGAACTCACCGAAGCGATTGACGATCTAGAGCGCCTACTCAAGCGCAACGAGCCACTGTACTCGGCATCAGCCCGCGTGATCGTCGCGCGCGACAACGCTCCACCCCGCAAAGTCATTCACGCCTGGAACGGGCACGATGGTCTTGATCGCTGCCTCTGCGACGACGGCACGATGTGGTGGCAGGGTGGCGACGCCAAGTGGAATCCCTACCCGCTGCCGCCAGGCTGCGGGCCCGCCGAGCCGAGCGACACCGAGCCGCGGGAGCGCGTCGCGATGCAGCAGGACGAGATCACGGCGCTGCGGACCGGACTGCAGCGAGCCCGCGAGGAGCGGGACGCGGCGACGAAAGCGCGTGAAGAAGAGCGGAAAGCGCGCGAAGCGGCGCGGAAAGCGTATCACGTCACCATGAAGCACCTCGACGCGGCGCTGGACGAGCTCAGAGAGGCCCGCGCGAAGATCTCTGAGCTGAGGCGGGAGCGAGACGAAGCGCGCGCCGAGTCGATCGTGGCCGCCGAGCCCGAAGACGAGCCGTTGTGCTGGGCCGTGGAATACCAGTCCGCGCATACAGGGGGCTGGCACGCGTCCTGGCGGTACACATCGCTGATCCGCGCTGAGGCAGAGGTCGTGCTCGGCTCGCGACGACTCGGGACCCCATTCCGCGTGCGCTACGTGCCCGAGCTGCGGGACGCGCTGAAGGAGCCGGACAATGGGTGAGTCAGGCATGATCCGCGGCCGTTGCCGCACCAACCCTGACGACTACAAGCGCGAGGAGTGGCCCACCTTCCTCCTGCGCCGCCCTACCCGCATTGATCGGGCTGCCACCTGCGAGCACGTAGGCTGGCTCTCAGGGAGGTGCACCCGCCGCTGGCGCGTGGTGGTCCGAAGGGGGCCCAAGCGCCGCTGCGTCTGCCGCTGGCACGCGCGGCACCTGATGGGGGTAGGGTGGGAGAGGGACATCCCTCGCCGTCGGGCTCCGGAGAGGGAGCGACCGATCTGGGCGAGGCATTTGGAGAGACGGTCGTGAGACGCATCAGCTTCTCCCTGACCACGCCCCAGTTCCTCGATGGCTCCAAGGACGTGACCCGCCGGCTCGGCTGGCAGGACCTCGAGCCAGGCACCCACCTGCTCGGCATCGAGAAGGGCATGGGGCTCAAGAAGGGCGACAAGCAGGTGGTGCTCGGGGAGATCGAGGTGGTGAGCGTCCGACGGGAGAGGCTGGACGCCATCACGCCGGAGGATGTGGAGCGGGAGGGGTTCCCGGGGCAGAACCCGGAGTGGTTCGTCGCGTTCTTCTGCAAGGGCGGGCGGGCGCGACCGCCAGCAGGGCGGCGATGAGCTGCGTGGTCATGGGCCCCCGAATAGCCCTAGGGCCGCAGCCAGCAGCCGCTCGACGGCATCGGTGTGTCCGAGCACCACGCCGAGGACGGCCGCCACGCCGCCGGTCACGCCGGCGGTGGCCTTCGGGTGGCGCTGCATCACCGACAGCTTGATCTGCTCGTCGTGCAGGCTCGCCAACTTCGGGCGCACGCTGTCGAGCTGTGCCGTCTGCACGGCATCGCTCGCGAAGAGCTTGGAGACCCGCGTGTTCTGCCGCACCTGCTCGTCCGCAATCAGGTCGAGGCGGGCGTCGAGGCGGGTCACGGCGGTACCGATGCGCTCGAGCTGGTCGAGGATGCTGTGCTGCACCCGGTGATCGTCCTCGACGTGTGTGCCGAGAGCTGTCCGGATCTCGGCGAGCTCCGTCAGCACGTTGCTGCCGCCGCCGTTGGGACCGATCCCGATCCCGATCACGACGCGGCCCTCACGCGCTCGAGGAAGCCGTCCCAGGGGAAGTGCGGCCCCGGATCCCAGTGGGTCGACTTGCCGAAGGCCTTGCTCACGTCGTGGTGCCCGCAGAAGCCCGAGGCCTTGCCGCCATTCACCTGCTCGACGCTCAGCCGCCGCAGGGGGACCTTGTACCGGCGCGCGATGACCGCGCAGTGCCGGGCAGCGATCCCCAGCATGGCGGTGGAGTACTCGTCGCTCCACTCCGCGGCGCTCTGCCGCGCTCTGCCGGCGAGCTCGACGTGGTAGCCGTCCCGGTTGGCGCCGGGTGCTGCCCAGGCGATGTGCTGGGGAGGGACGCAGCGCACGAGGGAGTCGTCGTCCACGCAGACGTGGGCCGAGGCCTTCGGCGGCTCGCCCCTGAGTCCCGCGAACCACGCCGCTACTCCTTCGGCGGTGTCGTGCCGCTCCGGCGTCTCCATCGTGTGGATGACGATCAGGCGGATCCGCTCGCGGTTGGCCCAGCGCCACCCTGCTGCGTGCACCAGCGGCCAGATCGGATCGGCGTGCGTCTCGGTGGGCGGCGTCGGCTGCAGTGAAGGAGCCCCGATTGCCGCGCGCGTCGCGGGGCCCACGATACCGTCGGCGACCAGCCCCCGGCGGGCCTGCCAGACGATGGTGCGCTTCTCCGTGAGGCGGCCGAAAGCGCCGTCCGCCCCGTAGGGCGCGAGCGAGAGCGCCGAGTGCTCGAGCACGCGCTGCCATGAGGCGCAGTCCTCGCCGCGGTCGCCGCGTCGCAGAGTCTGGCGCCAGTTCTCAGGTGGGGGTGTGAGTACGATCATGGGGATACCTCACTGGGAAGAACCAGTCGAGCAGCAGTGCCCAGCCGAGCTGGACGAAGAACCAGACGGAGGAGATCATCGGGCGTGCCTCCCCCCGAAGAGCCGGACCCCCCAGTAGACCCACCACGCCCGGAGCGGGCTCATCCCGTCTGCCAGGCAGAGCCGCCGGAGCTCCATGTCCGCGCCCTTGCGCCAGTCGCGGCTGAGGCGCCCCTCCCGCATGAGCTGATAGAGCGCATCGTGGACGAGGGACCCCCGCATGAAGCTCGGCGTGTCCAGCGTCGGGCCTGAGGGGCCGTCCCAGGCGTAGCCTCGAGCGATCGTGAGTTGCCCGGTGGGCGACAGTCGGATCCACCCGTCCTGCGCCACCTCACGGCCAGCGCCGGGGAACACCTGCACGCCGCACGAGTGAGGCGCCGTGAGCTCGTACTTCCAGCCGAGTCGGCGGAAGCGCCAGCCGTCGCGCGGCAAGACCCGGTAGCAGAGCCGCCCGAGCATCACTCGACCCCGTAGGTGCAGGAGTCCAGACCGTCGCAGCTCCCGAGCTCGGCGATGCACCTGGGGTTCAGGGTGAAGGTGCCGGAGGCCTCGGCGTTGCGGCAGACCTCCTCGCAGGTCGCTCCGCCAGGGGTGGGCTCCGCCTCAGGGCAGCCGAGCTCGCGCAGGTGGTCGCACGCTGTGGCGCAGTCGGCGGGGGTGCCGGCGTCCGCGGGCCCGGGGCGCAGCGGGGTGATGTGCACCTCGTGGTGGACCGGACCGCAGGCGAGGGCGAGCGGGGGCAGGAGGGCAAGGAGGGCTCGGAGCTTTCGGATCATGAGGTTGCCTCCACGTCGATCGCCCAGAGGTCCTGCCCCAGGGAGACGAAGGTCTCGGTCACCCGGGCGCGGCCCCCGTTGCGCCAGCTGGTGCCCCAGCTGTTGAGCAGCCCGAAGGTCCCGTCAGGCTCGTAGTCCTCGAGCACCACGGCGTGCCCGCCGATGGTGGACTCCTGCGGAGCGTCGATGACGAGGGGGCCCTCGCTACGGGTGAAGGGCCTGTCCACCCGCCAGCCGCCGACCACGGGCAGCCCGGCGGCGATGGCGCGGCGCACCCCGTCCACGTCGCCCGAGACGATGCGGTAGTACCCGCGCACTCCCCGACGGTCGTAGGCGTCGCGCGTCGCGGCCCAGCCGGGAGAGCGCTGCACGCGCGCGGCTGCGAAGGGCCAGGCCTCCTCGGACGGGCACCCGAAGCGCTGCACCGCCCGGATAGTGGTCCTGAGGTGGCTCCCGTCGTCGACCCGCTCGCCGCCCCACTCCGACCTCCCCCACCAGTAGGGGGCGAGCGCGGAGAGGTCCGGGCACTCCACACCCTGCGCCAGGTAGGCGAGCCGCACCGCCTGGGCCACGGCCTGGCCGGTGCAGCTCTGGGTGGGACCCTGGTCGCGCGGCACCACGAGGGGGTGGGCGACGCTGGCAGAGGCCGGGGGAGGGGAGGATGCGAGGACGCCGAGGAGCTGGCCGAGCTCGCGGTCTCGCGCGTCCTCAGGGTCAGGGCGGCAGCCGAGGCCCCGGGTGGAAGGAGAGGCGTTCACCGGGCAGCCTCGCGGCGCAGGCCCATGGCCTCTGCCTCTCCGGCGGCCCCGAGCCGGGCCGTGCAGGTCTCGACGAAGCGGTCGAGGACCGCCCCCTGGGCCCCCTCCTGCTCGGCCAGGATCTCGCAGGCGCGACGGTGGTAGTCGGCCACCGTCTCGACCGCGGCGAGGACGCCGGAGCAGGCCGGCAGACAGAGGGCAAGGGCGAGGTAGAATCGGGCTGTGGACATGGATCTCTCCTGTTCGCGCCAGCGGCGCGCGTAGTGGTGCCCCCGATGGCCCGCCGTCAGGAGGATCGGCAGACGCGGGGGCGTGAGAAGAATGCCGCCGCCCACTGGCGGGCCCCGGGGTGGGGCAGGAGAAGACCTCCCAGCTCAGCAGGCGGCGGGCTTGCGTGTGGTCAGGCCGCGTCGGCATCCTCCTTGGGCTCGACGGCCTCGATCGCGGGCGGTGTCGTGGGCGCGTCGACGATCGCATCGACGATGGGCAGGGCGAGGCGCGCTGGCATCGCGTACTCCTCGAGCACGCTGCCGTCAGCGGCGCGTCGGGTGAGTGTGAGGTAGCCCTTCTCGGGCTCCTCCAGCACGGCCTTGAGGATCTCGTGGTCGGTGGGGTGCACCTTCCAGGTCGCACCTTCCAGGGTCTCCAGGTCCGACAGGATGCGCATGGCGGCGCGTCCGCCTGCAGCGGTGCGCGTGAATCGCGCGTCGGTGTCGCAGACGTGGGTTACGATCTGAAGCAGGCCGATCTCCAGGCCCATGAACTGCACGGGCTTGGGGACTTGGACGTAGCGGTAGCTGGTCTTGCTCATGACGTGTCTCTCCTTGCTGTTCTCTCAGTGTCCGGGCTCAGGCGCCCGCGAGTCGGTCCGCGCGCTTGTTCATCGCGGCGTTGTAGGCTGCGACCCTGGCGGCCTCGAGCGCGGCGAGCTGCTCGGCGGTGAGCCCGAGCGCGGTGGCCCGGTTGACCTCGGCGACGACGCTGCCCTCGCCGTCTTCGATCTCAGCGACGACCTCCAGCTCCCCTAGAGTGGGGTTGAGGCGAAGGTGGACGACGCCGCGCGTGGCGGTGGCCGCGTCGGGAAGGGTGATTGAGGGGCGGGGGATGGTTCGTGCTGGCATGGTGTCTCTCCTGCTATGCTGCTGCGATCGTGGTGACGGTGCCGGACGAGCCGCGCCACTTCAGCGCGCCTCCCTCGGCGTAGAGGAATCCTCCGGCGGTCGGGTTGCTCGACGGCGCCGCGCTTGCGTTCACGACGAAGACGCCTGCGGCCATCGCGCCCCAGCCGACAGGCAGAGCCCCGAGCGCAATGTTGCCGCTCTTCGTCGCGTCGGTCGTGTTCGTGCCGCCTCCGAGCAGCAGATCGCCTGCTAGCAGCGATGCGCTCGCGTTGCCCTGGGCAGTGACACTGAGATCGTTGCCGGTCGCGGCACCTGCTGCTAGCTGCGTGATCACCGGAGACGATGCGGACGACGCCCACCGAAATGTGGCGACGTTCATGGTCACCGTCCCGCTGAGCACGATCGGGCGCCCGCTGTTGCTGATCTCCACGCTGTTGGTCGAGCCGATCCCGATCAGGTGGTAGTCGCTGCCCGCGCCGCTTTGCCGCCCCCACCAGTGCGTATCGTTGCCGGTGCGCAGTGTGCCTTGCGTCGACACGTCCGCGCCGAGCGCGATGAAATCCGACGAGGCACCAGCGAAGTTCGCGACACGCGTACCACTCGCCCCGCCTCGCCAGATCTCTACGGCGCCGTGCCCGCCCGCGAGCGAGTTGTAGCCGCTGCCGAGGAGTAGCTTGCCGGCCTTCAGCGTGGCGCTGGCGTTGCCTTGGGCGAGGACTGAGAGCGTCTCGCCGAGGGCGTCGCCGGCGGCGGCTTGAGACACGGACGGCGCTGTAACGGCCGCCGCCCACCGCAGGGTCGGAACGTTGAAGTTCCACGACGATGCCGTCCACCAGCCGACGTTCGTCGACGATACGCTCGCAACGACCGTGGCAGCGGTAGCGCTGAAACCGTGGCCCGTGTACCCGCTGAAGCTCAGCCCCGGAAAGCTCGTTGTCCCGGCGCCCGCGCGGATCACGCCCGTGGTCGTGATCGTGTTGTCCTCAAAGTCGGCGCCTACGGTGTCGATCAAGAGTTGCCGAACTCCGCCCACATAGGCGCACACACTTGTGCCCGACCGCAAGTGCAGACCGTTGTCGCCCGCGTCCCCGCCAAACAGGATGTTGCCCGAAGCGTCTACCGAAGCGATCCGAACGTCGGTCCCGCCGACTGTGCGCGAGTAGAACCCGACGGCATTCGCCACCCTCAGCCCGCCCGTCGTTGGCAGCGCAGAGCCTACGCCGACATAGCCGGTCGTCGTGACGCCGAGGGTCGTGAAGCTGGCAAGCGTGCTCGTGAATCGAGCGACTTCGGTGCCGGCGACGCCGATCTTGACGGGCGAGCCGTTGATCGCGGTGATAGCGGCATCGTCGCCGAACGTCATCGCCTCGAGTATGCCGTGCGTGTAGATCAGGGCGTAGGAGTCGCCGCCCACGTTGGCTGTGTACGTAATCAGCGCGCCGTTTGGGTCGGCGTCGTAGTCCAGGCGCAGCAAGCCACCGTTGGTGTTGTCGCGGGCGTTCTGGCCGAACGCGGCGTAGTTGTAGACGACCGCGCCCGCCTCGCGACGGCCGAAGCGGAAGTACTCCTGCGCGCCCGCGGTATCGAGGTCGTGGACAACGACGAGCTCGGACGCACCGGGCGCAGTGCTGCCCTGCGACTCGACGAGAAGAAACCAGTCGTGCCGCTCGGAGGCGGAGCCCGACCAGTTGTGGCCGGTGAACATGATCCCGGGCGAGAATTGCTGCTCCTCGAGCGCTGTGGCCGCGGTGCGGTTGCGGAGCCAGATCGCGACGGCGGAGTTTTGGGCTAGGTCGGCGAAGGTGAGGGTGTTGGTGAGCTTCGCGACGCCGTTCTGGTCGATGGCGAGAAACTGGCCTTCGGTGCCGGCCAGGCTCGTGGTGATCTGATCGAAGGTGAGAGCAGTCACGCCGACCGTGACCGGGTTGGGGCTCACGAGCGCGAAGACGGTGCCGTCGTCGTAGGCAGTGCCGCCTTCCTCGACTGGCACGAGGGTCATGCTCACCACCTCGGCGTCCTCGTCGAAGTCGGTGGCTCTCGACCATGCGCCGACCGCGGCGATGTAGATACCGTTCTCCGTGGCGGCGGTCTGAGCGGGCACCAGCACGCGATCGCCGGCCACGGGCGTTACTCCGTTGCGTGCCGCAAGCCCGTTCAGCGTGTCGTTCTGCGTCGTCACAAGGCGCACGGGGGCAACGTGCCCGACTGGTATCTCGCCTCCGGTGGCAGCCGTGGCGGTGACCGTCAGCCGTTCGTTCGCGGCGTCCTCGGTGACAACGAAGCCCGTGCCGAAATTCAGCGTCTGATAGAAGGTCTCGTCCGCTCCGCTGTCTTGGACCAGTCGGATCCCTAGCAGTCTGTCGAGGAGGCTCATGGCTGCCTCTGGTGTGATGCGATGATCGACTGGGTGCCGCGCAGTCGCAGATAGTTGGTGCCGTCGAGGGCCACCAGTTTGCCCTCGATCCCAATCCGGAGAGTCCCGGCCTTGGTCGCCACGTGGCGGAGTTGCAGGCAGTGAGAGAGCGCACGCCCAGTACTCGGCTCAATGATCGCCTTCGCGGTGTCGCTAGGCGTCTCGGTCGGGGTGCCGCCGTGGTCCTCGATCAGGTAGGCCCGGACGATGCCGTTAGCCACGGTGTTCTCGTTGGTGATCTGCAGCGCAAGCGTCGCGATCACCACGTCGCCGACCGCCACCGACGGCACATCCACATAGCCTCCGCTGGTCGGCTTCGTGTAGCTGGTGGTGCTGAACGTGTCGAAGTTCAGCAGGGAGTCGCCGACGATCGGATAATTCCACTCGAGGGTGTTGGCCTGCTCGGCGAGCCACTTGGTGCGATCGGTCAAGGTCTGGAAGGGGGTCTCCACCGACGCGGCGTTGCGCAGGTCGATCCCGTCCTCGGGCACGATCACACTGGCCCAGGCGCTTGCATCTACGAGAGCTTTACTCATGGCACCACCAACTCGACGGTGTTTCCGCCGTTGTGCAGGTAGATCTTTCCGCGCGCGTGCGCGGCGTTCCACTCGGAGGGGATCTGGACGATGGTCTCCACCGTGTCGGGGTCGAGGTCGCTGCCCCACACTCCGCCGTCACCCCAGACGCCCGGGTCTCCCCAGTAGCCGTCATCCGACAGAGCGTCGGGCCAGGCGTACTCCAGGCGCCAGTGCGGCCAGGTCTGTCCGTCGGCAGCGACGGCGTCGATCGTGATCGTCCCGTCGGTCGTCATCGTGAACCGCCGCCCCATGGCGTAGATGAGCTGGATCTCGAAGGGTGCCGCGGCGTAGTAGGCCTGGAGCTGGCGCAGCATGGCGTAAGGGCCGCCGCGCGTCTTGTGGTCGTCCAGCCAGCGGCGGAGCCGGGAGGCGTACACCGAATCCGGCTCAGTGAGCCCCTGGCGTATGCGCCGTTCGCGACCCAGCAACGCGAGCGCGTCCGTGTCATCGAGATCAGTGAAGCGCCTCCGCACGGCCAGCACCGCGGACTCTGCCAGCAGATCGAAGTGCAGGGCGATCGCGTACAAGATCTTCTCCGCCGTGCCGCTCTGCAGCCACCGGGGAGAGACCTCGCGGGTCGCGTCTCGGAAGGTCTTCAGCATCAGTCCGGCTTCGCGATCTGGTGGATGGCTGCCACCGTGAGCGTCCCCAGCGTGGGGACATGCGACGCGAGGAGCTCGACGTCGGCGGCCGGCTCAGTGACGCTGACGCGGAAGATCCGAAGGTGCGTCTCGCCGTAGTGTGTGCGCCCGATCGCCGCTTCGATCGCGCTTACAAAGACCTTGCCCGGGTTGGCGTCGATGATGTTGCCGCCGATCTGCTCTGCCGCGATGAAAGCTGTCAGCTCATCGGACACCGCATCGGCCACGGTGTCGTCATCGAGCGATAGCGTGTCGTAGAGCCAGATCTCATAGGTCACGTCAATCGCGATCGGCGTCGCGGAGATCACGTCCGAGGTCACCCCGATCGGGGTGCACAGCTGCTGCACGTCGTCGTCGATGATCGCCACGTCCGACGCGGCTACAGCTCCGCTCGGCGTCGCGATGTAGACAGAGACCACGCCGTCGTCGTTGACAACGCGGGTACGATTGACACCGATCGCGGTGCCGTCCGCTCTCGTGCCGCTCTTGGTGCCATTGAGGCGATCGGCGCCGCCCGTCGCGACGAACGAATAGGCGTCGCGCGGGCCGTTCGGGCTGAGGGCTCCGAGCTTGGCGCCGCACCGGGTCTTGAGAGCCGGATCCTCCTCGGCGTCGACGCCGATCAGGGCCTCGGTGTTCGTCACGGTGACGCCGAGCAGCGCGGTCTCCAGCGTGTCGATCTCGCCGGCGATGGCAGTAGACGCGGAGCCTGCCTCCACCGCAGCGACAGGCACGAGCACGCCGGTCTCGAGGGGGTCGAGCGTGAACGCAGCGGTGTTGCGGTACGCCTTGCCCGTCGTGCTGTTGACGACGGTCAGCTCGCCCACGCCGAGCGAGTAGGAGCCGCCGCCCGTGTTGTCGAGGACGACATTCCCGCTCGCCGCGCTCGCCTTGATGCGATCGACACCAAAGTCGTGATAGGCCTTCAGCGTGAGCCAGGCGCCTTCGGCGTACTCGAGAAAGCCGCTCTTCGCGATCAGGGCCACCAGCTGGCTCAGGGCCGCGATCACGATGGCGCACGCGGTGATGATGGCACGCACGACGGACCCGGGCTTCCAGGCCGTGGTCGTGACTCCCGTCATCTCCAGCACGGAGTAGATCGACGCCTTCACCTCGTCGGTCGTCAGGGGTGTGGTGAGTTCGTCTATCGTGGCCATCAGCTGAGCGCCTCCAACATCGCTGCACCCTCCTGGACCACGATCACGAGTGCGAAGGTCTCGCTCGAATCCACGGGCGTCACCCGCCCCGAGATCTGGAGCTCGCCCGGGCTCGGCGCCGTCACCTCCACCGACACGCTATCCACACGATCGTCGGTGACCCACTGCGCGTGAATCTCGCCCGCCATCCCTGCAAGCTCCTCGGGCGTGGTGGGCCGGTGCAGCATCCCGACCACATCGATCCCGTAGCTCGGATCGTCGGGTAGCCCCTCACGAGCGCAGGCGCACATCCGAAAGAGCGCCTCGCCGATCGCCAGCGTGCTGAACGGGTCCACCTCGTCGAGGCGCGGCAGCACGTCCGTCGTGCACCGGAGGTCGACGCCGTAGCCCTCGACGACGATCTTCCGCAGCAGCACCCGCTCGAGCTTGGCCGTCTCGGCCGCGATGAAGTCACGCACAACGTCCGTCATGGCGTCACCTTGAAAACCCCGCCCATTGCCGTCCACGTCGCGCCGATGGTGGTTGCGAGCAGCAGGGCGTTCGTGGTGTCCGCGCCGGACCCGCCGGGGAAGCCCCCGGAGAGCTCGGCGGAAAACGCAGCGCCGAGGGCATCGGCGCGGCCGCTGTAGGCGTAGGCGTGCACCCCTGCAGTGGCGAAGAGATCCGTCACGGCCACGATGGCCAGAAGATCCGCCTCCAGGCCTGCGATCAGGGCAGCGACTGCGGAGATCTGCGCCGCAATGCTCGGGGGGGAGATCCCGAGGCTGATCGAGGTGTTGATGTTGGCGAGGATGTCCGTGGCGAGCGTCAGCTGCGCGGAGAGCGAGACGTCAGCCGGCGCAAAGGCAGCCAGCGCGTCGAGCCGCGCCTGCAAGTCGGGCACCGCGAGAGAGAGCGCTGCGACGGGGCCCGGGATGGTGGCGCCAATGGTGAGCGATCCGAGGTAGTCCAGGGCCATCGCTAGGTCTCCATGCTCGCCCGGGTGCTCCCGGTGGTGATGGTGCCGAGGGTCTTCGGAGGGGCCCAGGTCAGGACGCCGGCAGCCGGTGACGGCGTGCCCCCGATCAGGATCGTGCCGTTGAACACCGCGGGCCCCAGCACGACCTCCACGGTGTCGCCTTTGCGCGCGATCTCGGCGAGGGTGCCGTCGGTTCCCCGCTGGTAGGCGATGACCACGGGCTGCGTCGGGTCGCCCTCGACGAAGGACACGAAGCACTCGGTGCCCACCTGCGGGCTCACGGCCACGCCTGGAAGCCCGGGAGCGGATCGGATGGTGAGCAGGTCGGGCAGGCCCGGCGCCTTGCTCGCCGCCTGAAGATTCAGCGACTCGGCGGCCTGCTGCACCACACGGTAGCGATAGATCGCGTACAGGCGCCCGCCGAGCGCCTGGGCCACGATGGCGCGCAGCGAGTCGAGCAGCCGGGTCTGCCGGCCCTCGCCGCACCATGCGCGCATCGTAAGCCCCTCGGCGGTGATCTCCACCGAGAAGGCCCGTACCGTCTGCGGCTCGTCGAGGGGGTCGGAGACGACCGAGCCCACGCCGATCTCCGTCAGGTCGGAGAGCGCGACGGTGAGCAGCCGCTCTCGCGGGTGGTAGTCCACCACGGCGTAGCTGCCCGTGGCCCCAGCGGTCGCCACTGGGCGAGTCCCGACGTGGGTCTGCCCGTCGTAGTCCACCCACCAGTCGGCGCCGCCAGCGGCCCCCTCGAGCGCCGTGCTGGCCGTCCCAGCGCGCCGCACGTAGTCGGCCCCCAGGGTAGCGGCCGCCCCGGCAAAGCTCGCGAGCGACTCGCCCACGTCCCGCGCTGCGTCCTCTGCAACGGTGGCCGCCCGGACGCCGGCGTCGTTGTGGTAGTGCCTCGCGGCGAGGGAGGTGCCCCAGCCGCCGGCGCCGGCCACGATGCGGGTGCGCCGTCTGGCGCCGAAGGTGCCGTCCGCTGCGGGCGAGACGGTGCCGCGCAGCTCGGTGTCGCCGACGGTCAGCACGGCCGCGCCCGAGACCTCGGCGTCGTCGGCCAGGTCGAGATCAGCAAACCACGCGCCCACTCCGGGGACGTGGAGCTGCCCGCCGGTGACAGCGTAGCCGTTGAGGGTGACGGGGGAGGCGGTCATAGCCGTGAGTCAATCTCCGCGAGTTGCTGGACCTGCTGCGTTAGCTGCTGCATCCGGATCTCTGCCGGGTCCGCGGGCTCCGGGCCTTTGGACCCCTCCACCTTCGCGAGCGAGCGCTTCACCGGGCGGGACTCGATCACCTTGACGGTGATGAGGTAGTCCCCGTTGTCGGCCTCGACGGGTTGCGAGACCTCCTCCACCACCACCGACCGGATCCCGTGCATGGTGCACCACGGGTGCTCGATGTCGAGGCCTCGGTTGCGGTTCCTGTCCGTCTCGCGGTCGAGGACGACGCGGAACGCGTGCCACGCTGCCCAGTCGGCCCCTGTAGAGAGCCGCACGACGATCGAGAAGTGACTGGGCTTGCGGCCGCGGTAGACCACCACGGCGCCTCCGGAGCCCCACGTCCGCCACTCCGCGTACTCGTGCTTCGACGAGAGTCCGGCGATCTGCGCCGTCCCGGGCGTGCGCTTGCCGCCGATCTTCACGTAGTCGCGAGGCGTCGCCAGCGGGTCGAAGGTGTCGAGAGAGGGCATCAGGCCGCCGCTCCCATCTGGGTCGCCGCCCCCTCGAAGGCCTGCTCGATGGCCGCCTTCACGGCAGCGGCCAGCCCCTCCGGATCTCCAGTCTGTGCGTGAACGTGCAGCTCATTGATCTGCACCACCGGGCCTGAGCGAGCCCGTGGGGCCGCTGGTGCCGCCACCCTGGCCGCTGGTGAGCGGGCAGGCGCTACCCGGGGGGCGGCGAGGCGGAAGGCCCCAGGCGCCACGCCGGGCAGTTGCTGCGCCTTGTACGTCTCCGCCGACGCCTGCGCCAGCCGAGTAGAGGCGCGAACTACGTGCAGCCGCCCCCGGTCTATCCCGCGCGCAGCGCCGAGAGACACGTTCAGCCCCGCGCCCATGAATACACGCGAGGGCGACTGCATCTTGAGCTCAGAGCCGAACGCGCTCCTCGCCATTTTCCCCACCCACCGCACCGCGTCGGTGACCTTGCTGATCCCCTTCTTGATCCCACCGACGAGGCCGTCCAGGACCATCCCGCCGAAGTCCCCGAAGGCGGCGATCGTGTCGTCGAACCAGCCGGTCATCTTGTCCGCCAGGAAGTCCCAGTCGATGCCGCCGATCCCGTCGACGATGTAGGAGCCGAGGGCCGCGATCGCGATGCCGAGGGCAGTGACCGGGAAGGCGGCCACAGCCATGATCCCAAGCCCCACAGCGAGGGCAGTCACGGCGGCGCCCAGCCCCCACACGGCAGCCGTGCCGAGGTCCACGGCGTCGACCATGCCCTTGAGCTCCTTCGGGATCTCGAAGGTTTGCTTGATCCAGATCTTCGTCCGGAGGAAGGCGACCCTCATCTCGAGGACGCCGATCACCACGCCCTGGAAGAACTCCTTCGCGAAGCGGCCCGCCACGCCCAGCCCGTCGGTGAAGGGCTGCACGAGGCTCGTCATGATCCCCTTCAGCGCCCGGCCTGTGACGGTGCTCTGGCTGAAGAGGTCGGTGAACTCCTTCATACCGCCGAGCATCTTGTCGATCTTCAGACCGTCGAAGAGCTTCCCGAAGTTCTCGCGGAGCTTCGTCGTCTGGACGTTCCAGTCGAGCATCTGGCGCTTTGCGATCCCCCCCAGCCGCGCGCGCACATCATCGGAGAGCTCCTTCACGCTCTGCCCCGTCATGCTGTAGCCGAGGGCCATGGCCTTGAACTGCTGTGCCTGTGACTCGCCCTGAGTGGCCGCAGTGATCGCCATGCCCTCGAGCGCGTCCTGCAGGGCGCCACCCTTCAGCCCCACCAGGGCGAGCTCGCGGGCGTAGCCGGCCACCTTGTCGCGGCCGATCGCCACCGAGTCGGAGACCCGATCGATCTCCCCCTGCAGGAAGCTCGCGGAGCCCCCGACCTCGCGGAAGCCAACCGCGTCCCCGGCCACCATGAAGCGGCGGATCTTCGTCAGACCCTCGAGGCGTAGTAGCTCCGAGCGGCGCGCGTCTGCCTGAGCGATGCCATAGCGCACGAGCGCTCCGACGGCCGCGGTCGAGGCCGCGGCCATCGCACCGATCGCCAGCTTCGCCTTGAGCGAGGCCGGCACCATGCCCAGCACACTCTGCTGCGTGGTCTTGGTCCGCTTGCCCAGGTCTGAGAGCGATCCACCTGCCTCGATGTAGCTCGCCTGGGCCTGCCCGAGGGCCTGCTTCTGGACGGTGATCTTGTCCTTCAGGTCCTGCACCGTCGAGGCCGAGACGCCGGAGACGCCCTTCATGTTCCGGAGGGCCTTCTGCATCTCGCGGAGCTCGGCCGTCCCTCCCTGGAGCTGATCCTTGAGCGAGGCGATCTTTCCCGCTACGTCGTCGCCTACGTCGCCGGCGTTGGAATCGACATTGAGCGTATATGTGGATTCCAGGGCCATCGGTTACTCATGGGAAGTCAGGAGGCGGCGGAGCACCGTGAGCTCGCGGAGCCGCTCCACTAGGAGGACAGCCCCGGCATGGGCCCGGGCCAGCTCTCCCTCCGTCTGCGGGTCGTTCCCGAACGCCGCGAGAACCAGGTCCGCCTCGACGCCCACGTCGCCCCGCGCGGCTTCTCGCAGCTCTAGGATTTTCCCTCAAGCTTGCTCCTCCCCACACCAGCGAGGGCGCTGCACTGCTTCGCGAGGTCACCGAGCACGCCAGGGAGCTCCTCGAGGATCGCGTCGAAGCGGTCGTGGCTGGGATGCACGACGCACGGCCGGACCAACTTCTCGAGCTCGTCGATGTTGACGCCTTCGGTGTCCTGGAACTTCTTGAACGCGACGGCGTTCGGGCGCTTCAGGACGATGGTCCCCATGGGGGTGTGCAGCGCGGCCACCTTCTCGGGCCCGTGCTCGGCCTCGGCTGCAGTGATCGCCGCCTCGTCTCGTGCCCGCCGCTCGGCCTCTTCGACCTGCTGCTCGAGCGTCGGCTGGGCCGCGGTCTCTCGCTTCTCCCGCTCCGATGATGCCTGCTTCTTCGCCGCTTCGAGGCGCTTACGCAGCTCGTCTTCGTTCGCCATGATATGTGTCTCTCCTGTCAGGGGCCCTTACGGGCCGAAAACCTCAGGGCGAGCCCTCGGACTCGTCGAAGAGCACGAGGTCGTTGCGGCGGATCAACATGCAGTCGATCTCGACCTCCTCGAAGTTGGGATCGGGACTCTCCTCTTCGCTGGTCGTATTGCCGACCATCACGCAGCGCTCGATCTCGACCTTCTGCGGGGTCTCGTCCGACTCGGTGTAGAGCGCCACGATCTCGAACTCGACGTCGCCGTAGCTCCGACCGTCGGAAGCGCGGGCGGCCAGCGCAGCGCGGAGCTCCTGCATGGTGCCCTTGGGCCCCTTCAGCTTCGTCGGCTCGGTCGAGTACTTGCCCTTCGAGCGGCCTCGCGGGGCGTGGTGCTTTCCCATGCCCCAGTGCTTCACCCGCTCGCGCTTGTCGCCGTAGGACAGGGAAGTGAAGCCATAGAAGACCTCGCCGTCCACCTTGACCTTGATCGATCCCCAGCTGATCAGGTTCCCGTTGATTCGCTTCTTGTCAGCCATGGCCTACCTCAGACCGCCGAGAGCGCAAGCGCGGGGTTGGTGAATCCGATATCGAAGCTGATCTGCTTCGGGTAGGCGAGGGGGGTCACCCCGGCCTGGCCGTTGAGCGTCTTCGTGCTCAGCAGGTTGTCGAGCCTCGACAGCGCGAAGGACACGGCCGAAGCCTTCGGCTTGGCCGTCAGCACCGCGCGCATGATGGCCGTCGCTCCGGACTCGATCTCCAGCGCCTCGGATTCGAGGATGTAGCCCGTGTCCTTGTCGACGAGGATCGGCTTGCTCAGGCGGCGCTTGAAGTAGGTCGTGAGCGCGACCTTCGCCAGGTTGATGGTACGTCGGTGCTGTGCGAACTCGAAGTCCGAGCCCGATGCGCTGAAGATCCTGGGGTTGTTGACGTAGACACCGCCGTAGCCCTTGTGGGTTCGGAGCACGGTGAAGCGCGCGTCGTCGAGGCCAGGATTGATGTCCTCGTCGTGCTCGTCGGCGTTGCCGTTCACGTCCCGGATCGCGACACCCGGCAGGGACCCGAGGTCGATCGCCGCGATGTCGATCTCCTCGCTCACCTTGGACAGGAGCGAGGCGACCACCGTGGCGATCGGCTTGCGGTGCTGCTCGAAGGACAGGCCGCTGGTGATCTTCGCAGCTCCGGCGCAGACGACACCGAAGTTGTTGGCCTTCGAGGCGAAGGCCGTGGTGAGAGAGGACAGATAGGCAGCCTCGGTCTCGCCCGGGTCAGGGTCCCGGACGCTGCCGACCCAGGTGTAGTTGCCGCTGCTGAACTCCGTCCCGATCGTGTCGAAGTCGGTCGCGTCGATGTCTCCGACGATGAGCACCAGAGCCCAGTCGATCGCGGATGCCTTGGCGGCCTGCAGCGCGGTCCCGAGCTCCGTGGCGTTCCACTGCGGTGCATTGCAGCGCATCTCCACCACGGCGCCGGCGGTGAGAGTGCCAGCCGCGAAGTCGAAGCCGGCACCGGTCCCGCCGATCACGACAGAGTTAGCTGTGCCCAGGGCCTTGACGGCGCTCAGCGTTCGCCCGCCGTCGGTGCTCTCCTGGTAGGTGATCCCCTCGGTGCCGACGGTCCCACCGGCAATCACCTTGAAGTACAGCTCGTAGTCATCGTTCGCGACGGTGCCAGAGTCGGTCACGACCGAGGTCCCGGTCACGCCGGTCACGTCGATCGTCTCGTTCGTGGCTGCAACCGAGTTTCCGGTACGCACCAGCACGACGGGGCGACCAGTGTTCTTGATCACGTAGGCAGCGGCCTCGACGAGGGGCCCGCCGACAAAGTTGGCGACCACGTCCTTCGTCCGGGCGAAGGACGCCGGCGTGTCGAGCGGACCAGCGTCGGCAGCGCCCACGATGACGATGGGCTTCAGTCCAGCAGGGAGGACGCCCAGGGCGCCGTCGAGCTCGTTCGGGGTGACTACGGGGACGCTCATGGTGGCTCTCTCAGGGGGTGATTTCCTCCTGCTCGGTCACATCGAGCAGGGTGGTGTCGATCACCGCCTTGGTGTCCACCGGCGCCGAACCGGCCACCGTATCGGGGATCATTGCTTCTATTCCGCAGACGGCGAGGATTGTTGCGCCGTGCCGCCGCTCATTTTTATCGAGCACCCAGTTGAGCGCCTCCACACGGACGACGCCGTGCGCCGCCAGGTAGACAGCGCGGAGCCAGTCATCGAAGAGGAAGCGCGCAGCGCGGTACTGCGCGAGCTCGTCCTCGGGCTGCGTGGCGTCCTGCGCTGAGACGAGCACGTGAAAGAGCTCGTCCAACGTGTGGAGCGGGCGAGGGTTCTGCCCGGGGAAGCGGGCCCCCTTGATGGCCCCCACGGATCCGCTCGGGTTCCCGGGGACCCACACGATCCGCTGAGGCGCAAGCAACTGGTGCGCGGGCTCACGCCACCCGAAGGTCTGGACGGCCGTCGTACCTTCGGCCGTGAAGCGGGCCACGACCTCGGTGTACAGGTGCTCGAGCGCGAGGGTATCGGCCATCAGCCGCGCCTCCGCAGGTGCCGCTCAGCGGCCTCCTTCACGGTCGCAGCGAGGCGACCGGGTAGCTCGCCGTCCGGTAGCACCTGGCGCTTGACGCCACCTCGCGCGATCCCGAGGTCGTGCAGCGCGATCGGCTTCGGGAGCCTGGCGAGCACCACCGTGCGGGCGGCCATGTCCACCGGGCGCACCTGTAGATAGCTGCCGGCGTTTGCCAGGGCGTGGCCGCCGTCCTGGCGCTTCGGCCAGGGCTTGCCGTGCGGGCCTTGGCCGGCGGAGATCTGCTGCTTCAGCGCCGCGTCGAGCGCCGGGGCGATGGCCGTCGCTACCTCGCCGGGGAGCTTCCGTAGCCCACGGAGGTGGGCGATCATGCCGTCGATGTCTGTCGCCTTGGCCATGCTCACTCGTCGGCCGCCGCTTCGCGCTGCTTCACGCTCCACGTGTAGGGGTCGGCCTCTGAGTACCCGAGCGGTGTTCCGCGCGTGACTCCCTCGGCCGTGGTGGTGCTCTTGAGCGGGAGCTCGAAGAGCCCGCCCTCCGCGTCAGCGGCCTCCTTGATCTCCTCGCGAGCCTCGAGCATGTCCTGGCGGATCGCCTCGACTTGGGCGTCCGTCGGGTCCACGCCTCTCTTCAAGTAGAGCTGGTGTGTGACAAGCCGAGCCAGCCACCCGACGACGGCGACAGGCGGGCTGGTCGCGTCGAAGGGCACCACGTAGCGCTTCGCCAGGCGAGCATCGAGCCACCGGGACCAGTACTCGAGCTGTCCTGCGACCCACCCGGGCTCGGCCGCCTCCACCGCGTCGGCGTAGGTAGCCGGGGCGAGTGTGCGCGCCTTGAAGGTGGTCAGGTCGAGATAGGCGGCCATGAGGCCACCATCAGGTCGCCTGGCAACGGAAGAGCAGGTACGGGTGGCCGTAGCCGACCACGTTACGACCGCGCGTCACCCACTGCAGCTCATTGGCTCGCGCCAGCTGCGCGTCCGTCATCTCGCCATTCCAGACGATGCTGAATGGCTCGCGGTTGACGTAGGTCAGGGCGCCGAGGTCGCTGGCCCCCATCTGCTCGACGCCGATGTAGTACGTCGAATCGCTTCCGCCGAAATTCGCGGCCAGCTCGGGCGCCTCGAGCGGCTCTCCCAGGCCCCACTTGCGGATCACCGCCGCCACGTCGGCCGAGCCTCCACCCGAGGCCGCGGCCTGGGCGATGAACTTCGCGTCCGTGAGCTGCTGCACGCGAGGCGTGAGCGCGGGCGGCGCCATGATGAACGCGGGTCGCAGCATCCGGGGGTCTTCCCCGTTGGGCATCTTCAGCGCCTGGATGTAGGCGAAGACTTTCCCGAGGTTGTCCAGGGCCACGTCGACAGTCGTCGCTCCACCGATCGGGACGGCACCTGGATAGCTGCCAGACGCTGCACCGGTGAGGTCGTTCGCGTAGTCGCCAGCAGCGCTGTCGAAGGGGTTGTTGGGGTGGTCCGTCGCGAAGAAGACCTTCCCGTCGTAGGCGGTCGAACTGGCGGCGCCGCCGTCACGGATCGCCTTCAGGACTTGCTTCTGGGGCCAGTAGGCGGCATAGCTGCCCATCTGCCGCGCCCAGTGCGCGGCGAGCTGCACGCCGCCGCCGTCGTGGTCTTCCAGTTGGAAGCGGTTCAGCTTCAGACCAGCCGTCGCGGCCTTGGCCACGAACTGCGTGTCCTTGGCCAGGATCTGATCGAACTCCACCTCTCCGCCGAGCCGGGATCCGTACTCGATCATGGCGGTGTCGAGCAGCCAGAGCAGGCGCTCCTGCTTACTCTGGCTCGACATCTCCTTGGCCATACGGGTCCAGATCAGATTGCCGGTGAGTCGCTCGTACTCGCGCTCGGAGAGCACGCGCATGCGGCTCTCGACATCGAACAGAAATTCAGGCGTCAGCTGTCCCATGATCCATCAGCTCCTAGGCCGCGACTCAGACGTCGAGGCCAGTCTCAGCGCGTGCGGCGCCCGTGTCGCGGAACTCGACCAGCACGCCCTTGGCGGAATCCACCGCCCAGATTCTGCCGGCGACCGATAGCGTATTGGCGGCGTCATTGTCGGAAACGGTCTGGTCGTCCACGAGGTAGCAGAGGCCCCCGAGGTCGGCCGCTGCGATCGATCCGTCGTTGGCGTACCAGGCCGCCCATACTTCTTGGAAGAGGCGCACCAGCGCGCTTTCGCCCGCGCCGACGTTCTTGTCCTCCACGTAGTAGCCGATCGGCTGCAGCGTCGCGCTCGCCTTCCCTTTCGCCACGAGGGCGGCCGTGGTGTCCCAGCAGGCGATGCCACCCTGGTAGACCTGCTCGGTGGCGTGAGGGAGATCCATCACGGTGAAGGACTTCACCTTCACCGCACGCTTGCTTGCGAGGGCGGTCATCGGTCGCTCCCTTCAGCCGGGATGCGTACCCCCAGCTGGGTGATCACGCCGTCATGCTTGACGGTTGCCTTTGTCTCAACGAGGCCCATCTGGGCGTCGAGGGTCGGGTTGCTGGACACTCCGGCAACTCCCGGGGCACCGCCGCGCGTCGCGTTGGCTCCAGCCTGAGTGTCCACGCTCGCGGATCCGGGTGCCTTCGCGATGCTATCCACAACACTGCGGACCATAGCGATCGGGGCATCCTTCAGAGCCGAGATCGTGGCCTTCGAGAGATCCGGGCGCGCCCCGAAGATGGCGGCGCGTTCGGCCGCGATGTTCTTTGCCTTCAGCGAGGCGATCTCGCGACCCTGAGACTCGACGGTCTGCGCCAGGCTCGCGGCAGTCGCCGAGGCCGCGGCGGCGGTCGCCTTGGCTTCCTCCTCGTCGTCCTCGGCCTTCCCCTTGCCCTTCGCGCCCTCTTCGTCGTCCTCAGCCTTGGCGTCGTAGGCCTGCAAAGCGCGACGTGCGCGGGCCGCCTTCTCCTCGTCGTCGGACTCCGCAGCCTTCGCCAGTGCAGCGCGCACAGCGTCGGGCTTCTCCTCGTCGTCCTGGGCCTTGCCCTTGGCTTCTTCGTCGTGATCCATTTCGGCTCCGTCGTGGGGTGACCGTGTGGTCTCTGAAGGTCCAATTCCACCCGCCGCCAGAAATTCAACGCCGCCCAGGAACGATTCCCAGGGCGCGACCCGGTCCGCGAGACCAGCGGCGACCGCCTGGGCGCCCACGAAGACGCCGGCCTCGAGCCCCGCCACTGCCTCGGGGTCGAGGCCCCGATGCTCTGCCACAAGCTCGCAGAACACTCGGGCCTGCTCATCCACTTGGGCTTGCAGGGAGGCGAGCGCGTCCGGCGTCATCGGCGTGTGTGGGTTGCTGTCCGCCTTGCGTCCGCCCGAGGCGATGACAGAGAAACGCAGCCCGATCGCCTCCTCGGCCTTGCTTGCGTCCACGGAAACCAGCATCACACCGATCGACCCCACTGTGGCCGTGTCGCTCACCACGATCTCACTCGCCGCCGACGCGAGGGCATAGGCAGCGCTGGCGACCTGGCCGTCGGAGTAGGCGATCAGTCTCTTGCCAGCAGCGGCCGCCATTGCGCGGATCGCCCGCGCAGCGTCGAAGGCGCCGTACACGTCGCCGCCCGGCGAGCTGACGCGCAGCACGATGGTGGGTGCGGAGGTCTCCAGAGCGGAGGCTACGCGCGCCTTGATGCTCGCGTAGCTCTCGCCCTCGCTAGTTCCCTCGGCGTGGGCCAGGGGGCCACGGATATCCACCACGGCGGCGGCGCCAGCGGCCACGAGATAGGGGTCGCTCGGTGACCCAGGAGTGGGCCAGAGCATCCCGAGGGCAGACTGCTCGAGGGCGAGCAGTCCTCCGCGGGCGAAGACGGGGCGGTCAGCTATCAGGCTCTTCGGTGGAGTCGGCATCGTCCTCTGTCTCCTCGTCGGCGTCCTCGGTGGTGGTCGGTTCCGGCGGCTTGGCTCCCTCGACCACTGGCACACCGAAGCGGTTGATGATCTCGCGCACATCGAGCACGATGCCTGCCGCCGCGAGAGCTGCGACCATGGCGGTGATCGCCTCGGCCGTCTTCGTCATCGCTTCTGCGGCCTGCATCTGGTCGATCGGCGGCTTGATGTCCCACTCCACCCGGACGCTCTCCTCGAGCGCCTCCACGCCGTGGTGGGTGACCACGTACTGGGGCAGACCCTGCGTGTTGATGGTATGGGCGAGGGCCTCGGCCGTCTCCTTGATGAGGTCGGCGCGGATCGTCTGGTGGATGTCAGCGTTCGCGAAGCCGGTCCCGCCGGTGACGGTAACCACCTGGCCGGCAAGCGCGATCATGATCTCCAAGTTGGCCGTCTCGATCTCCGTGCCGAAGACCTCCCAACCGCGCCCGTTGCTTTCCAGCAGCTTCGCCTCCCACCCGGGCGGCAGCTCGAAGACGGAGTTCACGCCCCACGCTATCAACCGCGCGAGGAAGCCGAGGCGCTGGGCCTCGGTGGCGGCCGCCGGCGCGTAGGCGACTCGGGCGGGGTTGGCCAGCTTCGCTGCGAAGTTGCCGCGCGCTAGCATGGCGTGCTCCTTCGTGATCGCCGCCCTGGCCAGGGCCGGCCAAGCACCGAACTGCCAGGGGTTCTGGCGTCCCCCCGGAGTGTGCAGAATCCAACGCCCGTCGCCTGGGGTCACCGGCAGGAGGCCGGCCACCGAGCGGTAGTACCACCGTCCCTCGTTCCAGCGGTACAGAAGGAACTCGGGGTCGAGGCGCACCATGACTGGATAGTCGCGGCCCACCACGGGGACGAGCTCGGCGATCCCCACGCCGCAGCCGATGCCGTCGGCCGCGAGCAGGGCGAGCTCGGTCGCTGGGAACATCTCGGAAAAGACCGTGCGCGTTGCGTTGTCCGTGGTCAGCGCCTCGATGATCTCCTGGCTCCCCCGCCAGCGCATGGGCAGCGCCACGAGTCCGGCGGTGCGGGTCTTCAGGAGCCCGCCGAGCATCCCGTCTCGCCGCATGGCGCGCCAGAGCTGCCCGATCTTCGAGAGGTCTCCGCCGTCGGCCATCCGGGTCGCGGTCTCGATGTCCGACAGGTAGAGCCGCGTCGGGGTCTGCGGCAGCGGCTGCAGCTGTCCGCCCAAGGCCTTGCGGATGCGTGCTGCAGAGTCCTCGTCCACCGTCGCGTACTGTGGTCCCTGCTGCGTGTAGGCAGAGATCCCGAGCAGAGCACGCGCTGCGTCTGCGACGCGGGTGAGGGGGCTGGGGGGCATAGTGGGCCTATTCCGCGGGACGCCCGGTCTCTACCGCCAGGCCCCAGCGCCGTCGTAGGGGTCGAGGGTCGGCGCTGCCCAGTCGTCGTGCTCCGGGTGGGCAGGGGGCGGCGCCTCCTGGACCCTGGCGCTCATGGGTTCCCAGACCGAAAGACAGAAGGCGTCGCCCACGTCCGGCGACCTCCCGAGCATCTTCTTCAGATCACGCTTGGCGGTCAGCTTCAGCCGGCCCTGCATGTTGCTGGCGAACTCTGGGGCGTGCAGGTCGCGCTCCAGCTTGGCGTGTTCCGGGATGGCGCCCCCGTCGCGCATCCACTCGCGAGCGTTGGCCCAGAGCTCTTCACGCACGCGATCAAACTCCAGCGGCCGACGCATGGCGCGCTGGCTCGTCCGGACGCGCGACACCTCGAAGGCGCGCGTCCGGTCGGCGTGCTCCCGCAGGGCGACGTAGACCTTCCACCCTGCCTCACCCTCGGACTCAACCGACACGATCGGCACCAGTGGAGTCCCACGCCCCTCGGCTGCGATGATGTCCTCCACCTCGGTCACGTGGCCCATGGGGGCGAGCCCAGAGCGTGCGCGGATCGCGGTGACCTTCCGCCCGCGACGGGCCACGAAAGCCGACTCGTCGCCACCGTCACCGTCCCCAGCAGGGTCCACGCCGATGTAGAGGCGCCCCTCTGCCGTCGTTTCCCCCCAGCGCGTCTGAGCTGCCGTGAGCAGGTCGAGTTGAAAGACCTTGCTCTCCTCGGCCACCACGAAGGATCCGACGATGCGGACCTGGAACATGGCCGACTCCTCGCCCCACTCGCGCCGCTTCTCCTCGACCCAGCCAGGGGTCGCCAGCCCAGGCACCGGCGCGTCGGAGATTTCGCGCCATTCTCCGGTGACGTTGGGGCTCTCGCGCGAGTCGATCCGGATCGTGTGATAGCCGGCGCTCCCCAGCGCCTCGGAACTTTTCCCGTGGAAGGCGTCGTAGAACTCCCCCTCGGCGCGCGTCGGGTTCGAGATCAGGAAGACGAAAGCGCTACCGCCGGCGCGGTTGCCCTCGATGGCCTCGAAGATGGCCTGCGCTACTCCCGACGCCTCGTCCACCAGGTAGAGGATGTTCGCGCCACTCACCCCGGCGACGGCCTCGGCCTCGCGAGCGGTGTAGCCTCGGATCTCCGAGAAGTCCGCGGGGTCGGTCAGGCCCGAGCTCGCGCGTACCTTGATCGCCGCGGCCCCCGGTATCGGCACGCGCGCGCCGCGCACCAGACGCTTGATCTCTCGCCAGATGATCCCGTTCACTTGGCGATCCGTCGTCGCCATAATGACCACGCGGGCACCTGGCCTCGTGCTGTAGAACCACAGCGCGATGACCGCCAGCGCGGTGCTCTTGCCCGTCTTGTGCCCGGAGACGACGGCGACGCGCTCGTGCTCGAGCGGGGCCGCCACGATCTCAGCCTGCCTCGACCAGGGCGTGATCCCCAGCACGTTGACCGCGAAGGCCACCGGGTCGTCGCGGTACCTCATGATCCGATCGAGGTCGGTCTCGGCTGGCGCGAGCTGCTCAGAGCGAGCCAGCAGGGCGCGCGCCACATCGAGCCCCATCGAGCCGCTATGTGAGGGCATGAGGCTCCTCGAGCGCCGCTCGTAGCTTTGCCAGCGCGTTGCTCGTCAGCGCTCCCACGCGGGAGCTCGAGATCCGCAGCTCTGCCGCGATCTCGGAGAGCTCACAGCAGCGAGCGCCAGGGTGGTGCAGGCCGAAGCGCCAGCGGATGACGGCGCGCTCGGTAGGAGTCAGACCCACGGACTCGTCGTCGAGCAGGGCCACAATGCGCTCGTGCTCGAGGTTTCGGACGATGGCGGCCTCGTCGTCGGTGCTCTGAGCGTCTGGGAGCTCGTCAAGCGCTGCGACGCGGAGTGGCTCCTCGATGGCTCGGCGCACCGTGGCCAGCGTCAGCGGCGCCCTCTGCGTCCGGGCCAGCTCAGCGTGGACCTCCTCTGGCTGCACTGGGGCGCCGTTGGCTGTGCCGGCCAGCGTGGCGTGGACTCGGCGGATGCGCGAGCGGCGTTCGATAGTGCCTCGGCCGGCTACGCCTCCAGCGGCGTGGTGGTTGACGCACCGCTGGCAAGCCTTGGCGATCCACGGCCGGGCGTAGGTGGCGAACCGGCAGCCGCGCGCGGCGTCGAACAGCTCGATCGCGCGGACGAGGCCCTCGCGTCCGTCGCCAGCGTGGCCAGCGACCGCCGCCTGGGCCATCTCCTCGCGCAGGTCCTGGCGGCCTGTCTGCCTGGCGACCTGGGCAACGATCTGGTGGACGAGACCGAGGTGCTCAACGATCAGGGCGTTGCGCGCCCGCTGGTCGCCGGCCTGCGCGCGCGCGAGCAGGGCAAGCGTCTCCGTGTCCTCGGCCATCAGCTCTCGCCTTCACGCGCGAGCAGGGCCTGGCCTAGGGCGCGCATGGCGTCGGGCCAGGGCTCGAGCGTCTCGACGAGGAAGTCCACCAGCGCTCTCCAGTGCGGGCTCGCGCGGATCGCCCGCTCGTTCGGCTGGGCGGCGCCGGTGAGCTTCCCAAGCTCGGTGGTGACCCGGGCCAGATCCCGCAGCAGCCGAGCCTTGCGGGCGAGGTCTCCGTCCTCCACCGCCATGATCTCGGCCTGCAGCGTCCGCGCATCGGCGAGCAACTGGTCGGCGAGAGCCCGGGCGGCCTCTGGGGTGGCCTTCGTTGGGAGCGCCTTTGCGGGAGGGGTGGAGCGCTGCTTTGGCGCCGGCTTCTCCGGCTCCTGGTCCCAGGCCTTGGCGGGCGGGCCACCCGCCCGAGCGATGGCGCGACGGTGCGCCGGCTGAGGTTTGCGGCGGCCAGATTTCCAGGCGTCCACGGTGGCGACGCTGACCTTGAATTTCTGGGCGAGGTCTGCGGAGCTGCCCGGGAGCTTGCGGAACGCGACCGACCCGACGGAGCGCATCGAGCGCCCCTTCGGGGCCGGCCTGTCGTCAGATTTCGATCTGGGCCCCTTGGCCGACGCGCGCTCAGGCCCCCGCATGGCCATCGAACCCCCAGTACTGTGCACAGGCCGATGGGCCACAGATGCCTTCTTCCGTGTCTTTTTGCCAACCTTATTGTTCATAACATATCACTCCAGCCCATAGCGAAGCGCCCCAGCGGAGGGGCGCAAAGGGCCTGTGGGCCTACCCGTAGCGCTCCTCGCTGTGGTCCTCGTACCCGTCCCACCCGATGCCCCCAGCGTGGTCCGGCTCTGGCTCCCGCTCTTCCTCCCGGAGCCTCAGCACCTCGCCCATGTAGCGAGCGCGCACGATGCCGGTGTCTCCGTTGCGGTGCTTCGCCACGATGAGCTCCCGCGCTCCGCCGTCATCGAGCGCGTGCAGGAAGAGCACGGCGTAGGCATCCTGCTCGATGGCGCCGGACTCGCGCAGGTCGCTGAGCTGGGGACGGCGGCCGGTCTTCGTCGAGTCCCGGTTGAGCTGGCTGAGGGCGAGCACGGGGCAGCTCCACTCCTTGGCCATGGTGGCCAGGGCGCGCGAGAAGCCCGCTACCTCGTCCTCCCTGGTCTGGTTGCGGCCCCTCCCACCCGGGGTGGCCATGAGCTGCAGGTAGTCGACGATGACCAGCCCGGGGCGCGGGTTGCCTGGGAGCCGACGCATCCCGCGGCGCACCGCCGAGCGGAGCTGGTGCGGACCGATGCCGGAGCGGTCGTCCAGCACGATGGGCATGGCGCCGATCTGCTCCACGGCGTTCGCCAGCGGCCCCCAGTCGGAGCCTGCGATCCTGCGGGTGACGACGGCATCGTGGGAGACGCCGGACTGCTGGGTGAGCAGGCGCTGCATCAGCTGGCCGCGGGGCATCTCGAGGGAGGCGAAGAACACCGCCCGACCCTCCCGCGCGAGACGGGGAGCCACGTGCAGCGCGATCTGGCCAGCGAGCGCCGTCTTGCCCACGCCGGGGCGGGCGGCGTCGATGTAGAGGTTTCCGTCCTGCAGGCCGCGGAGCGTGCGGTCCAGGCCTGGGATGCCCGTGGGCAGGCCTACGATGTCCCGGGGGGCGTCGCGCTTGCTGAGCTCGGTGTACTCGGCCGCCGCCGCTTCGCTCACCGTCGCCTGCGTCTCCGCCACCTCCCGCCGGTCCAGGGCCTCTCCGAGCTGCCGCTCCGCCGAGGCGAGCCAGGTCGGCACGTCCGCGAGGTCCCCGAAGCCCCCGGCCCTCACTGTGGCGCAGGCGGCCTGCACACGTCTCACGGCAGCCAGGTCCGCCACGATGCGGGCATGGGCCTCGACGTGGGCCACCGCGGGCGTCGCATCGATGATCTGCCCGAGGTAGGGGGCCCCGCCCACGGCGTCGAGCTTGCCGTGGACGTGGAGCCGGTGGGCCACCGTCGACACGTCCACGGGGTCGCCTGCGGCATCGAGCGCCCAGATGGTCTCGGCGATCGTGCGGTTTGCGGAGGCGTAGAAGTCCGCCGGGCTCACGACGGGCTCCACCTCGGCGATGGCATCCGGGTGCAGGAGCAGCGCCGACAGCACCGCCGCCTCGGTGTCGAGGCTGTGCGGGGGCAGACGCTCAGGCATGGGCCCTCCCGCCCACGAGGGCGTCGAGGCGGCGCAGGGTCTCGGCGCGGTCCACCGGTGGGGCGCTGCCGGCCTGGAGCTCGGCTATGTGCCGGGCGTTCTCCGCCTCGATGCGCCTGCGGTGAGCCTCCGGGTCCTCGGGGCGGCGCTCGTGCTCGGCGAGCTGCGCCTGGAGCTCCTGGCGGCGCCTGGGGTCGCTGAGCTGCGCCTGGATGGCCCGGGCGGCAGAGGACATCCAGGCCCCAAGTGGGCGCGTGCGGTCCGGTACCGCGCTCTGCTGGATGGCCCACTCGCGGACCGCGAAGGCGACGAGCTGCGCGCTCACGCCCCGCGCCATGCCGATGTTGGCGACGGTGCCCCCGTCCAGCTCCAGGTCCGGCGGACAGCGGATCGCTCCCCGCGACTGCTGCTGCCTCGTCTCCGGTGGTCCCCCACCTGATAGGTCTTGGTGGTAGCTATCAGGAGGATCTTCTTGGTTGGGCTGGGCTGGGCTGGGCTGGGGACGCGCGCCTGCCCCCGCGTGCGCGCGGGCCTGCGCCCGAGGGTCCCCGGGACAGGCACTGCCAGTGTCCCCCTGCTGTCCCCCTGCTGTCCCCGGGACACGTCCCCCGTCTGTCCACTCGTTGTCCCCGCCTTCTCGCGCTCGTAGAGCCTCGAGCTCTCGGCGCTTCCTCTCGCGTTGCTCGCGCTTCTTGGCCCTCGCCTTCTCGCGCCTGAGCTCCTCCTCGTCGGCGCTGACGGAGTGATCCTCGTAGTCGTGGAGTGTCCACCCGTCCGGGCCCTCGTCCACGAGCCCGGCGCCGCGTTCGCCCCCGGCTTGCTTCTGTAGGCCGCACTCCACGAGCGCCTTCAGCGCCCTGCGTGCGCGCTTGGGGGCTCCCTGCAGGTCATCGATCGCGTCGTTTGGGACGAAGCCGCGAGTGTTCTTGCGCGCGGCGTAGCTCTTCATCGCGAGCCACATGCCGATAGCTTCCCACCCGCCGAGCTTGATGGCGCGCCGGGTCTTCTCCTCGGTCAAGAACTCTTCCTTGATGACGATCATGGCTCTCCTTCTCTCACTTCGATTCTCACTTCGATCACACCAAACCCCGCCCCCCGCGGCCCAGGCTCCCACCACTGGTGAAGGTCCACGTCCTTGGGCCTGTCGTCTCGCAGCAGACCGAGCCCCCGCTTGCGCCGCCCTGACGGCAGGCACAGCGCGTCCACCGCGGCCTTGGCCCAGTCTGCGTAGCGGTCGGGCTCGGCGGCGCTGAAGCGCGTGCAGAGCACCTGGGGCCGGCCCGGGAGGGGGAGCTGGCGAACGGGGAGCCCGTGCTGCGCCAACATCCGGATCCAGACCTCCGCCTTGAGCTTGCCCAGCTCCCAGCGAGCACCGTGGCGGGTGCGGTTCTGGGGCTGGAGTAGCTCGAGCGGGAGGGCGCAGCGCCACACGCGTGCGCCGACGGGGGCGGGACGCACGATGTGGGGCCGCGCCGGCGGACGAGAGAGGATCTCGTCCGCTCGGCACAGGGCCTCGCCGGGGTTGAAGGGGGTAGGCATCACTCGGCGGCTTGCGGCTCGTCCTCGTTGAAGTCGTCTTCTAGCCCCTTCGCCTCATCGTCGAGGTCGAGGCCCATCTGGCGCTCCGAGGTGGTCATGGCCCGCTCCTCGATGACCTCGTGGGTGTCGAGACGGCGGACGGTGACGGTGGCGGCTGTGTAGTTGAAGACCCGCTCGCAGACGGTCTCGCGGTAGCAGGCCTTGTCGCGCACCTGCGTCGAGACCTCTCGCAGTTGGGCCTCCAGGGCCTCGATCTCGCTCTTCATCTGCTTGGCGGCCGCCTTGGCCATCTCCTGCTTGGCGTCGCGCTCAGAGAGGAGGTGAGCGGCGCGGTCGGCGCGCTCCTCCACCTCGTCGCGAGTGAGCACGACTCGCAGCATCCTGGTGAGCTGCTCGACCTTCGTCTCGTCGGGCTTCTTGTCGATCTCCTGTTTGTCCTTCTTCTTCCTGGGCATCGGTCTCTCCTGGTTCAGTGCAGTCGCTTCGGCGGAGCCTCGTCCTCAGTAGCGAGGTCGTCGGTCCCGTCCGTCAGGTCTGCAAGGATCTGGCGCATCACCACCCGCCTAGCTTCGGCGAGAGTGCGCTTGGTCACAGCGTCGTAGTTGCGGCAGTCGTCCACCGGCACGGGGTCGATGCCGTGCTGGTCCGCGATGCGCCGGGCGAGCAAGGTGCGCTGCTCGATGGTGGGCTCTGGGAAGTAGAGCTCGTCGTCGAAGCGGCGCCGCAGGGCTGGGTCGAGCACGTCCGACCGGTTGGTGGTCGCGACGAAGACCCCGCCCTGGTTGCGGTCCATGAGGGTGAGGAGCGTGTTGACGATGGCGTTCTGCTCCTTCGCGGCTGCCTGGTCCGGAGCGGTACGGTGGCCGCCGATGGCGTCGATTTCGTCGAGCACCACCACCGTCCCGTCATGCAGCGACCCGAAGAGCGCGTGCAGGTTGCTCCCCGTGGCCCCGAGGAACTGGCTCACCAGGGCAGGAATCGAGACGCCGTAGGCCTGCACCCCGAGCTGGTGGGCGATGCCGGCGGCGGCTGAGGTCTTGCCGTTGCCCGGGGGCCCAGAGAAGAGCAGGCGGGAGCGGGGCGAGAGGTTGCTTTCTGCCAGCGGCTGGCGGTGGGCGATCTCGAGCACCACCTCGTCGAGCTCCCTGCGCAGCCCCTCGAGCAGCAGTAGGTCGTCGAGGCTGACCGGCTTCACTGGCTCGAGGATGCTGGAGCCGCCTGCCGGGCTCGTGGGCGGCGGAGCTGGGGGCTTCTGAGTGCCGCTGCCCTGCGCCTTCCTCGCCCGCTCCAGCGTCTCCAGCATGGTCTTCTGGGTCATGGGGCTCTTCGTGATGCGGGCGAGCCGGATCGCGAAGGCCCGGAAGGCCTGCTCGTCTCCGCGGTAGTGGGCGCGGATGAGGTCGAGGACGATGTTGGATGCGCTCATCGGCTAGTTCAGCTTCCCGGCCGTCTCGGCCTGCTGCTGCTGGGCCTGTGCCCGAGCCACCTCCACCTGGGCCCGAGCAGCGATGAAGATCGCCATGACCTCCTCGGTGGACACACCGCCCTGAACGGCGGCTTGGGCTGCTCCGACGGCGTGGTGGGCGATCTGCCCGTGCGCGACAGCGCGATCGAGTGCGTCGGGGGTCTTTGGCATCGGTCTCTCCCAGATCTGGGGTGGTGGTCTCCGGCGCGCGTGCGCACCGTGAGCTCATGCGATGGGATAGGTCCTCTGGTCCTCGCGCCGGGTCACCAGCTCCGCCGGAGGATCCTCGGCGTAGGGCCGCCCGCACCCCGAGCACGCGGGCTGCTCGCGGCGGTGGGGGAGGTCTTGGCAGACGCGGCAGATGCGCCTGGGCTTGCGCAGGCGGCACTCCAAGACGGTGTGGCCGAAGTGCCGGCACAGGCCGCACTGGGGGAGCTTCTTGCGGCGGGGCGTGCGGCTCACGGCTGCTCGACCTCCGCCCCCAGGCACACCCACCCGGGCCGCTGCCGCCGCGCGAAGAGCTCCACGTAGGGCCCCTCGGTGAGCTGCTCGACCAGCTCAAAGAACCGCTCCGGCTTCGCGCTGTGCCGGCCTCGCGGCGCCTCGAACCACGACCGCACGGCAGCCGACTTGCGCTCGGGCTTCCCGCGCCTGCACACGAGGCACACCTCGTGACAATTGCGCACGGTGCGGCCCATGCCCATCTGCGGCTTCACCCAGACGATCTCCGAGGTCACCGAAAAGCCCCAGGCTCGCGCCACCGCGAGAGCCTCCTGCTGCATCGAGCCCACCCGCCACAGGAAGAGCCACGAGTCCGGCAGCATCGGCGGGAGCTCGAAGGTGCAGAGCTCGGCCAGCGGCATGCAGTCGTAGTGCTTGGCAGCCCCGCGGCCCTTGCCGGGGAGGGAGTCGCCGAACTTCCAGGGCGGATCGGCGACGAGGCAGCGGTAGCGGGTGACGCGGTTACCCATGCCTCAGCTCCTCGAAGCGCTGTAGGAAGGCCCCTTTGGCTTGCTCCGGCCCCCAGGGTTCGATCACGGCCGCGAGCGGCTCTGGCATCGGCATCCACTGCCGCGGCGGCGGCGCCATCAGGTCACGGGCCTCGGTTGCCAGCATCACCTGGTCGGCCAGCTTCACGGCCTTGGGGAGCCTCGACAGCTCCACGCCAAACGCCGCGCCTATGATGATCGCCACCGCGTCCTCGATGAGCCCGAACGCGGGCACCGCTTGCTTGAGCGGTCTCGGCACGTCCACCACGTAGGCCTCGGTCGCGTCGTGCATCAGCGCCGCCAGGGCGTACTCGCGCGGCACGATGACCGATGCCCGGACGCTGTGCTCGGCGACGCTGTAGAAGGTCCTCACGTGCCCGGCGAAGCGACACTGGTGCGCGAGGGCGTGGGCGATGTCCTCGAGGTGTACGTCCTCGACGCGAGGGGCGAGCGGGTAGAAGGCCCGGCCGGTGTAGGTCTGAAGCCAGGGGCCGCGGTCCTCCACCGGGGGAGGGCAGGGGGTGGTGTCGGGGTCAGCCATGGCTCACCTCGCCTCCTTCCGCGCCATGCGCGCTAGTGCTTGCTCTGCCGCCAACTCCCTCACCATCCACCCGATCACCTCAGCGCACTGGGGCACCACGCTGTTGCCGAGGGCGGCTATGCGTCGTCTAGGCGACCCCAGTCCCCGGGAAAGCCCATCAGCCACTCGCAGAAAGTCGGGGACAGGTGGCCGCCAAGCTGGCGTGGCAGGTCGTCCCCGCCTTGCCTGCCTTGCGCCGGGCCCGAGCCCTTTGCGTCCCGAGCGCACAGCGTCGCCAGCCTCCGATGCCCGGGCCACTTCTGCATTGACGGAGATGCCAGGTTGCCCGTCTCGGTCAGCGTCGGCAGCAGCACCTCGGTCAGCGACGGCCCCCCCTGGGCGTTCGGCCCTCGTGCCGCGCGCCCCCGGCTCGCGACGCTCGCTGTCAGCGTCGGAAGCAATGACGAAAATGCGTGCTCGCCGGTGTGGAGCTCCGACATCCGCCGCCGACAGTGGGACCGGTAGCGCTGCATAGCCGAGCTCTCCCAACTCACGCACCACGGCGTCGAGCCAGAGGGTTGCCCCGCTGGCGACGTTCTCGACGACGACCCACCTAGGCCGGAGTACCCCGACCACACGAGCGAACTCACCCCACAGGCCCGAGCGGTCTCCAGCAAGGCCCTTGCGCGCTCCTGCGCTGGACACGTCCTGGCAGGGGAACCCGCCGCAGATGAGATCGACGGGAGCGAGGTCTGCTCCCACTGCTCGCACGTCGTCATACCTCGATGCCTCCGGCCAGTGCCGCTCGAGCACGGCTCTACAGTAGTCGCTTTGCTCGACCTGCCAGCGCACGGGGCCGAGTCCCGCCCACTCGAGCCCGAGCTCCAGCCCGCCGATGCCGGAGAAGAGCGAGCCGATGTGCATCGGGAGGGTCATCGCCCGGCCTCCAGTGCATCGCTCGGGACCGTGCAGCAGAGCGCGAGCACGCACATTAGCAGCGCGATCCGCTGCGCCTGGGTGAGGTCAGTCATGGGCCCCTCCCATCGCTACCGGCACCAGGTCACCCCTCAGGTACAGCGGGTGAGCGGGGCTGCCGTCCTTGTTCAGCTGCAGCGCGTGCGGGACCTTCCCCGCCGCGCGGATGAGCCTCAGCACCTCAGGTCCACGTGCTCCGCCGAGCTTGCCCCAGCCGCAAACCACGATGCCCGAGAATCCGAGCAGGTGCCGTAGACAGTCATCGTTGTACGGCCCGATCGCCTTCGGGTCGGGGGGCACCAGGTCGGGGTCGGTCTCACGCCATGCTCGGGCGTTCCCAATGAGCGCCCAGCCGTACCCCCAGCGCCTGGCGTAGCCGATGCACCTGCGGATTGTCGGGTCGGCCTCTTCGGCCGTGGCCTTGCTCGGGTTGGCCAGCACGAAGAGCGCAAAGGTGTCGGCGTCCACGCCGGTGGGCCACTGCAAGGAGTAGCGGTAGGACTGGTGACCGTGCGGCCCGCAGAGAGCGGTGGTGCCGCATGTCGCGCAAGGGGAGAACACGGCCTGGGGGCAGCTGGCGCGCGGGACGATGCCGGGGAGAGTGAGGTCAGGCATCAGCCCCTCCCTCCACCCACGCCACCAGCAGCCCCCCAAGAATCCCCCCAAGTTGAGAAAAATCCCCCCAGTTTTCTGCCCGTCTCAGGGCGCTATTGGGCCTGTTTTTGCCGCATTTCCTGCGATTCTCGCTAGCTTGAGGTGCTAGTGGGGTAACTCCCGTGGAGGTTCGAGTCCTCTCCTTCGCACTGGTTTTTAGCCGGATTTCGATTTCGGCCGCGCTCGCCCCCTGCGCTCTTTCTTGGGGGCCCCCAGTTTGACAGCCCGGTCCGTGGCCTCCAGGGCGGCCATGGCCGCCCGCATCGACGGCCGCACGTAGATCGACGTGGTGCTGGTCCTGGCGTGCCCCAGCAGATACTGGACGCCGGACAGGGGCGCCCCGTCGTCCAGCAGGTGCGTGGCTCTCGCGCTCCGCAGGTGGGACGGGATAACCCGCCGGGCGAGCTCCGGGGGCAGCGCCGCAGCGCAGGCCCGGCGCCACGCTTCCCGCAGGTCCGGCGCCCCAAATATCAGCCCCTCGTCGGGGCAGGCCGCGTCGAGATAGGCGCGAGCCCGATCCGACAGCGGCACATCGCGAGCCGCCCGCGCCTTGTCGGAGCCGGCGAAGACCCGCAGCCACGCCGCCCCCACGCGGTAGCAGTCCGGCGCGCTCAGCGCGGCGATCGTGGAGCTGCGCAGCCCCGTCTCGTACTGCACGATGTAGCGCCCGCGCACCGGCCACCGCTGGCAGCGGTGACTCGTGGTGTACTCCGGCAGCGCATCGAGCAGCGCCTCCACCTGGTCGGGGGAGAGCTCGGGGGCGGACTCCCGCCGCACGTGCTGGCTCTCTCCCACCGCGTGGCGCGGCACCGAGGGCACCACCACCTCGCGGCCCGCGTGACGCAGCAGCCCCCGCAGCGCCGACAGCTCGTGCCGCACTGTCGAGGCCCTCACGCTCCCCAGTCGCTCGTCCCGGTAGGCCGTCGTCTCGCCTTCGGTCACGTCCGACAGGTGGAGCCATCGCGGCATCCAGTGCGTCGATAGGTACAGCTCGTAGAGCCGCACCGTGTCGGCGTCGTAGGTGGCCTCGAGCGACGCGAGCCATGCTAGCCCTGCCTCCTCGAGAGAGACACCACCGGAGCCGGCTCGGCGCGGCCGCCGTCGCTTCGCTGCGCCGACTGCATGAGCGTACATTCGCGCCGCCGCCTCTCGAGCCTCTCTCTCCTGGCGAGCGAACGTGGATCGCTCGGTAGTGCGGCCAGCGATGGTCCACCGCGCGTAGTAGACGCCGCCCTCGGAGCGGCGTCGCAGGACCCATCCTCCTGATTGGCGAGCCATTGATCGAGATCTCCTCGGCGCCAGAAGACCCGGCGACCTATCTGCCTCGGGGGTACGGCCGGGCGGACGTGAGCGTCAAGGGTCGCCAGGGAGACGCGCAGATAGGCGGCAGCCTCGCGGCGCGTGAGGAGGCCGGAGGCGCTCTCGGTGAGAGCGGGGGCCGTCACGCCGCCCTCCTCCCCTCAGCCAGCCACAGCAGCCGCTCCAGGTGCTGCAGCTGCTCGAAGTCGCGCGCCTCGAAAGCCTTGCGCTGCTCCAGCTCCAGGAGGTGGACGAGGGTGCCGTGGAGGCTGCGAGAACCGCTGAACACTCGGTCAACTTCCGCTGACCCGGCTTCTCCCCTACCGTCCTCCACCATGGGCATCAAAGAACCACCGTGGGACTTCGACAGGGATCGCGTCTCTGAGCGCGAGGCACAGATCATCGACGGGATCGCGAGCGCGCACTCGATTGGCATGATCGCGGCGCTTCGACTGGCCGCGCCGAAAGAGGCCGATCTCGCGGCACTGCAGGAGCAACTCCTCGACACGGCTGTGGACATCATGAGGACGCGCTTCCCTGATCTGAATTTCCGTCGTCACTGAGCAGTCCGTGCGCGCGAAGATCCCGCGTCAGCGCATCCAGCCGCCGTTGCAGCTCCGGGCTGGTCTCCACGTCGAGCACGTAGGTGTAGAACCCGCGCGCGTCGTTCGAGAACGTCAGCCGCGGCGCCGCTTCCGCCTTGCCGACCGAGCCAGCGACCATGGCGCTGAGCGCCGCGAAGAATCCTCGTCGTTTCACGCTGCCTGCCTTCCTGCCGCCTCTTCCGGCGGCGCTACCTCGTACCCCTCCCGCCTCAGCACCTCCGCGCACGCCTCGGTCCCCGCTGCGTAGGCCAGCGCCAGCCGGCCTGCCTCGGTCTCCTGCAGCTTGGTCGGCCGCGGTTCGGTGCTCTCCCGCTTCTCCGGCGGGGCAGCCCACCGACGGGCAGAGTCACGACGTCCCTGTTGCGTCGAAAGGCCGCTGCTTCTGCAACTCCCGCCGCTCGCTAGCTGTCATCCACGACAGCTCGGGCACCTCATCCCTCGTCCAGACGGCGATCCGCTGGCGCCACCGCGTGCTCGGGGACCTCCTGCCGGCAAGCCAATCGAACACGCTGGCATGGCTCACCTTGAGCTGACGTGCGGCCTCCTTCACCGGGATCTTGTGGTGGTCCAGGAACGCCTCCAACTTGCTTGGCCCATCGGGCTCACCGATCTGTTGCCTCATGAGCGACTAGGGTAGCTACCCTATCCCCTTCCTGTCAAGGGTCGTGGCGCCAACTCTAGCCACTTGGGCCCAATCAGGGCCTCAGCCAGCTTGCCTGGGTCGGGCTGACCCTCGCTGGGCATCCCTGCTCTAGCCATCGCCTCACTTGCGCAGCACCCCATCGGCGTCTCCTTTGCTCGCATCTAGTCTGGCTCCCCCGGCATGCTGTGAGCAAGCGATTTGAGCTGACGAATGTCACACGGGAGGCAGAGGGGGGAATTTTTGTCTTGACGCGGGGTATAGGGTAGCTACCCTGGACAAGGGCTCGCCGCATGCGCGAGCAAGACACGAGGAGACCACCATGCAGCCAGTACCCACGCTCACGTTTCGCTCCCCGCCCGCGACTCGCGAGGGGCGCGTGAGTCTCTACTGGGTGACGCTCGACGGACGGCTGCTCGTCGAGGCAGCGTGCGCCGAGGAGGCCAAGAGGCGCGCAGAGTATCACGCCCGCATCGCGCTGCACTACGCCGACGCCTACGCGGCTGCGGACATCGCCGGGCAGGACGACCCGCGCGGCGCTGCGGATCTGGTCGACGCGGTGGAAAAGGGCGATGTGTCGCTGCGCGAGGCCGCGCGCGTCATGCTCTCCCAGCAAATGCTCGGCATCCTGCCGAGCGCCCGGGAGTCCGACCATGGCTGAGTGTCCGTGTGACGACTATCAGGGCGAGCGCCGATTCCCCGGGCCTGATGGTATCGTCTACGTCATCGAGACACACCTCGGGTGCACTTACTGCAGAAAACCGGCCGGCGTCGTGATCCATCGATTCGCTGCCGACGCGCGTGAGCTGTTCCGAGCTGACGAGCTGCCGGAGCTCGACATCAGCGGCGGCGCGGCTTTCGTCCCGGTCCTCGACCCCGCTGCATTGCATCGCGCTCTCGTGCCCATGCTGACGACGGACGCTGTGCGCGAGTCGCTCGATGAAGGGGCCGAGGTGCTGGAGGAGTGTCAGGTGACGGACGCGGTCGAGACCGCGATCTGTGAGACGCTGCGGGAGTCCGACCATGGCTGACATCTACCTCGTACGCGCCGACGTGGAGATCTGGGTCTCAGCTGATGACGCTGGCCACGCTCGCAGTCTGGTCCGGACTCACCTGGAGGATGCCGGCGTCCACTACATCGCTGTCGACGACGGGCGGTCGCTCGATGAGGCTGCCGCTGATGCCGAGTGGGAAGCTGACAGCGGGCTGGCGTTCCATTCCGGGCGTCAGCCTGTGCTCGGGACCGATACCCCAGCAGCCGAGGCGCTGCAGGACGCGCTGGAGGATGCAAAGTACGCCCGCTGCGGCGGCAGCGGTCACCCGAGGAGGGCAGCGTGATGACCCGTGCCGAGACCCTGTCCGCTGCGCTGGCCGCCATCACAGACGCCTCGCGGGTCGTCCGCGAGCACCAGGCCCTGCTCGAGGCGCCCGAGAGCATCGCGCCGTTGCTGGTCGAGTTGGTCGAGGCTGACAGAGCCTACAGCGATCACTACGCCGCCTGGCGCCACGAGTACACCGCCATCGGCAGCGAGCGCTCCCCGGAGTGCAGAGAGGCGTGGGACCGGTGCTACCTGCGCCGTGAGAAGGCGAGCGCCGCCATCCTCCGCTTCGCCCGCGCCTACGTCGAGCGTGGGGAGGACGTGCTGCGCCAGCGCGACCACGCCCTCGAGCCCGGGCGGAACGACCCGGCTGGGAAGGCGGCGTGATGCAGCTTCAGACGACCCCGCGAGTCGCCGCTCACGCCTGGCTGCGCACAAAGCTGCAGGAGCTCGGCCGCTTCGCCGATGCCGATGCCGGCGCCGATGCCGCGAAGCTCTGGGAGGACGTGGAGGAGATCGTCGCGTTGCCGTGGTTTCAGGTCGAGATGGCGGGCGGCGGGAGAGCGTGACGCATGTCGGCGACATTCTGCCCGGCACCCTCGAGGGGATCGCGCGCAAGGTGGGCTGGCGCATCGTCGAGAGGGAGCTGGGCGAGCGATGGCACGACGCCGAGGCGATCCGTCAGCTGCGCCTGCGCATGACGGTGAAGGTCGAGCAGGACGCCCTCGATGCTGTGCTTCGGGAGCTGGGCGAGCCACTGAGACTGCCAGACCGGGCGGCCTCGTAGAGAGTTACCGCGCCCGCGGGCGCACAGAAAGAAGGGAAGGACATCATGGAATTCACGATCCCGGGCGGCAACAAGAAGGGCACACCCATCGAAGAGGCAGACGATCGCGACATCGAGTACTGGGTGAAGCGCATCGGCGGAGACCTGGAGCAGGACCCCGGCAAGCGCTTCGCCGACCGCGACCGAGCCTGGCTGGAGGCGGCGCAGGCCGAGCTCCAGCGGCGCGCCGCAGGCGGCACTCAGCAGGCGGCTCCACCGCCCCAGCAGCAGGCCGCACCGCGGCAGGGTGGGCGGGAGATGGTGAGGCATTCGTCGGGCGGGCTGCTCGCGTCTCGCAACGCCGCCGAGGTCAACCAGAAGCTCGGGGAGCTGTCGCAGCAGTTCCACCTCGTCACCCCTGCCACAGCCGTCCCGTCGCTGCCCGAGGGCTTCGAGGTGG
>Ga0224501_10000297_pt1 | contig 43755 bp, 28 predicted proteins | sample SF_Oct11_sed_USG_4_FD_169105 | JGI IMG/M metagenome (GOLD analysis project Ga0224501, IMG submission 169105) | Sediment microbial communities from San Francisco Bay, California, United States - SF_Oct11_sed_USGS_8_1 | ecosystem: Environmental > Aquatic > Marine > Sediment | place: USA... | reverse complement strand
ACAGCCTGCTGACAGGCTGGTAACCCAATCAGCCTCTGGCAGAAAACAATTCATTTGAGTTTTGATTTTTTATATAAAGTTGTAAAAATTATGTTAAAATATTTGACTTTTTCTCAAAAAAAAAAATAGGGTCTTATTTTTGAATAAAATGTTTTATAAAAGAGGTGAATAAAATGAATCTAAGGGATATAAAAAAACTAATTGAATACTTAATGATATTTTCAATGTCGTTAGGCTTGATTTTTTTAGGCTGTACGAAAGAAGATGCAAATAATACTGAAACATCGATATGCGGCAATGGTACAGTTGAAAACGGCGAGGCCTGTGATGACGGCAATACAGCAACAGAAACCGGGTGTGCCTATGGTACAGCAAGCTGTACGGCATGTAATGCAACTTGCGATACAGAATTAAATTTAACAGGTAGTGTATGCGGCGATGCTACATGCGATGATCCCGACGAAAGTAATGCTACTTGTTCAGCAGATTGTGTTTCAAGTACTAGCGACCAATGTATAGCAAGATATTTGCCGGTTAAAATAACATATACATCTCCTGACGGCACATTTCTTGTTGAGGATATACGAACATGGGACGCTAACGGGAATATATTAACACTGACAGAGACACAAGCTGACGGTTCTTCAAGTACAACTAACTATACGTATACGTATGACAGCAATGGGAATGTGTTAACAGAGATACAAACATATTCTTCCGGTTATTCATGGTCGATTAGCTATACGTATGACAGCAATGGGAATGTATTAACAGCGACAATTGAAGATTCATACGGTTATTCAGGTGCGACCGATTATACCTATGACAGCAATGGGAATGTGTTAACAGCGATACAAACAAATTCTTCCGGTTGGTCAAGTACAACTAACTATACGTATACGTATGACAGCAATGGGAATGTGTTAACAGAGATACAAACATATTCTTCCGGTTTGTCAGTTACGACCAATTATACATATGACAGCAGTGGAAATGTATTAACAGCGACACTGGAAAGTTCTACCGGTGAAACGGGTTCCTTTACCTATATGTATGACAGCAGCGGAAATTTATTGACCGAGACAGAGATAGAACTTAATGGTTCTTCAAGAACAACCAACTATACGTATGATTCATGCGGTAATATCTTAAAGATTGTTACAGATTCTGTAGAATATACTTTTGAATATGGTACTCAAATAGATGATGGCGAACCATGGATAGAGCAATAATTAGTTAAGAGACTCTGACATCCAAATAACATGAAAACTGGGGCTTTCACGTGAAAAGACTTCACAGTTTGCCCCAGAGGAATCGCAAATTATCAAAAAAATAATTTGTCTTGATGCCCCGGCGCGCAAGTGATGCCGCAGGCATTGCAAGACGAGAAATTCTCTACATTAAGAGCTATAAACTCTTATTTATTATTATGCTCCCCGAGCAAGACTACTCGCTTCGCTCGTTACTCCCTGCGGTCGTATCGAACTTGCAAAAAGCGAGTTCGACAAGTTCGACGCGCAGGCATAAAAAAACCCGCCACAAGGGCGGGTTTTATATGCTCCCCGGCACGAAGTGATGCCGCAGGCATTGCAAGACGAGAAATTCTCTACATTAAGAGCTATAAACTCTTATTTATTATTATGCTCCCCGAGCAAGACTCGAACTTGCGACTCGGTGGTTAACAGCCACCTGCTCTACCGACTGAGCTATCGGGGAATTTCTTTTCTTTCAAACATTCACCACTCTACCGATGAGAGCCGGCCATGCCGAGCTTTCTTCTGAGCGGCCCCCGGGCTCTCTGCTTGCAGAGCTATCGGGGAATTTCTTTTCTTTCAAACAGTTATCGCTCTTGCAAATATCCTATGGCTATACCAAGTTTTATGCTAAGCGAGCCCCGCGAGCTTACGCTATCGGGGAATTTATTACTTTTTATAAAATAATAAAAAATGTAAGGGTAAAAAATGAAATAAAAACAGATTGTCAATGAAATATTGTATTCATTTATTATTTCTTATAAATCTTGAGAAGATTTAAAAAATATTGAATTTAATATTTATTATTCGAAATTAATTGACGCGGCGTATAAAAATAAAACTTTGGCGAATGCTTGCGGTAATTGAAATGGGCGGTAAACAATATAGAGTGGCCCCTAAACAAATATTTTATGCCGAATTAACCGGTACTGAAGAAGGCAAAGAGATTGAGATTAAGAATGTTTTGCTAATTCAAGATAAAGACAATATTCAAGTTGGTAAACCTTATATAAAAAACGCGAGTGTTAAAGCCAAAGTCATACAAGAAGAAAAAGGTCCAAAACTTAGAGGTTTTAAGTACAAAAAAAGAAAAAACTATCATTTGCGCTGGGGACATCGGCAGCGTTATCAAAAATTAGAAATATTATCTATTTCTGCTTAATATTATTTACAAAATACATTTCAATAAAAAAGTATTTTAATATATTAAGATATATTTATCCTTTTATGCGTATAAAATGGAAAAAATAATTGAATTTATTAAGAAATTACTTCCTTTAAAAAGATTAATTTGGCTTGTTCCTGTTTTTATTGTAATGATTTTAGGGCTACGCTTTGGAATTATATATATAAAATGGAACTCTCAAAAAGAAACCGTATTAAATAAATTAATAAAATACAAACAGCAGTTAGATAGGTTAAGAAATCCTATGCCAGCAGAAGAAAGCGGGGGAGATATAACCTTAGGCGCTGTGGCGATTCCTTCAAGAGTTTATGACATAAACGGTAAAGTTATTGGCGAATTTTTTACAGAAAGAAGAACTCTTTTACCTCTTGAAAAGATGCCATCTTTTTTACCTAAAGCGTTAATTGCCAGCGAAGATAGAAAATATTATGAGCATGAAGGAATTAATTATACGGCAATTTTAAGAGCTTTTATAGCGAATATATTTTCTTTTAAGTTCTCTCAAGGGGGGTCTACTTTAACCCAGCAACTTGCTAAAATTCTTTTTACCACGCAGGAAAAAACACTAGATAGAAAAATTTTTGAATACTTTTGCGCAAAAGAAATAGAGGAGCATTACACAAAAGATGAAATTTTAGAAATGTATTTAAACTTAATATTTATGGGGCACAGCAATTACGGATTCGAATCGGCGGCCGGTTATTTTTTCAGCAAGTCGGCCGCTAATTTAACTCTTGGCGAGGCCGCCATACTTGTGGGTCTTTTGCCGAATCCTACTTTGTTTTCTCCCATAAATGATATAAAAACAGCTTTAAAAAGACAGTCTCTTGTTTTGAGTTCTATGGTGAAGATGTCATATATTAATAATAATCAAAAAATACAGGCAGAAAAGCGTTTTAAAAAAATATGGAAGGTAAAAGAAAAAAACGGAGAATATACATCTTCTATAGGTGATTTTCCTGACAGAGCTTTTAGAATTAATCTTGCTCCTCATTTTTTAGATTATGTAATGCAAAGTTTATTAAACATATTTGATTTTGATGAAGTCATGAAAGGCGGTCTTCAAATTTATACAACATTAGATTATAAAAGGCAAAGTATTGCTCAGTCGGCCCTTGAAAAGAGCGTATTAAGGCAAAAAAATTATTATAGCCAACTTATTAAAGAATTAAAGAAGAAAGGCAAAAAAAAAGAAGCTGATATTTTTACCGAAGCGCAGGAAAAAACAAACGGAGCTTTTATTGTAATACATCCGAAATCTGGCTATGTTTTAGCTTTAATAGGGGGCAATGAATTTTCATTAAAAAATCAGTTTAACCGCGCAATTTTGGCGAAAAGACAGGTTGGTTCATTAATAAAACCATTTGTTTATTATACCGCTATAAAACAGCAAAATATAACAGCGGCTTCAATAATAGATGATTCACCCATGAAAATAGGTGATATCGAATATAACAATTATGACAATAAATTTTTGGGTCAAATAACTGTAACAGAAGCTCTTAAGCAAAGTAGAAATATTCCCGCCATAAAAGTTTTGCAGGCAGCCGGTATTGATGAATTCAGAGAGGTTATTTCAAACGCACTTCATTTGTCTTATGATGACGTATCTAAAAACATTCCTCGTGAGCTGGGTGTCGCTCTGGGTACGTCTGTTTTTACTCCCATAGAAATGGCTAAATTGTTTTCTGCACTGGTAAATGACGGTATAAGCATAGAGCCTCGTTTTATTTTAAGGGTAGATGATAAAAACAATAAATTACTATGGGAAGCTGAACCGCCAAAAGAAAGAAAAGTGTTTGATTCAACCGCTTCTTATATTGTTATTTCTATACTTCAAAAAATATTTGAAAATGAAGGTACAGCCAGCTGGGTATATGATTTAAGAGAAAAAAATCCCGATTATATAAACTTTGAAATCGCCGGAAAAACAGGTACGACCTCAGATTATAAAGATGCCTGGTTTGCCGGCTTAACATCAGATGAAGTTTCTATCATATGGCTTGGCGCTGATAATAACATAACTTTGGGCAGCGGGCGATCGGGGGGAGCTTTATGTTCACCAGTTTGGATTGAATATATAAAAAACGCAAGAAGTGAATCTGCGCCGATTAGATTTTTAGAAAATAAAAAACTGGAGGGCATTACAAAAGAAAATTTTTGCGCCGAAACAGGAGGAGTTCCTCGAGCAGAAAATTTATGCCCTCATTTTATTAAAGATCAGGTTTTTTATGAAGGTACCGAGCCGCGTTATTTTTGTCCTTTACACAAACCTGTCGTAAGAGAAATACCGCTTCAATAAATAAAAATGCGAATCAATATTTTAAGAAATAGAAGAATACAAGTAACATTGATATTTTTATTTGTTTTTTTAATTTTATTTTTAATTTTATCAGATTATATTCAAACCGAATTTTCAAAAATTAAGCCGAATTTTTTTTATTCGCTGTGTGAAAAAGCATGGGCCCATAAAGGTTATACAAAAAAAAATAATGCAAAAATTCCTGAAAATTCGCTGTTAAGTTTTAACGAAGCTGTGCTTTCAAGCGCGAAAGGAACCGAGCTGGATATTTTTTACGATGTCGATTTAAAAGATTTTATAGTTTCGCATAACTTTCCTTATGAAAAAATAGAAGGCAAACTTCTTACATTAAAAGAAGTTTTTAAACAGTATCATGATAAGTTATTTTTCTGGCTTGATTTCAAAAATCTTGCTGCTTTATCTGATGATAAAACAAAAGAATCTGTAGAAAAAATGCTTAATTTATTAGAAAAAAATAAATTAAGCGAGAAAGTAATAATAGAATCACCGTCACCAAGAAAATTATCATACTTTGTTAAAAAAAATATTCATACCAGCTATTGGATCGCTCTGCCCTCAGAAAAAAATCCGCGTATTTCTTTTGTATTGATGAGTTTATTTTACAAATTAAATTATTTAATTTATGGGAACTTTTCTGCTTTTTCAATGAGATATGACAGGTTTAGCGAAAAGGCGTTTAATGCTTTCAAGAACGTTCCCTTCCATTTGTTTACGGTAAATGATAAAGAAAAAATAACTCAATTAATGAAATATGAGAATATTAAAATTATTTTAACAGATGAAAATTATTTTAATTTAAATAGCTGCGAAAAATAATATTATTTATACAAAGAATTCCTTTCCCAAAAAAAATTGTCTTTATAACCCTGAATTGTTTTGTCTTTTTCTGCCATTTCAAGTCTTTTTTGAGTTAAACAGCAGTAAAGTTCGTCTTTTTCAATAGAAATAAACCTTCTGTTTAGTTTTTTCGCGGTAACGGCCGTAGTTCCCGCGCCGCCGAAAGGATCTAAAATGAAATCATTTTCATCAGAACTGGCTAAAATTAGTTTAGCAATTAGTTTTTCTGATTTTTGTGTAGGATGGTCGGTATTTTCGGGCATGGACCAGAAAGGGATGGTAATATCTCCCCAAAAATTTGAAGGATGCGTTAATCGGTACGAGCCTTCTTCTGTTTTTTGCCAGTCTTTGGGTTTTCCTTTTTCATCAACATAAGGCGCTAGTACTTTTTTTTTAATTTTTACTTTATCAACATAGAATTTATAATCATTTGTTTTAGTAAAAAAATAAATATCTTCCAGTGAATTTTTCCAGTTTGTCTTAGAACCGCGTCCTTTTTCTCTTTCCCATGTAATTCTATTTTGCGGTATAAAGTATTTTTTACCAATATTATATATCATAGGTGACGATTGCCAGTCGCAGCATATATAAAGAGAACCGTTATTTTTCAAGATTTGTTGAACAGGTTTCATCCATTTTTCAAGCCAGTTTTCATATTCAATATCATTTGTTTTTTTAAATGATGACGAATTAAAGGTTTTACTTAAATTATACGGCGGATCTATAATAATTAAATCAAACGTTTCTTTTTTAAGATAAGGCAGTATTTCAAACGTATCGCCGCAGATAATTTTATTAATAAGATTATCTATACTACCGTTATTTTGACCGTTTATATTTACTATGTTTTTTAAATATTTTATTTTTTCTTTTTCATCAAGGCGTATAGTTCTGTTGTTAGGGGCATATTTCTCTTTGTTATTAGAATTTACCTTTGAAGAATCTTTCATCTTTATTTATTAGTTTGCTGAAAAAAATTAGTTACTTGGTCAACCGGAATTTAGTTTTTAAAAATGAAAAAAATGCATTTCAAAAACTGGAGTGTTTAAAAAATTGAATTGAATTTATAGTATAAAGTTTCATTAAAAGTCTTTCAAGTCCCAAGGCCATACCGCTTACATTTTTCATCTTGGGCGCGGTTTCTATGACCATTTCATCAAGGGGATGGATTTCTTTACCCATCGCTTTTCGTATGAGGTTATTATTTTCCCAGAGATTTTGTATCTCTTTAGGATCACTCATCTCTTGATAACCGCTGGCTATTTCTAACCCTTCAATAAAACATTCCACTCTCTTGGCCCATCCGGTATCTGAAAGTTCGGCCATACCTCTTAAAAAAGGGGGAAAATCATAAACATAACAAATATTCATTTCCTTTAAATGCGGCTGTATTAAGTTATCAAAAATAACAGTGAAAATTTCAGATTTAAGATATTCATTTTTTATCAAAGAATCTATATCCAAATTTGATATTTTACAATGGATATTATTTTTTTGAGCTAGTTTTTCATACTCTTTAAGTGGCCAATTGGCTTGAAGATTAATTTTTAAAATAGATTTAAATAGATCTTTAATTGAAATATGATGAATATTTTTTGTAAAATTGGCTGCTAGATTTTCAGATGGTATTTTTTCAAGCAGATAATTTATAATTAAAGTTAAAAAATCGGGCAATTCGGTATATTTTATATTTTTTTTATACCATTCGATCATGGTAAATTCTTTAGAATGATAACTTGAAACAGGATCATCTCTAAAAGCATGGGCAATTTCATAAATACCTTTTACATCCATTGGTTCAAAGGCCAAAGCTTTTTTTAACGCGAACTCAGGTGACGTAGGCAGATAATAGTTATTAACTTTTAAAGGGTCAATATAAGGTTCAATGGCGGCCGATGTTACCAAAAGATTTGAAAAATTCTCGAGAAATTCATTTTCTTCCAAAAAACGCCTTAGGTTTCTTATAGATTGTTGTTTTAAAGATTGTGGATGCATTTAGGTAAAAGAAAAGAATATTTGGGCCCACCAGGACTCGAACCTGGGACCAACGGATTATGAGTCCGTCGCTCTAACCAACTGAGCTATAGGCCCTTTTGAATACGCAAGAAATCATTTTGAAACAGAACGTCAATTGTTTTTGGGGCAAATGATATTAATTGATATGTTTTTCCATAGCTCATAAATAAATTTATTTTTTTTTTATAAAAAGCGGGATATTTTTCAATTTGAGGGGTATTACATTAATATGAAGTGTAGAAAACAGCCGCTCTGGGCTAAAACAGAGATAAAAAATGTCTGGGAAGTACGGATGGATTTATCGACTTGGAAAAATATACAGTCAACTGCGAAAATCCATAGCAAGTCATATTCATGGATTGTACGATATTGTGTTTTTCAATTGTCAAACAAGAAGAATCTGCGTTGGACAAAAAAGCTGAGTAATACACATAAAGATATCAAGTTAAATAAAAATAATAAAATTCATAGGCATCAACTTTGTCTTTATGGCGATGATGAAATGCTTTTGAGAAATAGTGCAATGATATTAAGTACAAGTGTTTCTCAATTGATACGAATCTCCATAGCTATGTTTTTAGACAGACTATTAAAGGAAAAAACTAGTAAAGAAAATCTATTTTGGTATGGAATAAAGCTTTTTTCTAAAATAGCAATATTTAGAAGTGTAAAGAATAATACTATAGCTATGGATTTTCATAGCCATAAAGTATTCTTACCAAAAGAATATTGGGGATTTGGATAATTAAAACAAACTTTCCCCCTGAAAAATCAAAATTTTCTAAAAAAACTTAGTTGAAATTTTAAGAAAATATCATGAAATGACTTTCTATGAAAAATAATTTTCTTTTGATGTGCTTTTTATTGGTTTTATGTATATTTAATTCTTCGCTGATTGCAGAAAAAAATATCTATGAGATTCCCCATATTCAAACAAAACTGGAATTTCAAAGCAGTGGTCTTACATATCAAGAAAGCCTTGTTAAAACCGGTAACTTTTTGTTATAAACTAAATTAATAAAATGGTTATATTTCTTGCAGTCGTTTTTATATTAGCGTCAGCGGCAATTTATGTCAGATACTTTAAACCTAAATTTTATTTTCTCGCGAAACCATTGCCTATAATTTGTATTATTTTAAGTATGTTATTTTATTATCCCCAAATTAAGGCAGAGCATAGAATTTTATTCTGGTTTTTTGAATTCGGATTTATTTTATCTCTCGCAGGCGATATTTTTCTTCTTGATAAAAGAAATTTTTTATATGGATTAATGAGTTTTTTAACGGCGCATATTTTTTATCTTGCCGGATTTTATTTTAATGTTGAGCATACTTATCCCTCTTTTTTTTTTAATAGTATAATAATTCTTATTTCTTTTTTATATGCTTACTTTTTAATTAAAAATATTTTGAAAAAAAATCAAAGTAAATATATTGTTCCTGTAGTAATTTATATTTTGCTTATTACGGTTATGTGCCTTTTGGCATATCAGTTTTATTTAGCAAATAAAAATACGGGAATTTATTTTGTAACGGGGGCGCTGCTTTTTTATTTGTCAGATTTTACATTGTCATATAATAAATTTGTGAAAGAGTTTTACTTCGCGCAGTTTATAATACTTTTAACTTATTACACGGCACAAACCCTCTTCACGCTGGGAATAATAAGGCTATAAAAAGCCCCTGTACAAATAGAACCATAAAAACTATATGTCCTGCTTAAGGAAAATTTATGCAAGTATCAAACAACAAAGTCGTATCAATTCACTATACGCTAAAAAATAACGAGGGAGCGGTTATTGATGAATCGCCAAAAGAACAGCCATTGCAGTATCTTCATGGGTATGGCAACCTTATTCCCGGGTTAGAAAAAGCCTTAATGGGAAAATCAAAAGAAGATAAAATAGACGTAAGCATTCCACCTGAAGAAGCTTACGGTATAAGAGATGATAACAACATACAAAAAGTTCCTAAAAGTCAGTTTGAGCAGGGTGTTGAAATAAAGCCGGGTATGCAGTTCCAGTCACAAACAGAAGCGGGAGTTCAAATTTTTACCGTTACCAGTGTTGAAGACGATCAAATTACCGTAGACGGTAACCATCCTCTCGCGGGTGAGACTTTAAATTTTAATGTTGAAATTGCCGAAGTTAGAGAAGCCACAGATGAAGAAATTAAACACGGCCACGTTCATCTGCCGGGGCATGAGCATCATTAATATAAGCTAAAACCCATCCGCAGATTCTTTATGAATCTGCCGACAAAGCGCTATAGCGCTATATAAAGCAAAAAATACCGGTAGGAATAAGGTAGAGATATAGAAATTCTTTTCTTTGACAACAGGTTTAAACTGTTATAAATTGTAATCATGGCAGAAATTATGTCAAAACATAAACCCCGGTATCATGGCATGAAAGTTACTAGAGAGATTTATCTTGATCTTGAAGATGACGGGTATAGATATGATATGATTGATGGGGTATTGTATATGAGTCCAAGCGCTTCTTTTGAACATAATAAAAATAAAACTAACTGGCAAAAAGATGAAGATAATTTAATAAGCAGTGTGCTTTACCAATTTAAATTGAATAAATTAGAAATATTTTCATAAAAAAATTAAAAATAAAATCTATACAAAAAAAACAGTTATTTTTTCCGGCCGCCTTAAAAACAATATATAAATACATATTTTATTCTTGTCTTATTGAAATTAATTTTTTTCTTGATGCTACTTAATATGCAGCATCTTTTTTTGTTTTTCTTTTTTCTTTCTTTAATGTTTGGTCTTTTATGCGGCGGCATTTACGGCTTTTTATATTATAAGTTAAGAATAAGATTAATAAAATATCATCTATATTTTTTGGCAAGTGACATGATGCTTGTTTTTTTCCTTTCGCTTTTATTCTATGATTTTTTGAATATAAAAATCTTTGAATCTTTTATTGGTATGATTACAAATTATGTTCACCTGGTTCTTATTGCTACGGGACCATTAAATGTTTCAGGTGTTTTATTTTACAGAGAACTTTTAGGTAAATCAAATAAACAAAAGCATTTCACAATTTTCAGCATTTTATTTTTGCTGCCGATAATTGCTGTTTTGGCAGGTATGCCTTCAGAGGTTGTCGATCTTAAAGACGAAAAATTTTATCAAATGTGGTTAACAATTATATTTGTTATTTTTATTACCTTCTCTGTATTAATTTATAATGTCGCTTTATTGATTCGTAATTATAAAAATATAACGGAACCCATTCGAAAATACGCGGCAAAACTTCTTTTAATTAACGCTTCATTAATATTACCGCTGGCCATAACCGATTATATGGTTCAAAACTATCAGGTTCTAAACGCTATGTTCCCCAGCGGCATACTTTTACAGCCTCTTACATTTTTTATTCTTAATTTCTTTAGCGTTTTAGTGTTATTATACGCAAAAAAAATATCGGCTGTTATAATTTCAGAGGCCCCTTTGGCTTTTGTAACAAGCTATAAAATTACCGAAAGAGAAAAACAAATTATAGAACTCGTAATAAAAGGAATGCAAAACAAAGAAATCGCCTCACGGCTATTTTTGTCGCCCAGTACGGTAAGAAATCATCTTTCCCATATTTTTGAAAAAACAAACATTAAAACAAGAACACAGTTAATTCATTTAATTGAGAAGATGAAATAAAAAGCCGGCATTGGCCGGCTTTTTATTTTACTGATATCTAATTAATCATTGTAAACCATGAATATAAAGATTTAGACTTTGCCCAGCCGTATATGTAAAATAGCTGGCAGGAAAGACACTTGGTGTTGCTACATCAATACTTTGAGCTATATATATATATGTACTTGTATTTCCACCATCGGTATCAGGGTTTAAGGTTGTATCACTATAGATGAATGCTATCCAGTAATCTCCTGCGTTAAGGTTTACGCTACCCTGATTTATTGGCTGCATATGATCGCCTAATGTAGCTGTAAAAATACTGGTATCTGCAACCATATTTGTGGCTGTACCACTTACATCACTATACAAGGCAAGTTTTACACGGGTTGTTGATGCCTGATTTATAATCATACCTATATCTGTTAATATCATACCAGCAGATAGCGTAACTTTTTGAGCAACAATATACCCTGGTATCCAGCTAGAAATTGGGCCATTAAAAGGGGTATAATTTCCATAAAATACTTCAACTGGTTCACTCGAACAAAGTTCATCGCATCCATCACCCGCGGTTGTGTTGCCGTCGTCGCAAGTTTCAGTAACACCACCAACAACAACTTCTACAACGCCGTTGCCGCAGGTTGTTGATGTTACTTCAAGCCTGCAAATATCGTCGCACCCATCGCCCGGGATTATGCCGCCGTCATCACAGCCTTCGTTTGCTGCCGCGTTTGTAACTGTGTCACCGCATGACGCAAACGTACAGTCAGAATCACAGTATAAAGTTTCACCGGCTGTACCTGCTCCGTCGCCGTCGCATTCTTCTCCGGTTTGAACATAGCCGTCGCCGCAAAATTCAAGCCAGCATGATGAAGAACATCCGTCGTCTGAGGTTGTATTGCCGTCGTCACATGTCTCTTCGTTGCCGCCTGCAGTAACTTCTACGATACCATTGCCGCATGAAGGCGCGGTTACTTCTTTTCTGCAAATATCGTCGCAGTTATCGCCAGCAGTGGTATTGCCGTCATCACAGCCTTCATTGGTCGAAGCGTTTTTAACGCCGTCACCGCAAACAGGCAGTGTGCAGTTGTTATTGCATTCAGCCGATTCGCCTGCATCGTCACAATCTTCACCTGCCGCCGCGTTAATTACGCCGTCGCCGCATGCCGAAGCAGTGCAGTCAGAATCACAATCGGCGCTTTCGCCGCCGTCATCACAGGTTTCGTCTTCCTGAAGAACGCCGTCACCGCATTTTTCGTATTTACATACAGATGAGCATCCGTCATTATTATTAGTGTTGCCGTCGTCACATTCTTCGCCGGTATCTAATTTATCATTGCCGCAATTATTTACAACGGTTGTAATTTCATCTTTTTCGCATCCCATGTATACGAAAACGCTTAAAATAAGCGTAAAATATAAAATAATTTTTTTCATGTTATCTCTCCTTTCGTTTGTATTGTTTTATGTTTTTTAGTCAAAAAAACAACAAAACAATTTATTTTTCAGTATAAAAAAAGAGCATATTATGTAAAGTAAAAAAATGAATAAAAATTAATTTTAAAAAAGTCAAATATGCGCAGAATTTTTTGTTAATTTCTCTGTGGTTTCTGTGTGCTCTGCGGCCTTTTGAAGCCTGGTTTTTGTATTTATGAAAATCCTGTGTATCAATCTTTAAAGTACTTTACATCGGTAAAGTAAAAATCATACTGGCGCGTGTTTTCTGTAGATACAGCACGCGGTTTTTTGCCGGGTAAAAGTATACCGCCTTTTTTTTACGATTTGCGGCATAAAAAAAGTACAGTTCTTTTAACCGGCCATTCTAAAATATTTTCTTTTTCTATGAAATGGCAGGCTCTTCTCGCGTTAAACGGCTTTGAGATACATAATATTGATTGTGCCATTCGTTTTAACAGCTACGCGATTGCCAATGAAGCCATTCGAAACAATGTTCCTCCCGAGTTTATCGCGAATTCAATCACGCTGGTAAGAGGGTTTACTCCCTACCAAATTTTAGACGCCGCGAATGATATTTTACGTTCTTTTGAAAAAAATCGTTTGTTTTTTATTCTGGCTCCGTGTAAGCAGTTTTTTGACGGCGATGTGTCTTTTGATGAAGGTTTGTTCCTTCTTGAAAAACTTATTAAAGTATTCAGGCAAATTAAAGCGGCCTCTATACCGTTGGTTATTGTTGAAAAAGAGAGCTATTCTCATCCGGTTTTTTCTTCTGTTTATCAGAAAATAAAAAGTTTATCATCTTCTGTGCTTGTTTTACGTTCAGGCGGGGCTAGTGGCCTCGCCCGAACACCAGAGTTCAAACATGGGCAGGTTTTTAAATGAAGCCGCAGGTTCGACCTTGCTTACTGTGGCAAAGACTATGGAGTCAAAGAATTTCAGTGCGCTCTCTTTGTCTCTGTGAACTCTGTGCGCTCTGTGGCCCTTGGGATGCCCGTGTCTGGATCACAAATATTAAAAAGAGGTACTAAAATGGGACGGACAGTAATTTCTTATTCTATGGCCCTGGATAAAACACTTTCGCGCTTTGATAACTACCGCAAGGCGCTTCGAAAAGAAGACAGAGAAATTTTTGACGAGCTTATGCGTTTGGCAAAAAAACAGGTTCAGTCGGGTTCTATGGCGCAAAGTCCCAATGTGTTTGATTCTATGAGCATGGCCATGCTTATCAGCATAAAAAAACAGCTAAATGAATATGGCCGCAAGATAGATATTCTTATTGAAAAAGAGAAAATGAAAGAAAATGAAAAATGTTAATAACCGGATATTTATTTGATATTTACAATTTTGAAAACGATATCTGTCTTTGGGTTATAGACGATAACAAGTGCCTGAATTTTGTTACGGATGTATATTATCCGGTTATATATGCCGACGGCCCTCCCGAACTTCTTCAAAAACTGGTTAAAAGACTGTATCAGTTAAACGCTCTTTTACAAAAACCCGACTGGGTTATTAAAAAACATTTTTACAAAAATATTGATATTGAGGTTCTAAGGCTTATTATTTCGCGTCCGTCGGTTCTTTACCGTGTAAGAGAAAAACTTTTTGCCTTTTACGGTAAAATGGATATTTATCACAGCGATATCGATTTAACAACTTCTTATCTTTACGATAAAGATTTATATCCGCTCGCGAAAGTAGAAATTAAAACAAAAATTGAAAAACGTCAAAACAGGGTTGTTGAAATTAAATCGCTTTCGCCTGTTGAATCTTTAAATTACAAAATTCCTTCTTTTCGTATTATGCGAATGTACTGCAAAGAAAGCGCGCGTCTTAAAATTTCAGAAAAGAACCCTCTGGTATTAAAAACAGAAAGCTCTGTTTATGAACTTTCTCAAAAAAATCGGGTTGATTTTTTAAAAAATATAAACATTATACTTCAAAAAGAAAATCCCGACTGTATTGTTTCTTCGTTTGGCGATCAGGCGATATTTCCCGTGTTATTTGAACTTTCTAAAAAATATAAAATACCTTTAAATTTTGATAGAGACACAATGCCTTTATCGGCCAGAAAAATTGTTAAAAAAGGTAAAAGCTTTTTTACCTACGGAAGTTATATTTTTCGAGCTCCTTCGTACCCTTTATTTGGGCGCTGGCACATAGATTCGGCCAATTCTTTTACCTATAAAGAAACCCAGCTTTTAGGGGTTATAGAGCTGGCCCGTGTAAGCCGTATGCCGGTTCAAAAACTGGCGCGCGCCAGTACCGGCTCGGCCTTAACCGCGATGGAGACGGCCGTGGCGATGGAAAAAAACTATTTAATACCATGGCAGAAGTCTTCTCTTGAATCTAAAAAAACATGGTACGAACTTCATCTCTTTGACAAGGGCGGTCTTGTGTTTATGCCCGATACAAGCAAAGGATTTATTAAAGAAAATATTGCCCAGCTTGATTTTTCACAAATGTACCCTTCTATTATGCATATTCATAATATTAGTCCCGAGACGGTAAACTGCCTTTGCTGCCGTAATACATCTGCCAAAAAAAATATCCCCCGCGTGCCCGAACTTAATTATCATATCTGCGTAAAAAGAAGAGGGGTGGTATCTGATACTTTGCGTCATGTTTTAAGACGAAGGGCCTATTACAAAAAAATGAAAGGTAAATCTACCGGATATAAAAAAGAATTGTACACATCTTTGGCCGACAGCCTCAAATGGATTAATGTTGTAAGCTTCGGTTATCTTGGCTTTCGAAACGCGAAATTCGGTAAGCTTGAAAGCCATGAAAGTGTTACCGCCTTTGGCAGAGATATTTTACTTACGGCCATGCATCTTGCCGAAGACAAGGGTTTTAACCTCATTCATGCCATTACAGATTGTATTTTTATTGATAAAGGCGGCGAGTTGTTATTAAAAGAAGAAATTGAAGAGCTATGCCGAACGATATACCGCACGGTTAAAATTAAAATAACTACCGATGGAATTTATACCTGGCTTCTTTTTTTAAGCTCAAGAGAAGACAGTAAACTTCCCGTGGCGGGTAAATACTTAGGGCGCTTTGAAACAGGCGAGTTAAAATACAGGGGTATTGCCGCCCGCCGAAAAGATATGCCGGTTTTTATAAGAAGGGCCCAGCTTGAACTTTTAGAAATTATGAAAGAAGCCGCCACTGTAAGCGAACTTAAAAAACAGCATGATAAAATGCATTTACTTTATTTATTTTATGACGAACAAATAAAAGAAAGAAAAGTTTCTTACAAAGAAATGTTATTAAGAAAAACAGTAACCAGAGATCTTAACGGATATCTTGTGGCCAACGCTACTTCTCTTTCGGTAAAACAGCTTTTTGAAAAGGGAATATCCGTACAGCCCGGCGAAAAAGTGCGTTATCTTGTGTTAGATCAAAAAAATCCACTTAAAGAAAAAAGATATATTTCTGAAGAAAGCGCGTTGTTTGCTTTTCAAAAACGGCCCGCAAAATATGATATTTCTTTTTATCATAAACTATGGAAAGAATCTTACGAAGAGATATGGCGTCCTTTCGCGCCTGAAGGTTATTTTGAGCTTTTAGATAAAAAGCAGATGCAATTGGGTTTTTCGTTTAGTTGATAATTTTTAGCTGGTTTTGTAAATAACTAATTTCTTATATCAAAAAGATTCATATCTTTTGTAATATCCAGGGCTTTAAAAGCATTGTCAGTCAAAAATTATTTGTTAATTAATTAAATTTATTTAAAATCTCTTATATCATAATATTTACCGCTTGGCATTGTTAAAAGCTTAGGCAAAAATGAAATTATTTTTTTCGCTGCTTCTTTGGGCTTAGGCATATCATTGGTGCCGCGTGCTTCTTTTAAGCGTTTTACGGTAGGGAACTTTTCTGCAGTATCATGTGAAAGTGAAGATATATATTCCTGCATTGAACTGTCAATAAGACCCGGCGCCAGAGCTGTAATATGGGTTTCAGGCATTTCACTTGCGTATAGTTGAACCAGCATATTTAGCGCTGCTTTAGATATGCCGTATCCGTTCCATCCGCGCCCGCCCGATTTTGAAGCCCCCGAAGAGATGGCCACAATTTGTTTTACGTTAATTTTAGAATGTATAAAAAAATCGAAAATTATTTTATTGGCCCATACGTTAACATCCATAATTTTTTTAACTTCTGTTAGATCTGCTTCGGCTAAATCAGAAATTTCTCCCAAAATAGCGGCGTTTAATATAGCAATATCAATTGATTTCGTATGTTCAAACAAACCCTCTAAGTTTCTTTCAATCTCATCAAATTTTGCCAGATTTACCGATTGAAAATGAAGGTTTTCTTTTTCATATCCCCATTTGGGATTTCTTCTGCTTAGGCCAATAACGTTCCAGCCTGAATCTAGATAATTAAGAGCCAACGCCTCACCAAGGCCCGAACTTATACCGGTTATAAATGCCGTTTTATTTTCCATACTAGTTACTTATATAGTATAATAAGTTTGTTGTAATGTCAAGAAAGTAACTCTTTTTATTATTAAGCAAATAAAAAAGAATACTTAAATTTTCATTATATATTTTCTTGTTATAAGACTTGACAAATCATATTTTTTTAATATTTAGTATACTGTGATAACAAATACTGAAAAAGAAACTATTGTTAAATACGCGAAAAAATATAATATAGAAACTATTTATCTGTTTGGGTCATCTATTGAAGAAAATTCAACAGCAAACGATATTGACTTGGGCATCATAGGTATTCAACCCGGACAGTTTTTTAAATTTATGAGTGAACTTTCAAAAAATCTGCCCAAAAATATTGATATCGTTGATCTTTCAGATAAAACTTTGTTTAATACAATGGTTAAAGAAAACGGAAAAATAATTTATGAATCAACTTCAAAGGGAGTTTGAAGCAGAGAAAGAACTCATCGAACAGACTCTTTCATTTTTAGAAAAAGCAATTGGAATAAAGAAAAAATCTAAAATAGAACTTGCTGCAATTGGCACATTTATACATAATATCTTTAATGGTATTGAAAATATTTTTAAAAGAATTCTTAAAAACAAAAATATATCATTGCCTAATTCTGAAACTTTTCATAAAGACTTAATAGAGCTTGTTGAAAAAGAAAATATAATTTCATTTTCTTTGGCAGAAAAGCTCGATGAATATAGGGCATTCAGACATTTTTTTATTCATGGTTATGGCATCATTTTAAAAGATGAACAGTTAATGCCCTTAGCTAAAAATCTGTCCGGTATATGGCGGCAATTTGAATTAGAAATAAGGACATATATTCAACAAAAATAACCATAGGCTAAAGCCTTTTGTCAAAAAATTTCCTAAAACTTAATCTCCATACCGAAATTACCGGCGAAAAAAGGACCCGGCCCGGCGCTCATTGTAGGGTTCTCACCGGCTTTATAGGGCTGGTTGTATTTGAAATCTTGCATTATTAAGGGCTGGTTATTATAAATATTTAAAAATTCCATATACCAGCTGAACGATCCCCAACTGTATTTTTTTGTTTTAGTATAGCGAACGTCAAGGCTGTGGTTTATGGGAAAATATTTACTGAACCTTTTTCCGTAAACCGGTGAATATCTGCCCGTGTTATTCGGGTCGCCGTCATCGCCAATAATGGGAGTATAAGGGCTTGAAGAGTAAAGCTGAAACCGGGCGCCAATTTTATGTTCATTGTAAGCGTATCCTGATACTAATTTGAATATATGTTTTTTTGAAAATTCGCTGTTAAGCCATTGGTCGCCATACAGATCATTTTCTAAGGGGAGGTTTGTTTTATGAAGTCCGATATTGTAGGTATAGCTTAACCATCCGTAAAGAGTGTTGTTTTCTTCTGATGGGTCTTTTTTTAAGGTTAACTCAAAACCGTAATTTTTTGTCTCGCCTGAAGCCTGACCGAAAGTTTCAATGCCGTTTGTATTGCTGTAGGCGCCTTCACCCAGATCATAATAGTTATTATAATAGGCCTCAACTTTCATTGAATAATCAGCCAAAATTTTTTGCTCAATACCGCCTGTTCGCTGGATGGTTTTTTCTGTGGTAATGTCATCTTTAAGTTCGGCAATCATGGGCGCGGCCGAAAAAAGGTTTGCGTTCTCATGCGCGAAACTTTCATATTTTCCCATGCCAAAAGAAACTTCTGTTTCGGTTTCGAACAAATAACTGACAATACCTCTGGGGTTAAAAGCCGTGGTTTTTGCTTCTATAAAATAATCGGTTCTTATTCCCGGTATAAAAGAAAAGCTGCCCAGCTTAAATTCATTTTCAATATATCCGCTGGTAATGGTATTTTGAGTATCAACATCTATATAATAAGTCTGAAAAAGATTTTCATTGCCCATATCGAGAGCTAAAATACCGGTTGAAGATGTTTCTTTAGGTAAAAAACCCTTGCCTGAAGCTGAAAAATCATAAATATTTATTTCAACACCGGTTTTTAGCGTAAAATGTTTATCCATCCACCGTAAAATAGTATCGTTTTTTATCCCGTAAATATTCGGGTTCGATGTAATCTTCCAGTCTTTTAACCAGCTTACAGCGTTGGTATTATCAACATTCATTGTTCTTTCATTTTTATTAAAAGTTAAGAAAAGAAGAAGATGATTTTCAAATTTCACGTGCCGGATGTACGAATATTTTACAGATTGTGTGTGAAACGAAAAATTCTGAAGCGTTTGTAAGTCTAATAAAAAAGGATCGATACCTTCTTCAAGAGCTTTATTTTTTTCTTCGTCGTTTAATTCAGATACAATGTTCCATTTATCCTGAGCGCCAAAAAAAAGAAAAGTTATCGCGTGATTGTGGTTAAACTCATATTTTACTTTTGTCTGGTAATCGTAATAATCGGGAATGGATGAATAATCGTCACCTGTTACCATTTTAATAATAGGCGGCAGTAAAACAGATAAATAACCAATGCGTCCGGCGGCTGCCCAAAAACCATTAGTTTTTTCTTTATTTTCATTTTCTTCTCTAATAGGCGAGGTAAGCATTAAATTGGCCGAAAGAATTCCCAGTTCAAATGAGCCGCCGAAAGTATCAGCATTATCTATTGTGTTAATTTGAATAAGCGGACCGGCGCTTCCTCTTAAATGAACCGGATATAACGAAGCATATACATCAATATCTTCAATAAAATCATTATGAAAAACAGAATGGATGCCCAGAAAATGTTGGGGCATTACTACGGTAATACCGTCAATGGAGTATCTGTTATAAAAGCTGTTGGCGCCTCTCATAACAAGGTAGCCGAAAATACCGCCGTATCTTTCAACACCGGCCAGCGTATTAAGAGCCGAAATAGAATCATTCATAGAGCCCGGTATTTCTTTTATTTTTTTATTCGTTAAAGTCTGTCTGCCGGTTTTTTGCCTTTCTTTTTCATCTTTTATGGTAATGGCGCCGCCGTAAACAGATATTGGTTTTAAGAAAAATTCTTTAGAAATATTTTCTGAAATATTCAGTGATATTTTTTCTGGGCGCATTCCCGTATAACTTATAATAATTGTATAGGCGCCGGTATTTTTAAAACTTATCTTAAAATTTCCGTTAATATCTGTTTTTAATTTTTCTTGTGTTTCTAATACGGCAACAGTCGCGAATTCAAGAGATTTTTTAGTAACCAAATCGTAAACTGTTCCCTCTAGAAATAAAGGTGTTTGAGCGAATACATTGCCTACTGTTAAAAAAATAAGACCCGTAAAAGGGAAAGTTAAGTTTCTACAAAAACTTAAAAAAAGGTTTGCACTTGTTTTCATATTTTATTTATAGATTATTTTTTAGGTAATGTAAATAGTACATTTGTACTTTTATGTGCTTTAAAGCGGTTTTATGCCTAAATTTTCTTGTTTTTATCTATCTATTGTTAAATAATAAGAAAAATGTAGTTTTTTTTTGCTTTATTTTCAATTTTAAAGCGTATATTCTTCATACAGTATCTACAATAAAGATACGATAATATATTAATAAAAAATTGACAAAATGAATGACTTAAAATAAAATGTTGAATATTAGGGTTTTGGGGTAAATTATCTTGAATTCTTACTGTTTCCCGCCTTTTATAATAAAGGTATGATTAAAAAAAATTGGGTAGATATTAACATATAATGAAAAAAGCACTTCTTATTTCTTTAATATTTTCTTCTCTTTATTGCCTTAAAGGCCAGCAATTTGATCCAAACAGTATAATATCTATGTCAATATGTGGTAATCGTATGCTTGAGCTAAACGAAGACTGCGATGAGGGCGGCATTCAAACTGAAACCTGCGAGCAAAACTGCAAAGCTCCCGCATGCGGCGATAAAGTTATTAATAACTTAGTAGGTGAAGAATGTGAAGACGGTAATGTTGAAGCTGGTGACGGATGTGATGCCGCGTGTAAAATAGAAGTAAAAGGCGAACCTGTTTGCGGTGATGGTATTGTTGAAGGCACTGAACAGTGTGATGGCGACGGGAATGGTAATGGCGGCGAAACTATTGAATGTAATTTAGATTGTACGGCTTCTTTATGCGGTGACGGAGTTGCAAATAATACCGCAGGTGAAGACTGCGACTCTAACGGAACAGATTCTGGCACATGTAACGGTGCTGACTGTACGCTTGTATCATGCGGTGATGGTTACGCGAATAATGTCGCTGGTGAAGTCTGCGATGACGGTAACACAATAACAGAGATATGCGCTTATGGTGAAACTTCTTGTACCGTTTGTAGTAGCGCGTGTACTTCAGTAAGCGGCGCTTTAACAGGCTATTGTGGTGATAATGTTATAAATGGCGGTGAAACCTGTGATGACGGCAATACTGTTGGTAGTGACGGCTGTTCAGCAAATTGTCAGGATGAAGGCGCGTCTATTTGCGGCAATGGTATTGTTCAGGCAGGTGAGATATGTGACGATGGCAATACTGTATCAGAATCTGCCTGTGGATATGGTATAGCTAACTGTGTAACCTGTAATGCGGCATGTGACAGTGAGCTGAATCTTACGGGAAATATATGCGGTGATGGCGTACAAGATATAAATCCTTCAAATGAGACATGTGACGACAATAATACTGTTTCAGGCGATGGATGCTCTGCTTCATGTAAAGACGAAAACTTTCCTATATGCGGTGATAATGTTGTAAATGGCACAGAGACCTGCGATGACGGCAATACAATAACAGAGACATGCGCTTACGGGCAGGCTTCTTGTATAGTTTGCAATGATTCATGTGTTTATGTTAATGGTACCGTAATTGGTTATTGCGGCGATGGAACTGTAAACGGCCCTGAGGCATGTGATGATGGTAATACAATTGAAACAGATGCGTGTTTAAGTAACTGCCAGCCTCCGGTCTGTGGTGATAATATAGTAAATGGCACCGAGGTATGTGACGACGGCAATACAATTGATGAGACCTCTTGTCCCTATGGCACATCAAGCTGTACGAAATGTAATTCTACATGTGATACGAGTTTAAGTTTAACGGGCCCCGTATGCGGCGATGGTACGCAAGACGCGGGTGAGATATGTGACGATGGTAATACAGTATCAGAATCTGCCTGCCCTTATGGAACTGCAAGTTGTACCAAGTGTGACGCGACCTGTGTAACGGTACTTAATTTAACGGGCAGTGTATGCGGCGACAATGTGGTAAACGCGGGCAATGGTGAGATTTGTGATGACGGTAATACAACAACAGAAACCGCCTGCGATTATGGCAACGCGAGCTGCTCAAAATGTAATTCTACTTGTTCTTCAACAATAAGTTTAACGGGCCCATATTGCGGCGATGGAGTTGTAAACGGCTCTGAAGTATGTGACGATGACAACACAGTGACCGAGACAGCTTGTCCCTATGGAACGTCTAGTTGTACGACTTGTAACTCTACTTGTAGTACCGTACTTAATTTAACGGGTGAATACTGTGGTGATGGAACAATTAATGGTTCCGAGGTATGTGATGATTCTAACACAGTAACCGAGTCATCTTGTGCCTATGGCACAGCTAGTTGTGTAAAATGTGACGCTTCATGTAGTACGGTACTAAATTTAACCGGTCCTGTTTGCGGTGACAATATAGTAAATGGTGCCGAGGTATGTGACGACGGCAATACAATTGATGAGACCTCTTGTCCCTATGGCACTTCGAGTTGTACGAAATGTAATTCTACATGTGATACGAGTTTAAGTTTAACTGGTCCGGTCTGTGGTGACGGAACGCAGGATGCCGGTGAAACCTGTGATGATGGTAATACCATAACAGAGACAAGCTGCGGATATGGTACGGGAAGCTGCGTGAAGTGTGATTCTGTGTGCGGTACGGTTCTAAATTTAACCGGTCCTGTTTGCGGTGACAATATAGTAAATGGTGCCGAGGTATGTGACGACGGCAATACAATTGATGAGACCTCTTGTCCCTATGGCACATCAAGCTGTACGAAATGTAATTCTACATGTGATACGAGTTTAAGTTTAACTGGTCCGGTCTGTGGTGATGGTATACAGGATGCCGGTGAAACCTGTGATGATGGTAATACCATAACAGAGACAAGCTGCGGATATGGTACGGGAAGCTGCGTGAAGTGTGATTCTGTGTGCGGTACGGTTCTAAATTTAACCGGTCCGGTCTGTGGTGATAATATAGTAAATGGCACCGAGGTATGTGACGACGGCAATACAATTGATGAGACCTCTTGTCCCTATGGCACATCAAGCTGTACGAAATGTAATTCTACTTGTGATACGAGTTTAAGTTTAACGGGCCCCGTATGCGGCGATGGTACGCAAGACGCGGGTGAGATATGTGACGATGGTAATACAACAACAGAAACTGCTTGTGCCTATGGCACGCCAACTTGTACGGCCTGTGATGCTGTTTGTATGACAAATTTAAATTTAGTTGGCAATTATTGTGGTGATAACGCGGTAAATGGCACAGAAGTATGCGATGATGGCGATACTGTTACCGAAACCTCTTGTGATTATGGTACAGCTTCTTGTACTTTATGTGATGCGTCTTGTTCTTCTACACTTAGTTTAACAGGTCCCGTGTGCGGTGACAATATAGTAAATGGCACAGAAGTATGCGATGATGGCGATACCATTACCGAAATAGAGTGTGATTACGGTACAACAAACTGTACTTTGTGTGACGCAGTATGTAGCGCCCCATTAACTCTTACCGGAAGATATTGCGGCGATGGTACGGCAGATACGGGTGATGCAGAAGAATGTGATAACAGCGGCGTACAATCTGCAAGCTGTGAAGTAAATTGTTTGGCGCCAGTATGCGGAGATAACATATTAAATACCGCAGCAGGCGAACAATGTGATAACGGTGTTTCTAACAATGACAGTGTGGCAGATGCCTGTAGAACAACATGTTTTACTTCGTCATGTGGCGACAATGTGATAGATACAGGCGAAGCATGCGATGATGGTGTGTCAAATAGTGATGTTACGCCTGACGCCTGTAGAACAACGTGTGAAGCACCTTCATGTGGTGATGGTGCTGTTGATACCGGCGAAATTTGTGATAGTGGTGCGGGTGTAAGCTATACTTTTGAAGACGGTTTGTATCCGGCAGATTTTACTTTAGATCCATTAAATTATAATTGGTCACCCAATAATACAACCGCCTCAAGCGGAGTTTATAGCTTTGCTTCTTATACAATTACACATAGTCAAAATTCTTGCTTTACAAAAACGGTATCAACAGGTGAATCTGTTTCTTTTGATTATAGTGTAAGTACAGAGCCTTGCTGTGATTATTTAAAGTTTTATATAAATGGAGCTCAACAGTTATCATCTTCTGGTTCAGTTTCATGGTCTTCATCTACTACATACACATTGCCGCAAACCGGTAATGATGAATTAAAATGGTGTTATACAAAAGATGGCAGCGTTAATACAGGTTCAGATAAGGTCTGGGTAGATAATATACTGGTTTCTGTTCCAGAATCGCCAACCTGTGATTTCGATTGTACAGAAGCGGTCTGCGGCGATTGGTATATAAATACTGCGGCGGGTGAAGAATGTGATGAAGGCGGTGAAACGACAGCTTGTAATTGGAACTGTACAGAAGCTTCTTGCGGCGATGGAGTTGTTAATGTAACAGCGGGTGAGGTTTGTGATGATGGCAATGCAGAGATAAATGACGGCTGCGCTCCATCATGTTTACCAGATGCAGATATGAAACCGCCGGCATTTTCTAATATAAGTTTTTCAGGTACACCTACTGGCCCGTCAGGTGAATATTTATCGGGTGACAGCATTACTTTAAGAGCCGATGTGTCAGATGCATCTGGTGTCTCTTGGGTAACATTATATGTTTTTCAGGCCAATGTCACGGTTTCTGCTGGCAGTTGTTCAGGTGTAAATATTGGCGGCAATACGTATCAATGCAGTTTTACTTTAGGGGCAATTACTCCCAATGGAACGGAACATGTGCTTATACAATCAAGCGATACTATAGGAAATTCACATTATTATTATTTTAGTACGGGTTACTCTTCAAATTATTATTATACAAGTTTAGGCAATACTACTACAACCGAAATTGTATATGTGCCAATGGGCGGCCAATATTGTAGTAATGGTTTAGTAGAGGGTACCGAAACCTGCGATGATGGTAATCTTGTATCAAATGACGGCTGTTCCAGTTTGTGTGTGTTTGATGCCGATTTAATGGGCCCGATATTTTCTAATATGAGTTTTAGCGGTGCTCCAAGCGGCGCTTCGGGAGAATTTATAGGCGGCGATACAATTACACTATTCGCCGATATTACAGATTTTTCAGGTATTAATGCCGGTAACGTGCAATTATATGTCTATCAGGCCGATATCATGAGTTCTCCAGGTTCGTGCCCTGCTTCATTTGTAGGCGGTAATACATACTCATGTAGTATAACAGTACCCGGTGGTTATGTAGGTAATGGAACAGAGCATGTTTTACCTTATGCTCAAGATGGTATGGGTAATATTGAGTATTACTATATGGATACTGCTTTTTCATTAACTAATTATTATGCCAGTTATGAAGGCGTAGTCAAAGAGCCTGAAATTGTATTTATTCCTATGGGTGGTTCTTTTTGCGGTAATGGTATAACAGAAACAGGAGAATCATGCGATACAGGGGGCGACAGCGCGTCTTGTGACGCAGATTGTACTTTCGTTGTTTGTAATGATGGTTACATAAACAGTATAATGGAAACTTGTGAAGACGGTAATACAACAGGAGGCGATGGCTGTAGTTCTTCTTGTAAAACAGAGCCTGTTCTAATACCCGGTAACGTAACAGGTACTACCAGCGCCTCTGATTTCGCGAATTCAGGGTTTTATTCAATGTATTTACCAACTTTGGGGCAAAGCGAGTTTTTTTCATTTAACGCGACTGGTACAACTCAATATGCCATATATTGGGATGATTCCTATGATGGTACCGGTACATATTCAGCAGATATTTGGATGAGCGCGATAGATTCAACCTTTACTACTTTATTTTCAATGGTAGATAGCGGATATAATTTTCCTCAAATTATATATCCTGCCCCTGGTATGGTAACACTAGAAGCAAACGCAAACTGGCTAGAAGGTACTCTAGGAGTAAATGTACTTCCTTACAATATAATTTCAATAAACAGCGGGTATCAGGTATTTAATTTACCAACATTTCAAGGAAGCATCTTAATTGCTTTTCCTGTTACAGTTGGACAAAGTTACACTGTATACTGGGATGACTCATATAGCGGTTCTGGAGCATATTCTGCTGATATCTGGATGAGTGCATTTCAAGATGGTCCGGGGGGTACAGTATATTTTACTACTGTAGATTCCGGATATTCTATACCGAGAACATTTATTGCAAATACGACCGGTATGGTTTATTTAGAGGCGAATGCCAATTGGATGCCCGGATCACTAGGTGTATCTGTTAGCAGTCCCTAAGAATAACATAAAGCATATTCATCGAATTTCTTTTTCGAAGTTTCTGGTCTAAATATCACATAGCCAAAAAACAAAGACTATAATTCAATAAATTTTCTATATTGTCATATTTACTCGTTTTTATTCGTATTATATAATGTAAGCATATGAAAAAGAATGTTATTATATTATCTGTATTATTTTCTTCTGTTTTTTGCCTGCAGGGTGAACAGTTTGACCCAAACAGTGTTTTATCTGTTTCTATTTGCGGTAATCGTATGCTTGAATTAAACGAAGACTGCGATGAGGGCGGCGTACAAACCGCAACTTGTGAACAAACTTGTACAATTCCTGTTTGCGGTGATGGTATATTAAACCCCTTAGTCGGCGAAGAATGTGAAGACGGTAATATTGCTTCTGGTGATGGTTGTAGCGCTTCATGTAAAAGTGAAATAACAGCTTCTCAATGCGGCAATGGTATTCTAGAAACCGGCGAGACCTGTGATGAAGGCGGGGTGCAGACAGCAACTTGCGAGGCCAATTGTTCAGCTCCTGTATGCGGTGATACTGTTTTAAATACTTTCTCTGGTGAGACCTGTGATGAAGGCGGGGTGCAGACTGCAACTTGCGAGGCCGATTGTTCAGCACCTGTATGCGGCGATAGTGTTCTAAATACTTTCTCTGGTGAGACCTGTGATGAAGGCGGGGTGCAGACAGCAACTTGTGAGGCCAATTGTACCGCACCTGTATGCGGCGATAGTGTTCTAAATACTTTCTCTGGTGAGACCTGTGATGAAGGCGGGGTGCAGACAGCAACTTGCGAGGCCGATTGTTCGGCACCTGTATGCGGCGACAGTGTTTTAAATACTTTCTCTGGTGAGACCTGTGATGAAGGCGGGGTGCAGACAGCAACTTGTGAGGCCAATTGTACCGCACCTGTATGCGGCGATAGTGTTCTAAATACTTTCTCTGGTGAGACCTGTGATGAAGGCGGGGTGCAGACTGCAACTTGCGAGGCCAATTGTACCGCACCTGTATGCGGCGACAGTGTTCTAAATACTTTCTCTGGTGAGACCTGTGATGAAGGCGGGGTGCAGACAGCAACTTGTGAGGCTGATTGTTCGGCTCCTGTATGCGGCGATAGTGTTCTAAATACTTTCTCTGGTGAGACCTGTGATGAAGGCGGGGTGCAGACTGCAACTTGCGAGGCCAATTGTTCAGCACCTGTATGCGGCGATAGTGTTCTAAATACTTTCTCTGGTGAGACCTGTGATGAAGGCGGGGTGCAGACTGCAACTTGCGAGGCCGATTGTTCAGCTCCTGTATGCGGTGATACTGTTTTAAATACTTTCTCTGGTGAGACCTGTGATGAAGGTGGCGTACAGACAGCAACTTGTGAAGCTGATTGTTCGGCACCTGTATGCGGCGATAGTGTTCTAAATACTTTCTCTGGTGAGACCTGTGATGAAGGTGGCGTACAGACAGCAACTTGTGAAGCCGATTGTTCGGCACCTGTATGCGGCGACAGTGTTCTAAATACTTTCTCTGGTGAGACCTGTGATGAAGGCGGGGTGCAGACTGCAACTTGCGAGGCCAATTGTTCAGCTCCTGTATGCGGCGATAGTGTTCTAAATACTTTCTCTGGTGAGACCTGTGATGAAGGCGGGGTGCAGACTGCAACTTGCGAGGCCGATTGTTCAGCTCCTGTATGCGGTGATACTGTTTTAAATACTTTCTCTGGTGAGACCTGTGATGAAGGTGGCGTACAGACAGCAACTTGCGAGTCTGATTGTTCGGCACCTGTATGCGGCGATTCAGTTTTAAATATTCTGTCTGGTGAGACCTGTGATGAAGGCGGGGTGCAGACTGCAACTTGCGAGGCCAATTGTTCAGCTCCTGTATGCGGCGATAGTGTTTTAAATACTTTCTCTGGTGAGACCTGTGATGAAGGCGGGGTGCAGACAGCAACTTGCGAGGCTGATTGTTCGGCACCTGTATGCGGCGACAGTGTTCTAAATACTTTCTCTGGTGAGACCTGTGATGAAGGCGGGGTGCAGACAGCAACTTGCGAGGCCAATTGTTCGGCACCTGTATGCGGCGATAGTGTTTTAAATACTTTCTCTGGTGAGACCTGTGATGAAGGCGGGGTGCAGACAGCAACTTGCGAGGCCGATTGTTCAGCACCTGTATGCGGCGATTCAGTTTTAAATATTCTGTCTGGTGAGACCTGTGATAATGGTGTATCTAATAATGATTTAATATCGGATGCATGCCGTACAAACTGTGCTCTGCCGTTTTGTGGCGATGGGGTCATAGATACAGGCGAGGCATGTGATGGTGACGGAGCAGGAAACGGTGGTGAGACAGCACTTTGCGATACAGATTGTACGGCGCAGGTGTGCGGTGATGGTATAATAAATACGACAGCGGGTGAAACTTGTGACGATAGCGGAGAGTCGGCAACTTGTGATACAGACTGCACGGTGCAGTTATGCGGCGATGGATTAATAAACGCGACAGCGGGTGAAACTTGTGACGACAGCGGAGAATCGGCCGCATGTGATACAGACTGTACGGCCCAGTTATGCGGCGATGGAATAATAAATGTAACAGCAGGTGAGACATGTGACGACAGCGGAGAATCGGCCGCATGTGATACAGACTGTACGGCCCAGTTATGCGGCGATGGTATAATAAATGTGACAGCAGGCGAGACGTGTGACGACAGCGGAGAATCGGCCGCATGTGATACCGACTGTACGGTTCAGGTTTGCGGCGATGGATTAATAAACGCGACAGCAGGTGAGACATGTGATGACAGCGGAGAATCGGCCGCATGTGATACAGACTGTACGGCTCAGGTTTGTGGTGATGGCATAATAAATGTGACAGCTGGCGAAGTCTGTGACGACAGCGGAGAATCGGCCGCTTGCGATACAGACTGTACGGCGCAGGTATGCGGCGATGGTATAATAAACACATCAGCTGGTGAGGTTTGTGACAATGGCGGTACGAATAATGATTTTATAGCTGACGCGTGCCGTACTACCTGCGTTTTACCTTCTTGCGGTGATAGCGTTGTAGACAGCGGAGAGGAATGTGATGACGGGAACATTGTTGCTGGCGATGGATGCTCTTCTATTTGTGTATATGAAAGTTTTGGAATAGATCTTGCCGTAACGAATGTTACTTACACAGATCAAAATGGCGGGAATGTCGAACCGGGAGATACTTTATTGGTATCGGCGGTAATTACAAACTTAGGTAATGCGAACGCGCCTGTTGATAGTTTTGCTGTTGGTATTGTAAAAGCAAGTGCACAAAATTTTCAACCTTTAGATTATGATGTATTTGCCGAGCCGTCAATAAACGCTTTTAGCACAGATAATACAACTATTTTGAATATATCTTACATAGTTCCATTGATTTATACGGGTGATATGAAGATATTCGCGGCAGCAGGCATTGATCTTTCAGATACCGATTTTAGTAATAACATAAATTATTCTACTGTTCAGTTTAATTTGCCGGCAATTTGCGGTGACGGTTTTACAGATGCCGCCGGTGGTGAAGAGTGTGATGATGGCGATTTAATCGCGGGGGATGGATGTGATGCCTCTTGCTTGTTAGAAATACCATCGCCTCTTTTAAATGTTGTATCTGATCTTGCCACAGTGGATGTTTCTATATCTGAAAGTGTGACCTTTACAGTTACAACAGACGCGGCGGCAAATATACAAAGCGCTAATATTTATACTGTTTCTCCTACTGGTGAAGAAGGCTGGTATTGGCTTTCTAATGAAGGCGGGGGAGTTTTTATGACAACAAGTGATATTCCCAATACACCTTTTGTAGAAAACGGCATATATCAAATTAAAATAAGGCTAACAGATGCAAATAATAAAGATTTTTTATACGAGGCAAATACATCCACGGGCTTTTATGATTATGAATATAATTATCTAGGATGGAAAAAACAAACCTTAATAAGTAATGTACCCTTTGAAGTTATAAACGCGACTACAGATATAAATCCGCCCGTTATAAGTAACATTCAAATTGACACTACTGCCTGCACGGGAGCAACGGGTTGCGTTGATGGTGATTCTGTAACTGTGATAATATGGGCAACAGATGACGTAACCGGTATTGAATGGGCAGATGTACAGCTGATGGATGATAATTTTAATTTTTACGGATGGGGAAGTTTTTCTTATGATTTTATTAATGCTTATTATACAGCTGATATTACATTAAACGGAGATCCTTTTACGGCGGCGGTGCTGCATCCTCAAATATATATAGCTGATGGTCTTTGGAACTACGCGTATTATAGAAAAACTCCTGCTTCTGGTACCGAATTTACGGTAGAAGAAGAATCAACAACCTATTTAAGTCTAATTCCTTTGGCGCCGGTAGATTTTGAAGCGGTGGTATCAACCTGCGGCGATAATTTTGTAGATTTCGCGGGCGGCGAACAGTGTGATGACGGCAATACTACTCCCGGCGATAATTGTGACGATTTTTGTCAGCTTGAAACCGCGATGCCTTTAGTAAGCATAACAACTGATGTTACAACCGTTGACGCATCTATTCCTGAAAGCGTTATAGTAACAATAACAACCGACAACGTATTAACAAATGTAACTTCAGGAAGTATTGGCATAAAATCTCCTTTAGGCAGCACAAACTGGTATAGTTTAACAGATACCGGCGGCGGAGTTCTTACCGCCGCTATTGTAGCTAATCAATATGGTGAAAACGGAGTTTTTGAAATTTATTATATATCTCTTTATGACAGCCTTAGCGGCTATTATCATTATTACAACGACGATAATAGTTGGGGCGCTTATGATTATAATCCGGGTTATAACTGGAATTGGGGTATAAGACCAACAGGGTTTACTACGGCAACTTATGAAGTTATAAACGCTTCTACAGATTTTGATCCGCCCGTAGTAACTGATATTCAGGTAGATACCAGCGCCTGTACGGGAGCTGTAGGATGTTACCGAGGCGAGACGGTTACTGTAAATGTATGGGCGTCTGACGCGATTTCTGGAATAAGTAATATTAACGTAAGTCTGTACGATACTGACTGGTATTTTTATGGATCGGTAACTTTAACATTTGATGGAATTAAATATACCGGAAATATAGTTATAAGCGCGTCAAATCCTTTAAAAACAGCCTCAATGTATCCTAGAGTTTATACATATGATGTATCGGGCAACTGGGCCAGACATCAATATTCAAATTTAACTTATTTGTACTATGGTTATAGAGATAATTTAATTCTAAGTGAAACGGTTAGTTCTATAATTCTTCCTTGGGTTGAACTTGAAGCAACATCTTCTACGTGCGGCGACAGCTATGTAGATTTTACAGGCGGCGAACAGTGTGACGACGGTAACATAACCCCCGGAGATGATTGCGATGATTTTTGTCAGCTTGAGATATTAAACCCTCTTCTTAGCGTAACTACAGATGTTACCGATGTTGACGCATCCCTTGGTGAAACTGTTACAGTAACAATAGCAACAGATACTGGTATGCCCAATGTAATGTCGGGATATATTTATACGAAATCTCCTGAGGGTATAATAAAATCTCATACGTTATCAATTGGCGGTGGTGGTATGTTAACAGCTGCCATTACACCTTATCTATACGGTGAAAATGGAGTTTTTGAAGTGTACTATGTAGCCTTATATGATAACAATGCTGTTTATCACTATTATCAGGATAATTATAGTACAGGAGTTTATGATTATCGTCCCGGATATAATTCTAACTGGGGTATTAAACCGACAGCCGTAAATACAGGGTCATATAATGTAATAAACGCTTTATATGATACACAGCCGCCTGTCATATCAGATATTCAGTTTGATATTTCGGCCTGCACGGGCTCAAGTAACACATGTATTACAGGAGATGTTGTAACTATTAATATCTGGGCAGTTGATGATCTGTCTGGTATTAATAATGTATATGTAGATTTAGCTGATTCTTTATGGTGGTTTTGGTACGGTGGTGCCTCGTTAACCTTTGATGGAACAAAGTATACTGTTGATATAACTTTATCGGGAGATATATTTCAGGAAGATTTCGTGTTCCCTTATGTATATATTAATGATAATGCGTCAAATAATGATTATTATCGTTATGACAGCTTTTCTACTTCATTTTTTACCTATGATTCATTTTCAGTAAGTACCATACCTTTAACATGGTTTGAAAAACAAGCTATGGCATGGCCGCCTGCGGTTGATGGAACTCTTGCGGTAAACAGCGGTTATTCTGCTCCTTATACCTTTTTTACTACCACTGATGTATATTGGCTTTCATTTTCTGTTACTTCGGGTAATATGTATACAGTATACTGGGATGATGGTATGTGTGGTAGCGCTACATATACGGCCGAGTTGTCTGTAAGTGTATACGATGCGGCGAGCCCTCCTAATACAATATTTAATCAATGGGGCTGTGGCTTTGGCGGCTACAGTTTTATGGCAACAAGTACAGGTACAGCCTATATTCAGGCTGCTGCACCTTGGATAATAGGTGACGCGGTTTTTCAGGTTACCTCTCCATAATATCTTTCAGGTAAAGCTTTACAAAATATCTAAACTTTTTTTATTATTAATCTAATAGAAAAAGGATGTTAAAATGCTCCAAAATAATAAAGAGAATAATTCAGCCATTATATTAATACATTGTCCTGATAAAAAGGGTATTGTTGCTTCTATAACCGAATTTATTTCTAAAAATAACGGTAACATTATTTATTTAGATCAGCATGTAGATTCTGCCAATAATATTTTCTTCATGAGAATAGAGTGGAGTTTAGAAAACTTTTCTGTCCCCAAAGAAAAAATACATGATTTTTTTGAAACTTTAATCGCAAATAAATTTCAAATGACCTGGCGCTTATATTTTTCAGATGAAGTGCCCCGAATGGCTATTTTTGTTTCAAAACTGCCGCATTGTTTATATGATATTCTGTCTAGGTACAAATCAAAAGAGTTTAAGGTTGAAATTCCATTAATTATTAGTAATCATAAAAATTTAGAACATGTAGCCAGAGAATTTGGTATTGAGTTTCATTGTTTAGAAATAAATTCTGAAAATAAAAGAGAACAGGAAGAAAAAGAAATTTCCTTACTAAAAAAACATAAAATTGATTTTATAATTCTAGCCAGATATATGCAGATATTAACTGAAGATTTTATAAAACATTATCCTAATAAAATTATAAATATACATCATAGTTTTTTGCCCGCGTTCCCGGGAGCAAAACCTTATCACTCTGCGCATAAAAGGGGCGTTAAAATTATAGGTGCCACCAGCCACTATGTAACCCCTGAATTAGACGCGGGACCTATTATTGAACAGGATGTAACCCGTGTAAGCCACACAGATTCAATAAACGATATGATAAGAAAAGGCCGCGACCTTGAAAAAATAGTTCTGTCAAAAGCGGTTTGGTATCACTTGCAAAGAAAAAGTCTGGTTTATAATAACCAGACAGTAGTTTTTGCTTAAAGCATGTGCATAAGCCAAGATACAGGTAGCCGAAAGGCCGCAGAATGTAAAGAGAAGTATATATAAAATTTGTTAGTAGATATAAATTTATCTGTACGTCCTCAATTTTTATTGTAATTTGACTCATGAAAAAGGCAAAAATTCAAACAAACAAAGGCGTGATGAAAGTAGAATTTTATGAAAATGATGCTCCTAAAACAGTAGAAAATTTTGTAACACTGGCAAAAAAAGGCTACTATGATGGTTTAACATTTCATAGAGTTATTCCCAATTTCGTGATTCAGGGCGGTTGTCCCAAGGGCGATGGTACGGGCGGGCCCGGATATTCTATTGACTGTGAACTTGACGGCGATAACCAGTATCATGACAGGGGTGTTCTTTCAATGGCCCACGCGGGTAGAAATACCGGCGGCTCACAATTTTTCATATGTCATGGCAGAGAAAACACACAACACCTTGATAGAAATCATACCTGTTTTGGTAAAGTATACGAAGGTCTTGATGTTATAGACCAAATAGAACAGGGTGACGTTATAGAGAAAATAACGATAGAAGATGAGTAAAATTAGAGAAGAATAAAATATTTAGTGAGAATAGAGAACTTTATTCTTATTTTCCAGGGAAGTGAATTTGCCAGAAATTGAAAAATTATTCATAGAATACGCTGCCGGGATTAGACATCTTCTTTTAAAAATGACTAAGTCAGAAGATACTGCTGATGATCTGTTGCAGGAAGTATTTGTGCAGGCAATTAAGTATCATAATTCTGATGTCGAAAAAAAGAAAGCATGGCTATACTCAATTGCATACAACCTATTTAAAAAACATTATAATACAATAAAAAAATTACAGTTAGTGTCTAGCGAAAGTTATGATCTGCCTGACAAAAAAAATGCTTGCAATGAGATAGATTTTCAAGAAATTAAAAAAGAGATAATAAAAAAACTAGAAGAAAAAAATGAAGCCTACGGACCAATATTTATACTACGATTAGATAATGAACTTACATACGAAGAAATAGCAAGAGTTATAGGAGTCTCTAAAAGAACAGTTCTAAGATATTTTGAAAATATAAGAAAGATAATATATAAAAACTTTAAAAATGATATAACAGAATTAAATAATTGGCACCAATAGATGAAAAATGGTATCTATATATAATGAACTAAAGAAGTAATTTATTTTATGAAAGATAATGAAGAAAAATTAAATGATGAGTTTGTGAAACAGCTTTCTAATATCAAAGAAGCGCCGCATCTTTCAGAAGAAAAGAAAAAAGAATTGTGGCAAAAAATATTAATACGGTCAGAGAAAGAAGCTGCAATAAAGCCAAATAAAGGCTATTATAACTATATGGCTAAAGCGGCCAGTGTTATTGCTGTTATATCGGCTGCCTTTTTTATTTTTAACGAAATAACAAAAGAAAAAGAAATAATTTTAACCTATAAACAAAATGAAACAATTAAAAATATAAACTTAAATAATACCGCTTATAGCACAAATGACTCATTTATTGAGGGAACAATCGATAAGAATATTTCTATATGGTCGGGCAATATGCAAGAATTAAAGGCAAGCATTGAAAATAAAAATTTGGTATTAAATATAAAAAGCGGTATACTTGTTCTCAAAAAAAATAGTAAAAATAATAATTATAATCATTTACAAATTAAAACTCCAACAGCGCAAATTTTTGTTAAAGGTACCGAGTTTTTACTGGATGTTTCTGAAGAAAATACTCTGGTTGCGGTAAAAGAGGGCGAAATAAAAATAAAAAAAGATACTATAGAAAAAGATGTAAAACAGGGAACATTTTGGCAAAGCTCTGATGTGCAGACTATACAAGAGGCCGATAACAATGAACTTGAGAACTTGTTTAGCGGCATAAAAAACAAGAAAGATTTAAAACCCGATATTGAAACACTTAAAGAATTTAAAGCCAGATGGATGGGTAAAAAAGTTACAATAAAACTAAATAACGGGAAAAATATTTTTGGCAGTATTATTAAAGAAGAAAAAACTAAAATTGTTATAAAATCGGGCATTGCCAAACCGCTATCAATTGATATTGTGGATATTCAAAGTATTAATGAAGGCTTTGTTCAATAATTTTTTTAAAGTAAATTATTAAATTTATTTTTTATAAAATATAAAAGACCTTGACAATGCTCCTTTTTCTGAAAATAATACTCCAAAAAAATTGTTACTATTTTAAATTTGGTCTACAAGTTTAAGTATTATTTTTCTTTAAAGTATTATAGATTATGAAAAAAATTACGGGAATATTTATTTATTGTATTTTTACAACAGCTTCTTTTGCGGGCAGCCTATATATAGGTTCAAATATTAGATATTCAAAACAATTAAATTTATTATCAAAATGGCTTCCTGCCGGTTATGAAACGGGTTTAAATGGTATTTATGAATTACCTTATAAAAACATTCTATTAAATTTTGATATGGTTTACGGGCAATATTTTCATCTTAAAGCAAAAGAAAGCCGTTTACAATACTATTCATTTAATACCGGTCCAGAATATCTTTTTTCAGTGAATAATTATTTTAATCCGTATGTTGGTATATATTTTGGTTCTCAATATATGAGTCTTTATTTATTGAGTAATACCTCTAAAGAGAATACTTTTAAACCTGTTTTTTCAACTTCAGGCGGTTTTCAATCTGACTTTAATTATTTTAGCACAAGATTTTATGTGTCTTATAAGTTATTCGAAATATCTTCAAATCTTCAGCAGAATATTAATACCGGTTTTTCTGCTCTATTTAAAATTAATTTTTCTTCAGAAAATAAAGCTAGTGATGTTATTCCTGTAAATCAGAATTCTTCATTTATAAAAATTATAGATGTAAATTTAAATTCTATCTTTTCTTCAAGGTATACAATGTATAATGAAGCCGGCATAGGAAAAATTACCATAAAAAATATAGGCCCAACGAAACTTTACGATGTTTGGGTTGAAACCAATATTCAAACTATATCGGCAAAACCGTCTTCAACAAAAATAATTGACAGTATCGCGCCTGATGAACAGTTAATACTGGATATTCCTGTTCATCTTAACGAAAAAATTTTAGAAAAACAGGAAAGCAAAGATTTACCGATAAACTTTAAAATCATTTACAAAGCAAAAGAAGGAATATTTTCATTTGTAAATGAGCAAACTATTTTAATACAAAACAAGAAAAGTCAAAAATAATGAGGTATTCAATGGATTTATTTTTCAAAATAAAAAACACATTTAAATATTTTCTTTTTTTCTTTTTTATTCTGTTTTATATTGGTTGTAGTGATAATTATATAGATTTATTAAACAATACTGATAGAATAGAATCTGAAAATTCCAGTGATTTAAACAGCGTTACTGAAAATCAAAATAACAATCAAACTGAAACAGAAAATGATTTTAGCGGTGTCAATATGATATTAACCTGCGGCAGCAGCATAACCGAGGGCAGCTCTATAATCTGTAATGTATCTCTTTCTGGCCTGCCGCCTGTCGATACGAACGTAACCATATCTTCGGTACATCCTGATATAACAATTTCGTCATCGCCAATAACGCTTACATCAGCAAATTATTTAACCGGTGTGGATGTAGATTTAGGCGCGTTAAGTGACGCCGATTTTGATGACGAGGCTGCCAATATTGTTTTTACGTCTAGTGATTTATTGGAAGAAATAACGCATCCGGTAACGATTATTGATAATTCTATCCCCGATTTTAGCGCGATTGATATGATATTAACCTGTGCTAGCAGCATAACCGAGGGCAGTTCTATAATCTGTAATGTATCTCTTTCTGGCGCGCCGCCTGTCGATACGAACGTAACGATATCTTCTATACATCCTGATATAACAATTTCGTCATCGCCAATAACGCTTACATCAGCAAATTATTTAACCGGTGTGAATGTAGATTTAGGGGCTTTAAGCGACGCCGATTTTGACGACGAGGCTGCCAATATTGTTTTTACGGCTAGTGATTTATCTGAAGAGATAACGCATCCCGTAACGATTATTGATAATTCTATCCCCGATTTTAGCGGCGTTGATATGATATTATCGTGTGGCGACAGCATAACCGAGGGCAGTTCTATAATTTGTAACGTATCTCTTTCTGGCGCGCCGCCTGTCGATACGAACGTAACGATATCTTCTATACATCCCGATATAACAATTTCGTCTTCGCCAATAACGCTTACATCAGCAAATTATTCAACCGGTGTGAATGTAGATTTAGGCGCTTTAAGCGACGCCGATTTTGACGACGAGGCGGCCAATATTGTTTTTACGGCTTTAGATCTAACAGAAGAAATAACGCATCCGGTAACGATTATTGATAATTCTATCCCCGATTTTAGCGGCGTTGATATGATATTATCGTGCGGCAGCAGCATAACCGAAGGCAGTTCTATAATCTGTAATGTATCGCTTTCTGGCGCGCCGCCTGTCGATACGAACGTAACGATATCTTCAACACATCCTGATATAACAATTTCGTCATCGTCAATAATGCTTACATCTATAAATTATTTAACCGGTGTGAATGTAGATTTAGGCGCTTTAAGCGACGCCGATTTTGACGACGAGGCTGCCAATATTATTTTTACGGCTAGTGATTTATTGGAAGAGATAACGCATCCCGTAACGATTATTGATAATTCGATACCCGATTTTAGCGCGATTGATATGATATTAACCTGCGGCAGCAGCATAACCGAGGGCAGTTCTATAATCTGTAACGTATCTCTTTCTGGCGCGCCGCCTGTCGATACGAACGTAACGATATCTTCAACACATCCTGATATAACAATTTCATCATCGCCAATAACGCTTACATCTTTAAATTATTCAACCGGTGTGGATGTAGATTTAGGCGCTTTAAGCGACGCCGATTTTGACGACGAGGCTGCCAATATTGTTTTTACGGCTAGTGATTTATTGGAAGAGATAACGCATCCCGTAACGATTATTGATAATACCGCACCCGATTTTAGCGCAATTGATATGATATTAACCTGCGCCAGCAGCATAACCGAAGCTGGCTCTGTTTTCTGTAATGTATCGCTTTCTGCCGAACCCCCCGTAGATACAAGTGTAACCATATCGTCGGTACATCCCGATATAACAATAACGCCATCGTCTGTTACTATTACATCAGCCAATTTTTCTGCCGGTATGGATGTTGAACTTGCAGCGTCAGCTGATACCGATTATATGAATGATGTTGCGGATATTGTTTTTACGGCGTCAGATTTATCTGAAGAAATAATACATATAATAACTATTGCCGATAACGATTTGCCCGTGTCGCCCGTTAAGCTTGACAGCCAGGTCGGACAAAGCATAGGAAGATACAATTCTATTGATATAAACGAAAATAATATTTATGTCAGCTATTATAATACAACAATTACCGAATTAAAATTTGCCGTATACAACGAAAGCTGGTCGGTAAAAACAGTAGATTCTGGCGGCGTAGGCAGATATTCATCTATTTCGAGTTCTGGCGATAATGTTTATATCAGTTATTTTGATGACGCAAATAATGATTTAAAATTTGCTAAATCGTCTGATAGAGGCGTTAATTGGTATAGCGCAGATGTTCAAACGCTTGATTCAACCGGTATTGTAGGCGAATACAGCGCCATAGCCGCCGACGCAGAGTTTGTCTATATCGCTTATTTTGATAATTCAAATTCAAAGGTAAAGTTTGCTAAATCAAATGATTATGGCGAAACTTTTATAGTATCTACTATAAACACTACAGTTGGGGGTGAGCATATTTCAATATGGGCCTCGGGCGAACGTATATTTATTTCTTATTATGATACTACCGCAAAAGGCATTAAAGTAGCTCGTTCGCTTGATAATGGACAAAACTTTACAGTGCATACGGTTGATACATTAGGCACGGTAGGTCTTTATAGTTCTATACAGGTACAAAATAATAATATTTATGTAAGCTATCATTTACTTACAGCCGGTTATTATTCATTAAAATATGCCTATTCTGTCAATCAGGGCGATACATGGACAATAATGGATTCTACTCTTTCTGAAGCGGTTCATTGGGGCGGTTCTAGTATTTTGGGTCAATTTACTTCGCTGGCTTATTTTGACAACGAAATGTATATCAGCTACATTGACAGAACAGATCCCGCCAATATACTGGTAAGATTGGCGCGTTCAACCGACAGCGGCGTTACATGGCCCGCCGGTGAAATAAAATCTCTGGCCAATATTGGCCAGCCTGCGTCTTTGCTGGGTATTAATACCTCGTTAAAAACAGATCAGTTTGGCAATTTATATTTATGCTATTTTGACGGTACAGATAACTCTTTGAAATTTACTAAGTCGGCCCCCGGCGGGGCAAGCTGGTAAGCTGCCAAACGATTGTACCCGTTAAACTGTCACGCCTGTTACATTTTGAACATTTTCGTTGAATTTCACAGATGTTTGCCCTCAATAAAACGACTTGTTAAAAAAAGATATTCGATGCAATGTAAAAATTATAAATTCTTTAACCGCCGCGATATATTTTGTTTTAGACAACGATATGGACCTTTTGCTGTTAGATTTGAATTTAAATTCTGAAGACAGTTTTAAGATACTTGAAAATCGTGTTTCTTTATCTTTTCAAACAATAATAGTATCAAAAAGTATTTAAAAAGCCATAATAGCTTTTGAATACGGAGTTCTTGATTTTGTACCAAAGCCTGTTTCTAGAGATAAATACGCGAACTTAAAAAATATTAAAAAAATTGTCACTTGTAGAGTGCTAAAGATGCTCTATTAAGTTAAATAGCAAATTTTGCAAAAAAAGTGTTTAAAGGAGAATAAAATATGACAAAACGATTTTTAATAATGGGCATACTTTTAAGTGTTTTTACACTTATAGGATGTAATTTTCAAGGTGATTTAAACGTTGATGGTGAAATAGATGCCAAAACTAATATCGATACAGACGATTTAGACAACACAGAAGCGGTTTGTGGTGATGGTATTGTAGATGCTGGAGAGTCTTGTGACGACGAGATTGAGTCTGTAAATTGTAACGTTGATTGTACATTGGTTTCTTGTGGAGACAGTATTGTCAATGCTACAGCAGGCGAAACCTGTGACGACGGTAACATGGCAGTTGGTGACGGTTGTGGCTCTACTTGTCAAGCATTACAGTCTATAACAATTAGCTCAAATTCTGCAACGGTAGTCAGGGGCAGTACCCTGCAATTTACGGCCACGGGCAATTATGCCGACAGTTCAACAGAAGATCTTACATCGTTTGTAAGCTGGAGCATAAGCGACAATACAAAGGGTTCTATCGATACAAACGGATTGATATTGGCCGAAGAGCTCGCTGTAGTTGATGTTGCGGCTTCTCTTGCGGGTATAAACTCTAATGTGCTTTCAATTGAGATTACTTTGCCGGCTCTTGTTTCAATAGAAATAACAAGTTCAAATGCGATTATTGATGCCGGTTTAACAGAGCAATATACGGCAATAGGTACTTATGAGAACTCTTCAAGCTATGATATTACTTCAGAAGTTACATGGGATTCTACCGATATGTCAGTGGCGACTGTAAGTACAAGCGGTTTAGCGCAGACTTTAATTGCGGGAACTACAGATATATCAGCTTCGCTGAATTCTGTTACAAGCAATGTAATTACGTTAACTGTGGGTGCACCGACACCTACAGGAATTTATATTAATTATGCGGATGATTATGTGTCTTTGTCGGCTTCGCCAACATTTATTGCAACGGCAACATATACAGACGGTTTGGCAGCTGATCTGGCCAACGATGGTTCAGTAGTCTGGAGCAGCTCTGATATAGGCATAGCCGATATCGGGGGTAACGGTGTACTTTCACCAGCCGCTGAAGGTATTGTCGAGATAAGCGCATCATGGAACGGTTTTACCGCACCAGTCTTCACTGTTTCTATTACACCAGAATCGGGCTTACTCGATCAGAACTTTGGAATAGATATTGATGGCAACGGAACCGTAGATGGCGTCAGTGCCAATACGTTGGGATACAATGCTACAGCTGCCAACGAAGAACCGATGCAGGCGATAGTTGATAGTCAGGGAAGATTTGTAATTGCTGGTTTTCGGGGATTGATTTCTACAAATACTAATAATCAATGCGTAATCTGGCGATTCAATGCCGACGCAACCCCTGATACTACTTTTGGTATAGACTATGATTCAGATACTATCTTAGATGGTTATCTTGTTGTAGAACTGGCAGTGGGGTGTAATTTTAAGAGCATAGCAGAAGATAGCAGCGGGAACTACATTGTGGGCGGTATTGGCCATAATGGAACTTTAACGGGTTCAACTAATACATGGGATGGTATTTTGATTCGTATTTTGGAAAATGGCTCTGTTGATACAACATTTGGTAATGGCCTGGACTATGATGGTGATGGTACCCCCGATGGTCTCGCCATGTTGCACATCAACCAGCATGATGAAATTAAATCTATAGCCATCGACTCACAGGGTAAGATCGCTTTTGCCGGCACATACTGTATGACTTGCACAACAAATGCCCGTTTCACCGGAAGATATACTGCCGATGGCACACCTGATATTACTTTTGGCGGCGACTACGATGTCAATGGTGTATTAGATGGGGTATGGTTTCGAGATTCAGTGGGGTGGTGGGATTTTAATAATTCTATTTTAATTGATAATGAAGACAATATCTATGCGGGCGGTGCTGCTTCTCCTACAACATGCTGTTTTAATTATGGTTGGGTGATTGCAAAAGATTGGGCAGACGGCAGCGGTCTAGATACAGCCTATGGCGCGGTGGATGGCGGCGCCACCAACGGTGATGTTTATATTAATTACAATGACTCAATTGATTGGATTACTGATATGAAGTTTGATAAAGACGGGAATTTGTGGTTTACAGGGGTAGGGATGTCGGGTGGTAATTGGAACAATATATCGCCCATATTGGGCTGCATAACTGCCGATGGGTCTGCTTATTGCCCCGGTTTTAATAACGGCACTGGCGCAAAACTTCTACCAGAATATTCAACCGGAAATATCGCCTATGCGCTTGATATTGATTCTAAAAACCGAATTGTTATTGGCGCGACAGTGGCCCGTGCAGGTAATAACGGCGCTCCCTATGATATGCAAATATTGCGTATTATGCCAGACGGAACCATCGACCAGACTTTTGGTACAGATACTGCGCCAGCTGATGGTAATTTGGATGGTTCCATTCGAATTGATAACTCGGCTACTGGTCATGATATTTTAAAAGATGTGATCATAGCGCCTGATGACTCTATTTATGGTATTGGTTCTTTTATCAGTTCATCCGATGGAACGCGTGATATTGTGATTGTTCATCTGAATAAATAATATTTTTTAAGATGTCAAGATTAAATAAATAAACCAAAGCTTTTTGATTTTACTTCTACTAAGGGGCTGTGTAATAAGTAAGATTTTTAACGCAGAGGCGCAAAGAACGCAAAGGAAAAGTGTTGAATTTACGGATTTCTCTGCGTCCTCC
>Ga0224501_10000296_pt1 | contig 43758 bp, 38 predicted proteins | sample SF_Oct11_sed_USG_4_FD_169105 | JGI IMG/M metagenome (GOLD analysis project Ga0224501, IMG submission 169105) | Sediment microbial communities from San Francisco Bay, California, United States - SF_Oct11_sed_USGS_8_1 | ecosystem: Environmental > Aquatic > Marine > Sediment | place: USA... | reverse complement strand
CATTTGAGAAAGCCTCTGCCTCAGGTGAGTCATTCGATCTCGAAATGCAGCTAATTACCGCTAAAAAGAACTGTATCTGGGTTAGAGCCATTGGAAAAGGGATATTGATTGACGAAGAAGTGGTTAAAGTTTTGGGTACATTTCAGGATATAACAGAGCGAAAACTAGCCGAACAGGTTATTCAGGAAAGTCAGGAAAAACTGGAATTATTTATGAGTAATGCGCCAGTGGCTCTTGCGATGTTTGATACTGATATGCGATACATTGCTGTGAGTCGTCGTTGGATCGAATATTACAAAATTGGCAAACAGGAGATTATTGGTCGTTCCCATTTCGAAATTTTTCCAGAGACTCGCAAAGAATGGAAAGGGATTTTTCGTCGAGCACTAAATGGTGAGGTAATACGTAAGGAAGTTGATAAAATGGTTCGCCCTGAAGGGGAAGCGAATTGGTTGCGTTGGGAGATCCGCCCATGGTTTGATGCAAGTGATTGTGTGGGTGGCGCTGTCATGTTTACTGAAGACATTACCCCGCTCATGATGGCTGAGAATCAAATGCGTGTAACTGCTCGCATCTTTGATCAGTCTGGTGAAGCAATCATGGTAGCAGGGCCAGACGATGTGATTCAAACCGTAAATATGGCATTTTGCGATCTATTTGGATATCAGGCCGCTGAGTTGATAGGGCAGCCTGTTAGTATTTTGAATTCTGGACGACACAGTCGAGAGTTTTACCTTCAGATGAGGGAATCCCTTTCTGAACAGGGATTCTGGCAAGGTGAAATCTGGGATCGCCATAAGAATGGAGACATCCATCCGGCATGGTTGACCATTACACAGGTTGATGATGACCGAGGCCAGATTGCACATTACGTTGCCGTGTACTCTGATATCACTCAACTAAAAAGTTCACAACGTAAGGTGGAGTTTTTAGCGACCCATGACATTCTGACCCAATTGCCTAATCGAGCGTTGTTTCATGACCGCCTAATGCATGCGCTCGATCAAATGCGCCGTCGTAAATCTCGGCTTGCACTTATGTTTATTGATTTGGATAACTTCAAGACAATTAACGATACGCTGGGGCATGATATTGGTGATACTTTATTGCAGATGACAGCTGATCGTTTTCGAGTTGCAGTTCGGGATATTGACACTGTGGCACGAATGGGCGGAGACGAATTTACTGCCATAGTCTCGGATTGTACCACCACAACTGCAGATGAGGTGGCTTCAAGAATACAGCAAAGCTTGCTTAATCCATTTGACGTGAAAGGACATTCCCTGTTCATTACCGCCAGTGTAGGCGTTGCCTTTTATCCCGAGGATGGAGAAGATGCGGCAGGGCTAATCAAGTCTGCTGACACAGCAATGTATAGAGCCAAGGAACGAGGGCGCAATCGGGTTGAGTTCTTTATTCCAGATCTGCGCGACAAGTTAATTAAACGAACAAAATTGGAGAACGCTCTACGAAAAGCTCTAAAGGAAGAGCGATTACGATTAGTGTTTCAGCCTAAGGTAAAACTTACTGAGGGTTATCCGATGATTGGTGCTGAAGCTTTAATGCGTTGGCATGACCCTGAATTGGGCGAAGTGCCTCCTGATGAATTTATTCCAATTGCCGAGGCAAGTGGTCAAATTGTTGAAGGTGATCGTTTAGGCAGACGACTGTTGATTACTCAGATAGCAAAATGGCTCGCTCTGGGAATAAATGTGCCGACTATTGCGATTAATGTTTCACCTCGCTGTTTGCGAGAGGCTTCATTTGCTGAGGAATTAATTCATTTATTAGGTGAACACCATGTCTCAAGTCATTTGATACAGGTGGAAATTACCGAAGTTGCCCTACTTGAACATAGTGATGTGGTTGTTGCTAATCTTGAATTACTTGCACAAGCTGGAATTCGTGTGGCTGTAGATGATTTTGGCACGGGTTATTCGTCATTGAGTTATCTAAAACATTTACCGTTATCAGAACTAAAGATTGACAAAAGTTTTGTTGATGGACTTGGAAAGGAAAAGGAAGACGAAGCAATAGCAAAGGCAGTTTTGGCACTAACCGATGCACTGGATCTGGAAACTGTAGCTGAAGGTGTAGAAAGCGCAGAACAACTTGACTGGCTTGAGCGTGCAGGATGTAAATATTGTCAGGGATATTATTTTTCGCATCCACTCGAGGAGTCTGTATTTACTGATTTAATGGTAAAAGGTAGCGTAATAAAAAGTGTATGATTTTAAGGGAAGTGTCGGTAAAACAAAAAAGAGCCATAAGGCTCTTTTTCTTCATTTAGAATAAACTATCTAAAATCATTCATCCAGGAAACTACGTAATTGGTCTGAGCGAGTTGGATGACGTAATTTTCTTAAAGCTTTTGCTTCAATCTGACGAATACGCTCACGAGTAACATCAAACTGTTTTCCTACTTCTTCCAACGTATGATCAGTATTCATATCAATACCAAAACGCATTCTCAGAACTTTAGCTTCTCTGGCAGTTAAGCCGGACAATACCATTTTAGTGGCTTCTTTCAGGCTTTCTGAAGTCGCAGAATCAATCGGAGAATCCTGATTGGTATCTTCGATGAAATCACCCAAATATGAATCTTCATCATCACCAATAGGCGTTTCCATAGAAATTGGCTCTTTGGCAATTTTTAAAACTTTACGAATTTTGTCTTCAGGCATTTCCATTCTTTCAGCCAATTCTTCCGGCTGAGGCTCTCTGCCCATTTCCTGCAGCATTTGACGAGAAATACGATTCAGCTTGTTAATCGTTTCAATCATATGAACCGGAATACGAATGGTTCGTGCCTGATCAGCAATCGATCTGGTAATTGCCTGTCTGATCCACCAGGTGGCATAAGTCGAAAACTTGTAACCACGACGGTATTCAAATTTATCAACCGCTTTCATCAAACCGATATTACCTTCCTGAATCAGATCAAGGAATTGTAACCCGCGATTGGTATATTTTTTGGCGATAGAAATTACAAGTCTCAAGTTCGCTTCAACCATTTCTTTCTTGGCCAAACGAGCTTTGGCTTCACCGATCGACATTTTGCGATTGGTTTCTTTAATTTCCAGAATAGTCAGGCTGCTTTCCTGCTCTACTTTCGCAATTTTGGTTTGCGCACGAATAATATCTTCTGCCACTTCTTCCAAACGATCTCTAAAGTCAGATTCTTCAGATAAAAAGGTATCTATCCACTTGGTATTGACCTCATTTTTTGGAAAACTTTTAATAAAAAGTTTACGAGGCATTTTGGCGGTTTCAGTTGCCAAACGCATGATCAGTCTTTCCTGCGTTTTAATCGTCGCCATACGCTTACGCATTCTTTCACAAAGACTGTCAAACATTTTTGGTAAAAGTCTTAATTGAAGGAAATGCTCTTTCATTTCTTCAATTTTTTGAATCGCATTTTTATGGTTGCGGCCATACTTACCTATTGCGGAAATTGCCTTTTCATGACATTTACGCAAGCTAGAGAAAATTTCAGCTGCCATTTCAGGATCGGGGCCAGTAGCGGCGGCATCATCATCGGCATCATCAAAATCATCAGATTCCACATCAGAATCTTCATCTTCAAGCTCTTCTGCTGGCAGTTCAGAACCAACGTGAGCTGCAGCAGAAGCTGCTTCTTCTTCATTTGAGGCAAAACCGGTAATAATATCGGTCAACCTGATTTCATCTGCCTGATAGCGATCATACTCATCTAACAAACGAGAAACAGTCTCAGGGTATTCGGCAATGGAATCCAGTACCTGCTTGATACCTTCTTCAATTCTTTTGGCAATATCAATTTCGCCTTCACGGGTTAATAGCTCAACCGTCCCCATTTCACGCATGTACATACGAACAGGATCGGTTGTACGACCAAAGTCGCTATCAACGTTCGCGAGTGCAGCCGCAGCTTCTTCAGCTGCCTCATCATCAGTCGCTGAATTATCACTCATTAATAAGGCATCAGCTTCCGGTGCAGTTTCAAAAACCTGAACGCCCATATCATTGATGATGGCAATAATGTCTTCGATTTGCTCAGGATCAACAATATCAGGTGGTAAATGATCATTAACTTCTGAATAAGTCAAAAAGCCTTGCTCTTTACCACGAGTGATAAGCAATTTTAATTGTGATTGTTGTGACGCTGGCGCAGGATTTTGCTCTTGCGGCGGTGATTTGTCTGCCATGTAGTCTAACCTTTTAGAAGAACTCAATCAGATATGAAATGTTTAATACCAAGCTATCGGCCGAAATTCGATTTTCTTGAATCAAACCATACACAAACGGGCGATTATACACGTTACAAAGCCTAATAAGCAAGATAACTGTGGTTCAAATTAAGTGGTTTGACAAGTAAAAAAAACAATTAGTTCTCAATTTTTTGAGGGAGAGAGATTACTCTGATAGATTCGTCATGCTGACTTGCAATTGCTTGAGTTGCAACTTTTCCTCTTCGGACAGATAACCCAGACGTGATTTTTCTATTAATCTGTCCCATTGTTCAATAATTTGCAATTTTTTAAGGCGCGAAAATATCTCGGTTAATTCCTTGGTAACACCTTGTTCTTCCGTGTGTAAATCCATATTTGCCAGTTTGAGAATGCCTTTTTCTTCTTCCTTGTCACGCCAGTTTTCAACCAAAATAGCAGTAGTTAATTTCTCGTTGTTGGTTATCAACTTTATTAATTGATTTAGGATGTTGGCTGCCGCTTCTTCAAGATTTTCAAGCCATTCATAATCGCCATCTGGTAGCGATTGAGGATATTGAAGCAGTAATGCAATAGTGCGCCTGAATAGATGTTTGTTGGCAGAATCAGGTCTGGCAGAAGGTTTTTGTTCAGCAGCAGGTGGCTGTATTTCAGTTGTATTTTTTTGATGTATGGGAGAAGCTTCATCGACAAACTTGTCCAGTTGTTGAAGTGGAAGGCTGGAAAGCTCTGATAGTCTTTGTTTAAAGCGCATTAATAAAATCTGATCAGTAATTGCTTGCAGATAAGGTTTTGCCAGGTGCACCAGTTTGGCAGGGCCTTCAAAGGTATTCATATCAACTTGACCGGTTAAATAATCAATCAGATAATCAAACAAGGTAACGGAATTTTCAACCTGATGATTAAATTCATCCTTGCCATGATTTCTGACCATCGTGTCAGGATCTTCTCCTTCAGGTAAAAACATCAGTCTGACTTCACGGGTTTCTTTCAATAGAGGTAAAGCCTGATTTAATGCTTTCAAGGCTGCAGCCCGACCAGCTTTATCACCATCAAAACAAAAAACAATGGTGGGACACATTCTAAACAGGGTTTGAATATGTTCCTCGGTGGTTGCGGTTCCAAGAGTGGCTACGCAGTTGTAGATGCCGTACTGCGCCAAAGAAACCACATCCATATAACCCTCAACCACTATGATCTGATTGATATCTCTTAATTGCCTACGCATTTCGTAGATGCCGTAAAGGGCATTACTTTTGTGAAAAAGTGGTGTTTCCGGCGAATTCAGATATTTGGGTTCACCCTGATCAATAATTCTGCCGCCGAACCCAATGACTTGACCGCGTCTGTTTCTGATGGGAAACATAATGCGTTCACGAAAACGATCATAAGTTTTACCATTATCGTTTTTGATCATCATGCCAGTGGTGATCAAATCTTTTTGAAATTTTTCCTGTTCCTTTGAAAGCGTAAGTAAATTTTGCCATCCGGCTGGTGCGTAGCCAATACCGTATTGCTTGGCAATTTCACCGGTTAAGCCTCTGTTTTTAAGGTAATTGACGGCTGTTTTACCTTCAGGGTGCTGTTTTAATTGTTGTTGATAATATTGAGAAACTTTTTGCATGACCTCAAACAGATTCTGGTCAAACTGGTTTGTTTGTGCAAGAGCATCTCTTGGAACAGGTAATCCAATACTGGCAGCAAGATCTTCAATGGCAGCAACAAATTCCTGCCCCTCATACTCCATTAAAAAGCTGATTGCATTGCCACTGGCGCCACAACCAAAGCAGTAATAAAACTGTTTATCGGGATTGACGGAAAATGAGGGTGTTTTTTCGTTATGAAATGGACAGCGAGCCTGATAGTTTCTTCCCGCTTTTTTCAGGTTGACACGTTTTTCAATGACATTAACCAAATCGACTCTGGCGAGTAATTCATGGATAAAGCTTTGTGGTATCATGCCTGCCATAGTCTGGATCGTGCTCAACCTGTAATTAGAGAATTGATTTGAATTTTTTTATTAGAAGATATGTATCGCCTAAATGATATCTATTTTGCCTAAATGTGAAGGCAATGTGAATGATCAACAGGAAGAAATTTAAATAAACTTGTCAAATGATGGTAAAGCAGGGTGACAAATGGCAATTTAGCCATTGAGTCTGGATTTAACCAAACCACTAACAGCACCCATGTCGGCACGACCTTGCATTTCCGGTTTAAGAATTGCCATGATTTTTCCCATGTCACGCATTGATTCTGCACCAGATTCTGCAATTGCCGCAGCTATCATCTGGTCGATTTCGTCATCTGATAATGCTTGAGGCATAAAGGTTTGCAGCACTTCAATTTCATTTTGCTCAACTTCTGCCAGATCATCACGGCCAGCATCTTTGTATTGAGAGAACGAATCACGTCTTTGTTTGATCATTTTGTCCAGAATGGCCAAAACATCGGTGTCAGTTAATTCAATGCGTTGATCAACTTCAACCTGTTTGACTTGTGCCAACAGTAAACGAATGGTAGACAAACGCATTTTATCTTTTGCCTTCATGGCATCTTTCATGCTTTGTTTGATTTCATCTAACAGTGCTGACATTTTCATGACCTGAATCGTTATTGCGTGTGGTTTATTCTTTTTTGAGGAAAGAAGATTTTCCATCAAAAGCTGTCTCATTGACAGTCTTGTTTATTTATAAACAAATACAGCTGGTTTCCAACTGAAATTCGATATCAGTCGAACTTCAGTCAGAACATCAGCAATCAATTAATACATACGTCTACGTTGTAATTGATCGCGAGAAGATTTTTTCAATGAACGTTTTACAGCTGCTGCTTTTTTGCGTTTGCGAATTGAAGTCGGCTTTTCATAGTGTTCGCGTCGTCTGACTTCAGACAGAATACCTGCCTTTTCGCATGCTCGCTTGAAGCGGCGAAGTGCAACATCAAATGGTTCATTTTCTTTCAATTTAACTGCTGGCATCTATATTTTCCTGCGTTTAAAAATTTGGCTAACAAAAGTTAGTCCATGAACAAAAATTCGTCAATATCAACAAGGGCGCAGATTCTACTGCTTTTTTACAAAGATTGCAAAGCATTCGGCGCATTTTACAAGCTTTTTTATGAAAAAAATCAGTTAAATCTTGTACAGGTGTTCATAGTTGTTTGGCAAATTGATGATCGGCAGGTATGATCGCATCAGTTTTTACTTAAATTTACTAATTATGTCCGAGAAAAATAACAGTCCAATTCGAATATTAGGGATTGAAACTTCCTGTGATGAAACTGGTGTGGCCATTTATGATGAACACTCAGGAATTGTCGGGCATCAGCTCTATTCCCAGGTCAAGTTGCATCAAACCTACGGTGGCGTTGTGCCTGAGTTGGCTTCCAGAGATCATGTACGCAAAATTCTGCCATTAATAGAGGCTACTTTAAATCAGGCCAATATGACAAAATCTGACATTAGTGCTATTGCCTATACTCAGGGGCCTGGCTTAATTGGTGCTTTATTGGTTGGTGCAACAGTCGCCAAAAGTCTGGCTTTTGCCTGGCAAGTTCCAGCCATTGGTATTCATCATCTTGAAGGCCATTTGCTAGCGCCTTTACTGGAAGATAAGTCTCCAAAATATCCTTTTCTGGCGTTGCTGGTTTCAGGTGGGCATTCCATGTTGGTCGATGTTAAAGGACTAGGCGATTACGACATTATCGGAGAATCAATTGACGATGCGGCAGGAGAAGCTTTTGACAAAACTGCAAAGTTACTGGAACTTGGATATCCTGGCGGCCCATTGTTAGCCAAACTGGCAGAAAAAGGTGAAGGAAATGAAATAAAATTTCCAAGACCCATGACGGATAGACCGGGACTGGATTTTAGCTTTAGTGGTTTGAAAACCTTTGCTGCCAATCGAATTTATGCTTCTGATGGCTCCGAACAATCCAAAGCCAATATTGCTGAGGCATTTCAGGAAGCGGTGATTGATACTCTGGCAATTAAGTGCAAGCGAGCATTAAAACAAACTGGTTACAGTCAATTAGTTGTTGCTGGTGGCGTCAGTGCAAATACTTATTTGCGAGAGCAATTGGCTTTGTTGATGGAAAAACTCAATGGAGAGGTTTTTTATCCCCGTCTTGAATATTGTACCGATAACGGTGCGATGATTGCCTATGCCGGTTTTTGTCAATTCAAATTATTAGACAGGCAAGATGTAAGCCATCAGATTGAAGTGCGACCTCGCTGGCCTTTGTCAAATGGCTAAAAACATTCAATCAGGATCTGATTAAGCCTTATGTCCGACAATCGGTTCGGTGCCTTTGGCAATATTGATGATATTGCTACGATGTCTCAACATGACAACCAATGATAATGCCATAAATGGAAGGAAACACAGGTTTGCGAAGTGATAAACAAAAGGCGGCACTACCAGTGCGGTTGTCATTGATGCTACTGATGAGCGTTTCGAGATAAAAAGTACAATCAACCAAACGCCTAATGCCAGAAAGAAAAATCGAGGCAATGAAAGTGCAATCACTGCCATCATGCTGGCAACACCTTTACCACCCTTGAAATTAAAATAAACCGGAAAGCAATGTCCGAGCATGGCAAAAACACCTATCCATGCCAATTGATTAGGTTCATAGTCGATAAAAATAGCGATTAAAATCGGCAACGCAGTTTTAAACATATCGCCAAGTAAAGTCGCAATGGCAGCTCTTTTGCCACCAATCCTTAATACGTTTGTTGCACCTGGATTATGTGAGCCCACAATGCGAGGGTCGGGTAGTGTGAAAATTCGGCATACGATGACAGCCGTTGAAATAGACCCCGTGAGATATGCAAAAATTAATAATGCGAAGTAAGCTAAGTCCATAATTAATCGCAGTTATCATTAAACCTGTGTACAATATTTATCGCAACATTGTAAAGCATTCAGCCGTTAATTAAAATCGGCAACTTGTAACCATTTAATTTTACTAAAAGTACAGAATACTATGGATATTGTTTTTATTAAAGAGCTGGAAGTCAGAACGATTATTGGCGTTTTTGATTGGGAAAGGGAAATCAAACAGAAACTGGTTTTTGATATTGAATTGGGGGCTGATATAGCCAAAGCAGCCAAAACTGATCAGCTTGAAGATACATTGGATTACAAGGCAATTTCGCATGCCGTACATGATATGGTTGAGGCAAGTGCCTATCAGTTAGTTGAAACGGTTGCGGAAAAAGTTGCTGAAATGATCCTGCAGGATTTCCCGGTTAAGTGGGTATCCATAACATTAAATAAACCTGGTGCTGTGAGTGTATCAAAAAGCGTGGGTGTGAAAATTGAGCGGGGCGTCAAACATTGATCGTCTATCTGGGTCTGGGCAGCAATATTGATGCTGAAAAAAATATTAATCAATGTCATGCAGCACTGAGGACTACCTTTGATAAAGTTCGCTTTTCACCTGTCTATAAAAGTAAGGCTGTAGGGTTTGATGGTGATGATTTTTTAAACTCTGTTGCTGAAATACGCACTGATCTTGAACTGAAAGACTTGATTGAAAAACTAAAAAATCTGGAAAATGAATTGGGTAGAGTAAGAGCAGGTGAGAAGTTTTCATCCAGGCACATTGATATTGATATATTGCTTTATGGCGACCAGGCTTATCAGCAGCCTATCGTTTTACCGCGAGAAGAAATTTATCATCAGGCCTATGTTCTTAAGCCTTTGGCCGATCTGGCTGGGGATATGAAAGACCCGGTTCATATGAAAACCTACCAGCAGTTATGGCAGGATTTTGACCAGAAAAAACAACCAATAGAGGTTGCAAGTTCTAAGAGCTAAGCTTTGTCAGAAACTAGAAACTAGAAACTAGAAACTAGAAACTAGGTGTTACAAATACCACCTTCTTCCCCCATCCACTTTAATAACACTTCCCGTCGTATAGCTGGCATCTAGCGTCAGATAAATTACCGTAGCAGCAATATCTTCAGGTTCTCCCAGGCGTTTTAAAGCTGTATTTTCCAGTATTTGTTGGCGAGCTTTTTCTTGGTCACTAGTAGTTTCATTATCTGGCCACAGAATTGCGCCAGGTGAAACACCATTGATCCTGACTTCTGGTGCCAGTTCATAGGCTAATTGAAAAGTAGCGGCTTCAAGTGCGGATTTTGCGGCCACATATGCCGTATGATTTTTAAGACCACTTTGGGCATAGATATCAATTAAATTTACGACTGAACCATTGGATTGTTTTAAATAAGATAAAGCCTGTTTTATCAATGAAATCGGTGCCAGCGCATTGGTTTGTATAATACTCAAAAGTTCATTTTCAGACATTGATTCAAAGGGCGTTGGATAAAAAATGGAGGCATTGTTGACCACATGATCCAGCCGTCCAAAGTGGTTTATAGTCGATTCAATAATTGTTTTGCTCGCATATGGTCGTGATAAATTAGCTTGTACAAGATGGCAACTACCAGCTCTGATTTGATTAAAATGGTGAGCAAGACTTTCAGCTGCTTCTCCAGATTGGCGATAATGCAACATCAAATTACAGTCACGAGCAAAAAAAGCTTCAGCCATAGCTTTGCCCAATCGCAGGGCTGCACCGGTGATCAATACCGTTGGGCGTTGCGAGTTGGTCGATTGTGTTTTCATTGCGTTTTTGGTTTTCGATGATGTTTTGCAATCAGCTTATCGAGTTGATTGGCAAATTGTTGTCGATTGTTTTGGTTAAGAGAAGGTGTTGAGCCGGTATCAATGCCTGAAGCGCGGAGTGTATCCATAAAATCTCTCATATTGAGTCGGGATTTGATATTTTCCTTGCTATACAATTCACCTCTTGGATTCAGAGCAATACCATTGTTATCAATCACTTCATCCGCCAAAGGGATATCACCGGTAATGATCAGATCACCACCCTGCATACGTTTTACAATTTCGTTATCGGCCACATCAAATCCTTTTTCGACCATTAAATGCTTGATAAAGGGTGATTTTTGTACATTGATAGCGTGATTGGAAACAAAGGTCACCAAAATTTCTTCTCGTCTTGCGGCACGAAAAAGAATTTCTTTTATCACAACAGGACAAGCGTCGGCATCGACCCAAATTTGCATAAATTTTCCATATGTTTTTGTTTGGTTTCCCATTATAAGGAACAAAAAAATAAAATTCAGTAGTAGCATGAAGTTTGATAGCGTTAATTTCTCTTGAAAATTTATTTCAGGAAAAATCAATTGAAGATTAATTAAGAAAAATTCTATACAATGTGCTTGCTGAACCACTTAGGATAGTTTCATGTTTTATAGACAAAAAGTACTTTTAGCACTCCTAGAAGAATTTGGAGGAAGTTTGAAAAGTACAGATTTTCAAAAATACTTATTTCTTTACACGACTATTTGTGAAAAAGAAAAAAGCTATGAGTTTATTCCATTTAAGTTTGGTTGTTTTTCGTTTCAATCTTATGCCGATAAGAACAAATTGATTGAATCAGGTATTTTGATGGATGCAGACGATTGGACAATAAGAGAAAGAGCATTTTCTTTTAGAAAGCAATTAAAAAATGGAGCAGAAAAAAAATTAAAATTATTTAAACAGAAATTTGAGCATCTGAAGGGCAAAGAATTAATTAGGTATGTATATGAAAAATACCCTTATTATGCGATTAAGAGTGTAATAGCCCACGAGGTGCTAGATGAGAATGGACTTGCAAGAATAAGAAATCAAGTTGAAAGCCAAGAAGATAAGCTGTTTGCTACTATAGGCTATGAAGGTATATCTTTGGAGGCGTATATCAACAAGCTAATTAAAAATAATATAAAGCTATTGATTGATGTAAGAAAAAATCCGATTAGTAGAAAGTATGGATTTTCTAAAAAAACTTTGAAAGATGTACTTTTTAAAGTAGGGATTGATTATTACCATTTACCAGAGTTGGGTATAGTAACTGAAAAAAGACAAAGTTTAAAAACAATCCAAGATTATGAAAGATTATTTGATGATTATGAAAAGTACACGCTAAACAAGAGTGAAAAAGAGCTTTTAAGTCTTTGTGAGTTCTACAACAAAAAGAAAAGAATTGCGCTTACCTGTTTTGAGGAAAGTCATACCATGTGTCACAGAGGTAGAATTGCTGTGCGGATGAAAACAATAGATGAAGACATAAAAATATCACACTTATAAAAATGGTTTGAATAAGGATGTTAACAGAAAAAGTTCTAATCACAGTTAAAACGTATCCAGTTTTGTCAGAAACATATGATGAGTTAGTATGTACTGCTGGCTTGAGAGAAGATGGTTCATGGATAAGGTTATACCCGATTCAATTCAGACAAATTGAAGATTATGAGAAAAAATATAAAAAGTGGGAATGGATTGAGATTGAGGTAGAGAAAAATAAATCAGATCATAGAGTAGAAAGCTTTAGACCAATAAAACAAGATTCAATCAAAGTATTGAAAAGAATCGGAACAGAGCAAGGATGGTATGAAAGAAAAAAGCTTATTTTAGAAAATAGCACCATATATAGAGATTTGAGCGAATTGATACAGAAAAACAAAGAAGGTTTGCTCTCCTTGGCAACATTCAGTCCTGTAAAAATATTAGATTTAGTTGTTGAAGAAATTGAAAGGGAATGGGATAAATCAAAAATAGAATTATTGAAAGCGAAGTTATTGCAAGGAGACCTTTTCAACAAAGAAAAGAAGCCTTTTAAAATAGTTGATAAATTACCATATAAGTTTTCGTATAAGATTGAAGATGTAAACGGAAAAGAATCAAAAATGATGATTGAGGATTGGGAATTAGGAGCTTTGTATTGGAAAAGTTACAATAAATACAAAGATGAACAAATTGCTATTGAGAAAGTTAAAGAAAAATATCTAACCAATTTCCTTGCAAAAAATGATATTTACTTGTTCCTTGGCACAACTAAGCTTTGGGATAAAAGAGCTCCGAATCCTTTTGTAATCATTGGAGTGTTTTATCCTCCAAAAGAATATCAAAAATCATTGTTTTGAAGAAATATAAGCGTATTTTTAATTAGAAATTAAATGACCAATCAAAATCAATTAAAACTATCCCCGCAAGCAGAGGCCATTCAGCAAAAACTGGTACAGTTAATTCAAGAGAAAATCAGAAACAGCGATACAAAAGAAATCGGTTTTGATGACTTTGTGAATATGGCTTTGTATGAACCGCAGTTAGGTTATTATCAAAATAATCTGCGAACTTTTGGTGAACAGGGTGATTTTATTACCGCGCCTGAAATGGGAAATTTGTTCGCCCATGGGATTGCTAAATCAATTAAAGATGCTTTGTCTGAAGCTGGAATGAGTATTCTTGAAATTGGTGCGGGCAGTGGTCAGTTGGCGACTGATTTATTGTTAACCTTTAATAATGAAAATCTGAAATACTTAATATTAGAGCCCAGTGCAACACTTCAGAGTCTACAAAATGAAACTATAAAAACTCAGGCAGACAAATTTTACCAACAGGTAACCTGGCTGAATAATTTACCTGAAAATTTTGAAGGTATTATTATTGCCAACGAGGTGATGGACGCCATTCCTTGCCAGATGATTCAGAAACAGGAAGACAAGCAGGACGGTTGGCATTATCTAAATGTCGGTCTGGATGAGGGTGGTGGTTTTGTCTGGCAAGCAGGTGAAGCTGTCGAATTATCATCACTGCCCGCGGCTTTACAATCAGAAGACTATCCTGCAGATTACATGACTGAACTTCGACCGTGGCTATCTGGCTGGATCAAGGGGCTGTCAAAATGTTTGAAAAAAGGTGCCGTTTTGTTATTCGATTATGGTTACGGACAAAGTGAGTATTATCATTCTCAAAGACTAAAAGGAACATTGCAGTGTTTTAGTCGACATACAAAAAATGACAATCCTTTCCAGCTGGTTGGATTGCAAGATATTACAGCCCATGTGGATTTTACACAAGTGATTGAGACGGCGCATAATGAAGGATTTGATATTGAGGGATATACCACTCAGGCAGGATTTTTAATTGAAAATGGTATTCTGGATCAGCAAGCGGCCGTTGATGAAAAACAGCAATATATGATGAGTCAACAGATCCAGAAATTAACCACTCAAGGTCAGATGGGAGAGATCATCAAAGTTATCGGGTTGAGTAAACAAATGACAGCGGATTTAAAAGGCTTTGATTTGCAATGTCAGTTGCATCGTTTATAGGACGGTTTGCAATGTTCGCCAAATCCAAAAATTAAGCAGAATTTATCGAATGTTTATCGGTCGTATGATAAGCTAACCATCCTTTTGCAAGGGTATCAAATAGAATAGTTTTATCGACAGAATCAGGAATTCAATATGTCAATTAATCGTATTTTGGGAATGATTTTTCTCGCGGTTTTCACCACGCCAGCTTTGGCAGCGCCAATGGATAGTTGGGTTGGTTATGTTTTGTTGATGATTGCTATTTCTCTTACAGTGGGAATTTATTTAAGCCGTAGAAATGAAAAAGCTGATAGTCGATTAAGCAAGATATTGTTAGCCGGACTTTATTTCTGGATCACTACCTTTGCACAGCTGATTTTGTTTGCCATTTATTATCATTTTACCCAATAAAAAAGAGAATAACTTATGAGTTGGTTTGAAGCCATAATACTGGCCATCATTCAGGGCTTAACTGAATTTTTACCCATTTCCAGTTCTGCACATTTAATTCTGCCTTCACAGTTACTTGGCTGGACGGAGCAAGGTTTGGCCTTTGATGTAGCGGTTCATGTCGGCTCTCTGGCAGCAGTTTTATATTATTTCAGAAATGAAGTGAAAGCGATGATTGTTGCCTGGTTTGCATGGGTGCTTAAAGGTGAAAAAAGTGATGATGGCCGTCTGGCATGGGCGGTAATCTGGGGAACTATTCCTGTCGGATTGGTTGGTTTTGCCTTTAATTATTTTAAAATTGTGGATGATTATTTAAGAAGCACTCAGGTGATTGCGGCAACCACTATTATTTTCGCACTGGTTTTGTGGTGGGCGGATAGTTACGCCAAACAACAAAGAAATGAAAACCAGCTCAAAGTTAAAGATATCCTGTTTATTGGTTTTGCCCAAGCGATGGCTTTGGTTCCTGGTACGTCTCGTTCGGGTATTACCATGACGGCTGGTTTGATATTAGGTTTAACCAGAACTGCCGCCGCACGTTTCTCATTTCTTTTGTCCATTCCTGCGATCCTGTTGCCCGGTGGATTAAAGACGCTGGAACTGGCAACCAGCACGCAAGCTGTCCCCTGGGATTTTCTGATTGTTGGCGCATTGGTTTCGGGAATTGCCGCATTAACTTGTATTCATTTCTTTTTGATTTTGTTGGAAAGAGTCGGGTTTAAGCCATTTATATACTATCGTTTGTTATTGGGTGCTGCGTTAATTGGCGTGATGGTAATATAGTCTTTATTGATATTTGATAAGGCTCAAGAATGAAGATTGTTATTTTGGCAAATGCAGATTTAGCGGCATGGTATGCCCTCAAGTTACTGTTGCCTAATTTGTCTGAACATCAGTGTTCTCTTTTTTTATCCCATCGGGTAGGTTCAAGCAAGCCCAAACCGGAGCCGATCGAAAAGCTGTCGGTATTTGAAAAAAATTGTCTGAATAGCCTGATATTAGAAGGGCATTCTCATCCCTTTGAACAATATAATGCTTATTTGACACAGCCTTTCCAATTTCTTGAAAAAATTAATCATCCGCAAATTTGTTCAGAATTAAAGAGCTTGGAACCGGATTTATTTATTTCCATTCGCTTCGGTCTGATTTTGAAAGATGAGGTGATCGCTATTCCCAAAAAAGGTGTGATCAATCTTCATTCTGGTAAATTGCCAGAGTATCAAGGGGTGATGGCCACTTTTTATGCTTTACTTAACGGTGATAAGCAATTATCAACAACCCTTCATTATATTTCTGATAGCAAAATTGATACAGGGGATGTTTTGGCAACTTCATGTCTGTCGGTAGATGAGCATAAATCCTACTTGTGGCATGTGCTGAATTTATATCCCGATGGCTGCAAAAATATTCTTAATGCAGTCGGTCAATTGACTCGGGAAGATGTGCAAAAAGCGACTCATCAGGAAGGGCAATCAAAATATTATTCTTATCCTGATGAGAATTTGATTGATGATTTCTATAATAAAGGACTTAAATTATTCGAAACAAATGAAGATCTGAATTTTTTAACCAAACAGCCATAAATAAACGCTTTTTGTCAGTATCCGCTTTTGTCTTCTTTTATTTTTTATTACATTATTTCGAATTATAATTGCAAAATATGATAGGGACATTTTATTAGTTCTCATGAATATTCGCCGTGCTACAACCAAAGATATAGCTGATATTTCAGCTCTGATGACACGATCTGCCAAGGAGTTCATTATCAATGAATTTTCAGCGGAAGGTCGTAAGGTATTTTTGAATCTGATAAGAAAGAATGTGATCAGGGATTACATGGAAACCGGTTTTGTCTACCACGTGGCTGAAATTGATGATCGAATTGTCGGTGTAATTGGGATGAAAAATAATAATCATTTGTACCATCTTTTTGTGGATTCCCTTCATCATGGCAGAGGTATAGCAGGCTCTCTTTGGCAGTATGTGATGAAAAAAATTGTCGAAAAACAGGATGTTAAAGAATTTATTGTCAATTCATCAAATTACGCTATCGGGATGTATGAGGCATTTGGATTTGTACAAACCGAGCCTATGCAGGAAAAAAACGGGGTTTTGTATAATCCGATGGTGTTGAGGCTTGCTGAGAAAAATACTTAGCCTGGTAAGTCCGCATCAGGAATAGAAATTGAGTATGACCGATTCAAATATCTAAAGGTTACATTTTTACCATCTTGAAAGGACTCCTTGTGTATTACTTTTCCATCAGATGATAGTGCAATAAAAACATTGTGAGGATTTATGTCTTCCACAAGATTGTACTGTAGCCAGTAAATCTTTTTATCTTCTGTGATACCGCAATTTCTAAGATAGCCATGATGCTTATAGGAGAATACCTGATTCCCTTTCAAATCAAAGGCTAAAGCTTCCTCTGTAGCCAATATAGAATTTGATTCACAGCTAAATAATTGATTGTTTTCTTCCGAAACTATTATTTCTCCTATCAGACTGGGAAATTCAATTTTACGAGTTCTGGTTTTGTCCAAAATACTTACCTTGTAGGCCAAAACATCGGATTGTTCTTCACCTTCCATAGTAACAATCAACCAGCTATCCAGTTTGTGCAAAAAGATTTCTTTTGCATTTATATTGGTGGAAATTAAAATAATCCAAAAATAGATAATAATTTTCATATAACCCCTTTTTTTTGTATAGCTATACGTATGAAGGTGATAATGTAGCAAACTCATTAGACAGTATATTTAATTATGGATTCCCGTTTGCACGGGAATGACGCCAATAAGAATCTTCTATTTCAGGCTGTTATACAGTTCCTCAAGATTCACTCTATCTTTGTAACCTTCATAAAAGTATTTATAGGTTAAAACCCCTTCTGGATTGATGAGCATGATGCCAGGAAACGGAATACCATAACCTTTTGAGCCAGGTTTTTGCTCGGTATTTAAAATGTTGTAACTGATAATAGTTTTGCTTTGCGGATCTGATAATAAAGGAAAAGCAATGTTTTGAGCATCAGAAAAAGTTTTTAAAATGTCTGTCGAGTCGTAGGATATACCAGCAAACTTGTAGCCAATGTCATTAAACTTTTGGTTCCAGCCATTAATTTCAATCAAATGCTTTTTGCAGAATGAACACCAGTCAGCAGATCGGTAAAAAACCAGAATAGCGCCTTTATCACCACTAATATCTGCCAGCGTTGCAGGATTGCCATCAATCATATAGGTTTGAATTTCAGGTGTTTTTTGATTCAGTGGAAGACCTGTTTCTTTTTCAACCAGTTTTTCTGCTGAAATTGACAGTGGCATCATTGCGGCTAAAAAGAATAAAAGTGATTTTAATTTCATGATTTCCTCTTGATTTAAGTTATATGATTATTATTTGACGAAAAAGAGCTGGCAATGTTACAGGAAAAAATACGGTTTGGCACTTGGAAATGGGGGAACAGGATTTTTTGGATAATCTGGGGAAATAAAAAAGCTCACAAGTTTTATGCTTATCAAGCAATGTTGAAACAGCCTTGTGAGCTTTACAATAATGTAAAATTACTGTTGTGAATCGTCAGTTGTTTCTTCTGCAGCTGGTTCAGCAGCAGGAGTTTCCTCAGCAGGTGCTTCTGGAGCTTCAGGCGCTTCTGCAACAGCAGAACAGCTCCAACCCCAATTTTCCTGTTTGGCTACAAACTCGGCAGCTTTTTCTTCACAATACCCTTCAGTATTTTTGGCTTCCCACAAAACCTGAGAACTGCCAGCTTTGGTATAGTGAACTTCGCAAGGAACATTGCCACCGCTTGGGTAAACGATTTCAATTTTTCTTTCCTGATCGCCGTGCGTACAGATAGTTTGAGATGCCATTGCGCCGAAACTAAAAAATGATAAAAATAGAACTAGATATTTCATTGATGCTCTCCATAGTAAATTATCGTTATACTGCTATAACATTATATGATTTTCTTATATAGTAAAAAGCGAAGTAATCTACAAATTAACGGAATTTGAAAAATTATCTCTTTGCGAGTTATTTGTTGGTGAGTTGTTTAACCAGATTAACGCGTTGACGATGTAGTTCTTCGCCCAGTTGACTGCCATTAAATCCCTGAGCAATCAAATCCTGTACATCAAGGCTTTGACAAGCGTGATACGCCTGCTTGATTATCGTTGCCTGAGGATAAGGGCGGTTTTCAAATCCTGTTCGTCCCTTAAAATCAGCTTCACAAACCTGAACAAACTTTTCTAACATAGCCGGATTATGAAACGCTCGAGTTGCCTCAAGCACTTTTACAATTGTGTTTGCCCTGAGCTCTTCAATGCGGTGTAAATGTAGGTGGTATTCACTGCACAAGGTTGCCAGTTTTTCATAATGACGTGGTGTTGTTAGTCGTTTGCAGAGTTTGACAATGATCGGAATGCCGCGTTTCTCGTGTCCCGGATGACTTGGCAGAATGTGAGCCGGTGTTGCGCCTTTGCCCAAATCATGACAAAGAGCCGCAAAACGGGTAACCGGATCATCTGTTATCTTTGCGGCCTGCTCCAAAACCATCATGGTATGAATACCGGTATCAATTTCCGGGTGCCAGCGAGGTGGGTTGGGAACTCCCCACAAACAATCAATTTCTTCAAACCAGTATTTTAAAGCATTGCATTGCCTCAGTACCTCAAAGTAAATTTGAGGAGATTTTTCTGTTAAGGCTTTTTCGGTTTCAAGCCAGACACGTTCGGCTGGTAAGGTTTTTAGCTCTCCGGAATCTACCAGAGATTTCATTAGTGAAAGCGTTTCTTTTGCTATGGAAAATCCCAGATGATGATATCTGGCAGCAAAACGGGCAACTCTTAAAACCCTTAATGGATCTTCTGCAAAGCTGGGAGAGATGTGACGAAGAACTTTCTTTTTTAAATCATTCAATCCATTGCATGGGTCAATCAGATTTTCCTTATTATCTAATGCCATAGCATTAATGGTCAGATCACGGCGGGCAAGATCTTCTTCCAGAGTAACTTCCTTGCCTGTATAAATATCAAAGCCGTAATAGCCTTGCCCCGATTTCTTTTCAGTTCGAGCCAGCGCGTATTCTTCATGAGTTTCAGGGTGCAGGAAAACAGGAAAACCCTTACCAACCTGTTTATAACCTTGAGAGAGTAAGTCATCAGCTGATGAGCCAACTACAACCCAGTCTTTTTCTCTGACCGGATATTCCAGATATTTGTCTCTTACAGCTCCGCCGACTAGATAAATTTGCATACTGCTACACTTTGATCTTTGATCGTTACATCATACATTGATCGACTTGCTATCAAACCGATTTTCTCATCAACTCAAGACTGAAAGGAAAGGCATAATTCAGTCCATTATTGGCTTTTATCATCGCTATGATAATACAGCCAATATTAAAAGCAATTAAACCCATGATAAAAGGTATGCCAATGGAGACAAATGTTAGTAAAACAGCAATAAACAATGACAATGTAATGGTTATCTGAAAGTCAATAATTGCCCTGCCATGTCTATCAATAAATGCTGATTGGTTGTTAAATATTTTCCAAAGCAAAAAAGGAAAGAGTATATTGCACAAAGGCAAGATTAATCCGACAAGTGCCAAAGCTTGACACAATAGTGTTATTTTTATTTCTCTTTGACTTACACTACTTGTCTGACTCATGGTATTCTTTGCTTGTCTTTTGAGTGCACTATAATTGCATGTTGAAAAATATTAGGGAAAGAATCATACCTTAATCAGTTGTCTTTTTGCTATGTTAATTTCCGGATTACCTGATTCGAAGAAGGTAAACAAGGAACTTTAAATTAGCGGATGAGTCATTAAGGTATTTATTAAACAGACAAAGAGCTACAAAGCATCGATAACTATCATGTACCTGTCACACTTTGCATTAAAAGAAAAACCTTTTTCCATTTCGCCGGATCCGCGGTTTTTATTCCTGAGCCATCGCTACAAGGAAGCGCTGGGTCATTTGCTTTATGGTGTGCAGGAAGGTGGTGGATTTGTCCTGTTAACCGGTGAAGTCGGAACGGGCAAAACCACTGTTTGTAGAAGTTTGTTACAGCAATTGCCAGCCAATACCAAATTAGCCTTTGTGTTAAACCCCAAGTTGAACAGTCTGGAATTGCTTGCGACTATTTGCGATGAACTGAAAATCAGATATCCGGCCGCTACTTCCAGCCTAAAGGTTTTAACCGATAAATTAACGGCTTATTTATTGAAAGCCTATGAGAAAAATCTCAATGTAGTGGTGATGATTGATGAGGCTCAAAATCTTGATAGTGATGTGCTGGAACAGATACGACTTTTAACCAACCTTGAAACCAATCAAAAAAAATTGCTGCAGATTATTTTGGTAGGTCAACCGGAATTGCAGGAAAAACTGGCGCACCGAAATCTTCGTCAGTTGGCACAACGAGTGACAGCAAGATACCACTTACAACCACTCAATCTAAAAGAAACGGATGCTTATATTTTGCATCGAACCAGAATTGCAGGCGCTAAAAAATCACTGTTTTCAAAATCAGCTATTGATTACCTGTTTCAGCACGCTAAAGGCGTACCGCGGTTAATCAACACCATCTGTGAAAGAGCATTGATTGGTGCTTACACTCAGCAGCAAAATGTGGTTGAGAAAAACATGATGAAGCAATCTGTTGAAGAAATTCTGGGTGATTGGAAAGTAGAATCACATACCACTTCTCATGCAAACCATACACAAAAATGGTTTGGTGATTTTTGGCAATCGACTTCCGGGGCATGGCGAGTTGCGTTATTGATGGTCGCTGTGTTGGTTGGTGGTTACTATCTTGGCCAGTCGAGCAACAAAGCTCAATCTGAATTACAGGAAACAGCAGAAATTATCATTCAGAGTTCGGAAACAAATTCGACATTAAATAAGGTTAATCAATGGATTGGCGATCAGAGTTGGGATCACAATGGTATTCGTTCTAAACAACAATTGCTGAAATTATGGCAGCTTGATTATCAGCCGCTCAAAAATGGAGAAGCCTGTGATTATGCCTCTCAATATGGATTAAAGTGTCAATCGCTCCAATCTAATTGGCAGCAGTTGCGTTTGTATAATCGTCCGGTCATTTTAAAATTTTCTGCGGGCATTCACGGTGAATTCTGGGGAACCCTGATACGACTGGATGGTTTGAATGGGTTGATGAACTTCGGACAGTCCGATCAGCAAATATCGTTACAGGAATTATCGGATTTATGGACAGGTGAAGCTTTGTTAATTTGGCAATCCCCGGAGGGCTTTACTGATAATATCAAATTGTATGACAGTGGTGGCACGGTTTTATGGTTAAGCGAAAAATTGAATTTGATTATGCAAAAAAACAATGAACCGATTAATTATTTTGATCAAAATCTGTTTTTGCAACTCAAACAATATCAAACCAGTAGAGGCATTGAAGCTGATGGTATTGCCGGAATGGAAACCATATTGCAAATTAATAGTGAAACCTTGCAAGGGATTCCGATATTAAAAGATGCCGAAAAAATTTCATCAACTAATGGTTTGGAGTAGATTTTGTCAATTTTATTTGATTATTTAAAACAACAAAACGCCGCCTCAGACGATGCAGGCAATTTACTCAATGAATCGCATTTTGATGATAATGGAGCCGCAATTGAACTATTACAACATAAACTGAATTTTTGGAAAAAAACAAGTTTGCTGCTTGTTATATTGGTACTTTTGATCGTGGTTTTTGGTTATGCCTATTTACCAAAACAAACAACACTTCAGACGAAGCAAAATCAAACGTCGAATTCTCCAAATATCGTAGTAGAGACATCGAATAACCCTCAAAATGGTCAGGATAACGCTTTTGCTGAAGCAGCGCTGACAGAACCATCTGTTGCAACGATTGAAAACAATAAAGAAATTTATAAACCGGTTAAACGCGAAGCAACAACGGCGAAAATCCCTGAATTGAAAAAAAATGATGTCTCTATACCAACAAAGCCGGTAAACCCTGCAGCGCTTATTACATTGGGTCAATTACCTGAAGACCTCAAGAAGATATTTCCTGATCTTCAGATTAACTCCTATGTGTTGTCAGAAAATCCAAAAGACAGTTTTGTGATTCTTGATGGTAGTCTATACGAGGAAAACCAGCTAATAGCACCCAATCTGGTTCTGCGACAAATAAAAAAGGAATTTATGGTGGTAGAGTTCTATGGGCATCAGATAAAAATTCCGTTTAATTAGAGCGTTAGTGCAAGTCAAAAGATGAAAAAATTTAAAGCCTTTATTGCCAAATTATCACTGGTTATCTTTTTATTCCTGGTGATTTTAACTATCTATCTTGATTCTCTGGTACGAGATGAGTTTAATCAGCAAGCCTGGCAAATTCCCGCCAAGGTTTTTGCTCGACCTCTCTCCTTTTCTTTAGGAAAAGATCTGGCGCTTAAAGATCTGAAGTATGAACTGGACTTGTTAGGCTATCGTCCGGTAATCAAGGCGGTGAGTCCAGGTCAATATGAGCAATATGACAACACAATGGTGATCTATACTCGCGGATTTAAATTTTGGGATGGTTTTCAGCCTGAGCAAGTATTGGAGGTCACTATCTCTCAGGGAAAGATTGTAAAATTAAAAGATTTTTCCAATCAAAAAAGTGTTAATTTTTTGCGACTTGATCCGCTTTCTCTGGGCAGTATAGATGCAGCCAACCCTGAAGACAGGAGGCTGGTGACATTGAAGCAGCTACCCGAGCATTTTGTGACTGCGCTTTTAAATACTGAGGATAAGGCTTTTTACCAACATTCAGGTATTTCATTTAAAGGTATTGCTCGAGCGGCATGGAGTAATATTACTCAGGGTGAGCTGGCGCAAGGCGGTAGCACCTTGACGCAGCAGTTAATGAAAAATCACTTTTTAAGTAATGAGCGAACAATTTGGCGAAAACTGCGTGAAGCCATTATGGCTGTGCTCACAGAAGTGCATTACGACAAGGATATAATATTACAGGCCTACATTAATGAGGTTTATCTTGGGCAGGATGGCAGTACCGCCATTCATGGATTCGCCAGAGCCAGTGAATTTTATTTTGATAAGCCTCTGGAGAATCTGAATCTTTCACAAACAGCCCTGTTAGTGGCGTTGGTAAATGGACCTTCTTTTTATAATCCAAGAAAAAATCCTGATAGAGCGAAAAAAAGACGAGATCTGGTGTTATCACAATTGCTTGGAGCTCAATTAATTAGTCAGGAAGAATATGACAGTGCCGCTTCCAGGAGTTTACAGGTAGTCGCCAAGCCTAAATACCGCAGCAGTAAAGTGCCAGCATTTATGGGATATGTGAAACGCCAATTGACTCAGGAGTACAGTCTTTCAGAGCTTTATAGTGAAGGACTCTGGTTATTTACCAGTCTTGATCCGATTGTTCAGGCCAAGGCGGAAAAGGCGATGTCCAGTCGCATTAATCAACTGGAAAAGATCTACACAAAACAGAAAGGGCATCTACAGGGAGCCAATATTGTTGCTGACGTTTTGACTGGTGATATTTTGGCTATGGTAAGTGATCGAAATCCAAATTATGCAGGCTTTAACAGAGCTATTGATGCCTACAGACAAACCGGATCAGTGATAAAACCTTTTGTGTATCTTACTGCGCTGGAGGAAGGGCGTGGCTATGATCTGACCAGTAAAATTCAGGATGAAGCTTTTTCATTAAAAGGAAGTGATGGCAGTTTATGGACGCCTAAAAATTATGATAAGGAAACTCACGGCACTATTGAACTGCAAACCGGACTCATCAATTCCTATAATCTTGCAACAGCAAGACTGGCAATGTCAGTGGGAGTTGATAATGTGGTTGAGACAGTGCTTGATGCAGGGTTTACAAGAGATATTCCTGCTTATCCTTCTGTTGCATTGGGTTCGATAGAAATGTCACCACTGGAAGTTTTAAGACTCTATCAAACGCTGGCCAATGGTGGTGTACATGTTGATGCAAGTGGTATCCTCGCGGTTCAGGATCATCAAGGTAACGTGCTACAACGCTATCCACGTCATGCCAGTCATCAATTGGAGCCTCAGGCAGCTTTTATGGTGAAGTATCTGCTCACTCGGGTGGTTAAGGAAGGAACTGGTCAATCGGTTGGCAAATATTATAGTCGTAAACTTTATGCCGGAAAAACAGGAACAACCAACGATTTGCGAGATAGCTGGTTTGCCGGATTTGGAGGTTCAAAAGTAGCTGTAGTTTGGTTAGGCAGAGACGATAATCAGGCGATGAACCTCACTGGTGCAACAGGTGCGCTATATGTGTGGAGAGATTTGATTGGTCAACTGGATGAGCCCTCTGTGGATTTGACACTGCCAGATGGTTTGGTTTGGGCAAGCGAGAAAAGAGGTTTTTTTTCAGGATTTGGTTCCTGTAAGGATGAAAAGCAATTACCTTTTTGGGAAAACCGGATCCCTGATGATTATGAAGTATGCCAGTAATTCAGTTTAACGAGATGGAAAATAACATCATGAAATTTAGTTTACACCCACAACTTGAGAAAGATAGCATTACGCTCGGATCTTTTGAGTTGTCACGATTGTTATTGCTGAATGACAGTCAATTTCCCTGGTTTGCGCTGGTGCCTGAAGTAGCAGATATTAGTGAAGTTTATCAATTATCTCAAAATCAACAGCAACTCTTGTGGCAAGAGTCTGATATATTGTCTAAGATCATTATTGATTTTTTTAAAGGTGATAAACTGAATATCGCGGCGATAGGAAATCTCGTGCCGCAACTGCATGTACATCATGTGGTGAGATATAAAAACGATCCTTGTTGGCCCGCGCCAATATGGGGCAAGTTGCCAATGGTTGGTTATCAAGCTGAGAAAGTTGAAAAAATCAGGCAAAATCTGCTGCCTGTTTTGATAAAATCCGGATTGACAACCAGCCTGTAGTAAACAAAAAAATAAATTTATTATTGTTCTTGTTTTAGGTATGTGATATATATCCGCGCCTAAAATAAAAGTCAACACGGACTTTAATTGATTTTTGTTTGATTTTTGAATCAGGATTTAAAAACAAACTCCTTTGATTTCAATTAGTTAAATTGCGGAGAAGCAGATGCCAAATAACAAATCGGCAAATACAGCGACCACTTTAGGCTCTCTGGGAATAGCGCCCTACAAGGAAAAGCGTGGCGAAGAGTACATGAATGCTGATCAACTCAAGCATTTTCGTTCAATTCTGGATGCATGGAAAATCCAGCTTATGGAAGAGGTGGACAGAACGGTTTCTCATATGAAAGATGAGGCTGCCAATTTTCCTGATCCTGTTGATAGAGCAAGTCAGGAAGAAGAATTTAGCCTTGAGTTGAGAGCGCGTGACAGAGAGAGAAAGTTACTCAAAAAAATCACCAAATCGATCAACTCTATTGATGATGAAGAATATGGTTATTGTGAATCTTGCGGTATCGAAATTGGTATTCGCAGATTGGAAGCCAGACCAACTGCAACATTGTGCATTGATTGCAAAACGCTGGATGAAATAAAAGAGAGACATATTAATCGATAGGCTGATACCTTTCTCATTTATCGGAAAGTCACTGAGTAGACAGGCGCCATTGAGCGCCTGTTTTATTTTATGGCAAGGCTTGCTATGATTTTTCAAAATTTGTTGAAAAAGAATGTTTAACATGATGGATAGTTCTCTCATATCAACTACAAAAGAAAATAAGCGTGAAAATAACTGGATTGGTCGGTTTGCGCCATCACCATCGGGGCAACTGCATTTTGGTTCACTGATCGCCGCTTTGGGAAGTTATCTTATTGCCAAACAAAACAACGGAAAGTGGTTGCTCAGAATAGAAGATATAGATCCTCCGAGAGAGGTGGAGGGTGCAGCCAAACAAATTATTCAAACCCTGGAAAATTTTGGTTTTGAATGGGATGGAGAAATTCTGTATCAAAGTCAACGAAACCTTGCATATCAACAGGCAATAGATAGCTTGTACCAACAGAAGTTAATTTATTATTGTAAGTGTAGCCGAAAACAAATTCAGCAGCGAAATCAGGGTGTATACGATCAGTTCTGTTTAAATCGTCAGATAAGAGACCCTTTGGCAGCTATGCGCATTAAATTTAATGATGCTTTTTCCAGTTTTAATGATGAAATAAAAGGTGCCTGTTGTTTTTCTCAGCCAGCTGATCTGGAAGATTTTATTGTTAAACGGCGAGACGGCTTACATGCTTATCAACTGGCTGTCGTAATTGATGATATAGACCAGGGCGTTAATCATGTGGTAAGAGGCGCTGATCTTCTTGATTCAACACCACGGCAGAACTTCCTTTATCATCTTCTTAATCATCAGCCGCCTCGTTATTATCATTTACCTTTGGTTGTTGATGCAGATGGTAACAAGTTAAGTAAATCAAAATTCTCGCCAGCAATAGAAAGCCATAAGGCCAGTTATTATCTTTGCAAGGCGCTGGCACATTTAGGACAAAAAGTCGAAGAAGGTTATTACCATATATCGCCAAAAGAAATTTTGAAAACTGCACTACAAAACTGGCAGCTCAATACTGTGCCTAAACAATCGGTTAAACACTTTGAGGTAAATGCCAATTGATGGGGACTTTTCCTCTTTCCTTTAATTTTTGATTGGTCAGGGAAAAATGTTTGCAACCCAAAAAACCACGATGAGCCGATAGCGGTGAAGGGTGTGGCGCTTTCAATACAATATGCTTTTTAGTGTCAATGCTGGCACCTTTTTTTTGCGCATGACTTCCCCAGAGTAAAAACACAATATCCTGATTTTCATCACTCAAGCCCTGTATCACTCTATCGGTGAATGCCTCCCAGCCTAAATGTTTATGAGAGTGAGCCTGCCCCTGTTCTACGGTTAATACGGTATTGAGTAGCAGAACACCTTGCTGCGCCCAGGAAATGAGATAGCCATGATCAGGAATTTTAAAGCCTTCTATATCATTAGCCAGTTCTTTGTACATATTCACAAGGGATGGTGGCGGTTGTATGCCAGGTTTAACAGAAAAGCACAAACCATGCGCCTGATTAGGTCCATGGTAGGGATCTTGTCCCAATATCACGACCTTTACCTGATCAAAGGGTGTTATTTTAAAAGCACTGAATACCTCATCATGAGGCGGATAGACAACAATTCCTTTTGAGCGTCTTTCAGCAACATATTGCAAAGTTTGCTTAAAATAATCCTGCTGTTTTTCCTTGCCCAGAATGTCGGTCCAGCTTTTATTCATAAGTTTACTCAAAGGGATTGTTTGTTTTCTTTGCTCTTGTTTGCTTTGCATTAGCAAACGAAGATTATAAGGTGTTAAAAAAAGGCTTGTCTAGCCAATCAGTTAAATTGATGTAAATCTTCACACTGAGTTGACAACGGCGCGATGACTGTATTTAATAATACACACTAAAAAATCAAAGCATAGCAGGAGTTTCTCTTGAGTCAGAAAAAAGGATTAGATCCCAAGGCATACAGAGCTTTGGAAAATGGTGAAACCTATCAACCTTACGTTTCCAGTAAACAAAGTTTAACGGAGTTTACTTTCAAGGCGATTGGTCTTGGCGTTTTGTTTGGTGTCATTTTTGGCTCCGCCAATGCTTATTTGGGGCTTAAAGTTGGTTTGACAATCAGTACTTCAATTCCTGTTGCAGTTATGGCTGTTGCGGTATTTCGTATTCTGGCAAAAACCGGTATTAAAAGCTCAATTCTGGAAACCAACATTGCTCAGACCACCGGTTCGGCATCCAGTTCAGTTGCCAGCGGCGTGATCTTCACCTTGCCTGCGCTTTTTTTGTGGGGCATGGCACCTGACTTATTACAAATGACCCTGTTGGCGATGTGTGGTGGTTTGCTCGGTGTCTTGTTTATGATCCCGCTTCGTCAATTCCTGATTGAAAAAGAGCATGGTAATTTGCCCTATCCTGAAGGCACTGCTTGCGCTGAAGTGCTGGTAGCCAATGAAGAGGGTGGTAACAAGGCTAAATATATTTTCTATGGTATGGGCGTGGCGGCGTTATTCAAAACTTTAACCGCATGGGTCAAGATAATTCCTGCCCACATTTCATTTAATGTACCATTTATCAAAAAAGCTAATATCGGACTGGATCTGTCCGCAGCACTGTTTGGTGTGGGTTACATTTTGGGACCAAGAATTGCGGCTATTATGGTTGGCGGCGGTCTATTGTCAGCCTTGATTATCATTCCTGCTATTGCCTATTGGGGAGACAGTATGACAGCTCCCTTGTATCCTGAAACAGTTAAATTGATCAAGGATATGTCGGCCAGCGAAATATGGACGCGTTATGTGCGTTACATTGGTGCAGGTGCAGTGGCAGCTGCGGGCATTATCACCTTGATAAGAACCATTCCAATGATGATAGAAAGTTTCAAAATGACAGCAAAGCATATTGGAAATAGCAATGCCAGCACAGAAAGAACTCGTCTGGATTTGCCGCTTAAGGTTGTCGGCATTGGTGTTGTTATAGTGGTACTGGTTCTGGCCTTTGTACCACAAACTTTTGGGCAAATTGGAAGTCTGGAGACTCGTATTATTGCCGCTATCTGTGTTGCAGTTTTTGCTTTCTTTTTTGTGACTGTGGCCTCAAGAATAGTCGGTCTGGTTGGTGTAACATCCAATCCAACCAGCGGTATGACAATTGCTGCATTGTTGGCAACGGCTTCAATCTTTTTGCTAATGGGTTGGACAGATGATACTGGCAAGGCCGCAACCTTGATTGTTGGTTGTGTGGTTGCCATAGCAGCTTCTATTGCTGGCGATACTTCACAGGATCTGAAAACAGGTTATCTTCTTGGAGCGACACCTAAAAGACAACAAATTGTAGAATTGATTGGCGTTTTAACTTCAGCAACTTTTGTTTGTATGGCTGTACTATTATTGGCGGATACCTATGGTTTTGGTTCAAAAGAGTTGCCTGCTCCTCAAGCAACATTAATGAAACTGGTGATTGATGGTGTTCTTGAGCAAAATCTCCCTTGGGAATTAGTGGGTGTAGGGGTGGCTATAGCTGTCGTCTGTGAATTGTTTAAAATCCCTTCTTTGCCTTTTGCAGTTGGCGTTTACTTACCTGTTTCAACCATGACACCAATATTTATCGGTGGTTTAATTCGACATTATTTTGAAAGAAAAACAGCTGATAAAAAACAGCTTGAGAATCGCCGTGAAACCGGTGTTTTACTCGGAAGTGGTTTTGTTGGCGGTGAAGGCCTACTTGGCGTTGCAATAGCGGCTACGGCCTACATTCAGGGAACAAAACCTTCGGGTATTGGTACCGGATGGGCTGGTAGTGAGTGGATGGCCATGTTGGCTGGCTTAATTGGCTTTGTGCTTTTGGCAAGCTGGTTCTTTAACAAGATAAAACAAACGCCAGCAGAAAAGTAAAAGGGAAGTTGTTTTAATTTATGAATACCAAATTTATCGCTTTTTGCGCTGTTAGTCTGGATGGCTTTTTGGCTCGGGAAAATGGTAAGCTGGATTGGCTCGAAGCCAGTGCTGATAAAGAATCCACAGAAGATTATGGTTATCAGAAGTTTTTACGGGCAATGGATTGCATTGTAATGGGGCGTAATACTTTTGAAAAAGTTGCTTCTTTTGCACAGTGGCCATATGTCGACAAGCGAGTCATTGTACTGTCGAAAAAAATGCAACAGATTCCCTCTGCCTTTGAAGACAAGATTTCTTTGTTTTCCGGTAAGGTTGAGGAGTTGGTAGTTGATCTACAAAGTCGGGGATACAAGCATATTTACATTGATGGCGGAAAAACCATTCAATCTTTTATTCGCGCCGGGGTCATGGATGAGTTGATCATCACTCAAATTCCTATTTTGATTAATAAGGGGCTTCCGCTTTTTGCCGAGTTTTCCCATGATATCAAGTTAAAACTCACTCGCTCTCAATCATACCCCAGTGGTTTTGTGCAGTCTCGATATGATATCGAGCATCAATCCCGATATTATGATGGTGAGTGAATTTCAAAAGGCTCGCATAGAGTGCCCTGATGAAATATCATTTGCCAGACATCTCCGTTAAACCGCCAGATTGAACTTCTGCGAGAGTATTTTATTTCTTCGCTATCGGGATGCTTGATTGCGGCTTTGTAAACGAGTTGTGCCAGAGTATTCTTAAATTTATTAAGACTAAAATCTTGTTGCCAAAAATCAGGTGAAACTTCATGCGGAATTCGTGACAATGCATGAGCTTTATCAAACTGAACACCGGTACTGGCTATTTCGATGAAATCATCAGACAGATATTTATCTAATTCTTCATAAGAAGACCTAACTTTAGGGTTGATTAAATATTTTCCAATTGAATAAGGGTATCGAGTAATTTTTCCATTTATTATCTCCCCAATAACTGCTGCTTTACACTTTTGTTAATTAATCGCCAGGATTCTACTGTTTGATATTGCTGATTGCTAATATGAGGCCGAGATTCCATCAAGCTGATTCTATCAACTGTAATATTCATTGTTGATAGTTCGGGTAATTTGTCAATTTGTGTGACTTGTCTAAACAAGGTGATATGTGGCACAAAATCCTTTTTATCATATTGAAATATGTTCAACTGACTTAATTGATATTCAATTTGTTTTTTACAGGCAAGTAATTGCTGTTGTTGGCCATCAATGCCGATAGCCAAAATCTTGCTGCCTGGCCAAAAAATCAATTGATCAGTTTTGACTTCAAAAGGAGCAAGTTCTAAGTCGGTAAAATGGGTGAGAATTTGATCCATTTGATCTTGATACACTTTGCCCAGAAAGCTCAGCGTGATGTGAAAGTTTTCAGGTTGAACCAGTCTGGCTTCATCAATGGAAATGGAATGTTGAATATCCATCAGACGAGTTTTAACCGATGCAGGTAAGTCAATTGCAAAAAACAGGCGAGAGGTGGTTTGCAACTTTGGCATAATAGAAACAATCAACTCCAATAGGGTGTTGATTTGAAAATCCCTTTGGTTGTTTCACCAATAGCTTCAAGTATTGGATTGTTCCGGTTTTCCAGCCATTGCAATGATTCGTCTTCTTCATGATTTTCCAGTTGTAGACCGTAGATGTACTGATTAACCTGCAGATCGCGTATTTCATCCAGCAAGTGCAACCATTGTTTACGATAGGATTGTCTTTTTTGAGTTTCAAATAAACCGCCAAAATAAAGTCCGGTGTCCAGCGCTCTTCTTATTTTCGCAATTAATTGAAAATAATCCTGAGGTTGAAGCGTGCTGGTATCTGAAAATTCACGTTTAAGATCTTTAAGAATATGTTCGAGCTGTTTTTTTGCAAATTCAATGATGGGGGTTTTTAGCTGTTCTTGTTGTTTTTCAGGAATATAATTTCGCCATTCTTTAAAATAAAGCCATTGAGACATATTAAGCATCATTAAATTGTATCTTTGAGTTGCTAATAGTTCTTTAAAAGCTTCGATGGCCTCTTCAGTTTCTGACTGAATTTTTTCTCTTTGGGTATCAACCAGATCCCAGTCAGCTTTTTGTTTTAAATAATGAACCAGATATCTCTTGTGTTTGGCGGCATCTACAATAGGTCTCATGGCTTCAGCCAGCCAGCCCCAGTTATTACGCAAATCATCAGTAGCCTGTCGGGGAATTAATCCACCAAAAACAATATACATGTGATGTAAATAAATCAAAGCACGATACATTTCCAAAATTGCAGAATGCGCCTGCTCCTGATTTAAAAACAGCTCGTGATATTGCCAGTGTCTAAGCCCTGTAAAGGCAATTTGTTCAAAGGCTTTTTCCGATTCAATACCCTGACTCAATTCCACGACATGCATACGTCGGTAGCTATGGGCAATGTTTTCACAGAGACTATATCCGCGTCTGGCCTTACTGGCATTGCAAAGCGTTAAATCGAGTTCCTTGATAAGGTATCGTCCAATAGCAAAAATGTACTCAGGACTGCCCTGTTTTAATTCCAGTTCTACTTCACAGATGGGTAAAGATTGCTCACCAGCTTCAATTGTTCCAATATCCAGAGCAACTTCAATTTGAGTATCATCGGAAAAAGTTAACAGGCAGGTACTGCGTTCGAAATTGGTGGTAAAGCATGGAATAAAACCACCATCTTCTTCTTCAGCTTCTTCAACCAGAATTTGCAGGTAGGGTTCGGTGATGAGTTCAGGATTAAGCTTGTTCTCTTCGAGCAGGCATTCATCTTCATTACGCTCATGCAAACCACCAATGGATTTTCCTGAAGCCTTAACAGTTTGAATAAAACCTTTTGAACTCTGACGGATCCGCATACCAATATTGGCATCAAAGAGCTTAAAATTTGAAGTATCGTAGTAAGTATTAATCAACTCGTCCGTTTCCCAGTCTGATTGCGTTTCAGCACCAGGAAAAGACAAGCCCTTTATTTTTTCAAGTTTATTCGATGTTGCCGAGAGTTTCAGTTCCAGTTCGCTGGACATATTATCCCCTTGAGCATGAGTTATCTTGTTATTTAAGCATTGATTATAGCCTTTGTCATCCCTTTGATCACATTCAATGAGAAAATCTTTTTATTGTTTCTGATCAAAAAGATGATCCTTTGCAGTTTTAATCAACTTGAGTATTTCGTACAATAGCGTTTTTAAACGGAGACCTTCCTGCAATGAAAACCAAACTCCTTCTTATCTTTTCAGCTTTTTTATCTTCCGGCCTTTTTGCTCAAACTGTATATATTGATGACCAGCAGCAATTGGTATGGACCAGAAGTGGTCCTGGAGAAGAATTCAGACTGATATATAAATTAGCGCCAGGCACACGACTTGAAGTACTTGAAAGCAATGATGAAGCAGGATACTTTCGAGTTAAAAATGAGCAGGATAAAATTTTCTGGATAGAACAAAAATATGTCACCAGAGAGCCAACAAATAATTACCGTTTGGCTGATGCGGAAAGAAAAATAAAAACCTTAACTGCGCAGTATGAAGAGAAGGTTTCCAATCTGGAAAAGCAACTGGAGGAACTCGCGCCACTTAAAGGTGGCAATCAGGAGTTATTGGCTAAATTAACCCGTCAGGAAGTTGAATTAAATCAGGCTGTTGAAAAAGCGCAAATTTATGAAAGTGGTTTTCAAAGTGATGCCTTTAGAAATGGTGGCTTGGTAGCATTGGGTGGTATTTTTCTGGGTTGGCTATTTGGTCGAGTGGGCGGTAAAAAGCGTAATTCAGGTTGGAATTAATCTTAATCGTATATCTGTTTATTTTTTTATAAATGTCGTTGGACACTGGTTGGAGTAAAAAAGCGTGTTTGATATTAAAAATGTAGTACACAGTGCAGAAGATTCTCTTTCATTGAAAGAGTTGCAGGCTATGATTTCTGAAAATTACTGCGTTGACGAGTCAGCCTGTTTACAGGGGTTGATCGATTATCTGTCATTATCTGATGATGAAATAGCTTCGGTAACCAGAAAATCAATTGATTTGGTCAGCAAGGTCAGAAAAGACAGTGATGCCAAAGACGGTGTAGAGGCATTTTTACAACAATATAGTTTGTCTACCAAAGAGGGTGTTATCCTCATGTGTCTGGCCGAGGCATTACTCAGAATTCCTGATGCTGATGTGGCCAATAATTTAATCAAGGATAAAATAAAGGCTGCAGAATGGGAAAAGCATCTGGGGCAAAGTGAATCATGGCTGGTGAATACTTCAACCTGGGGTTTGATGCTAACTGGCAAGTTTGTTGGTTTAAAAGATTCTATCGATGGCAATCCGGTTAATGCTCTGAAAGCGCTAATTGGCAATGTCAGTGAACCTGTTATCCGAAAAGCAATGAATCAGGCAATGAAGTTAATGGGCAAGCAATTTGTATTGGGAAATACTATTGGTGAAGCCATCAAGCGCGGTTCAAAATCAGTCAGCAAGGGTTATACCCATTCTTTTGATATGTTGGGAGAAGCGGCTTATACTGCTGAAGATGCTGACAGATACTGGAATGCTTATTGTGATGCCATTCGAGAAATTGGTCGTATTGCCAGGCCTGCCAATGTGCCAGCACCAAGTATTTCAATCAAATTATCCGCGCTTCATCCAAGATATGAACATAGTCAACACCAACGTGTCATGACTGAAATGTATGACAGTGTTTATCGTTTGCTTAAAATTGCCAAAGAGCTAAATGTCGATATCACTATTGATGCAGAAGAAGCAGACAGATTGGAAATCAGCCTGGAGTTGTTCGAAAAGCTGTTCCGCAGTGATGTCTGTCAGGATTGGCAAGGATTGGGGCTGGTGGTGCAAGCCTATTCCAAAAGAGCTATGCCTATTTTGGTCTGGTTAAGAAAACTTTCCATTGAAACAGGAAGAGTTATCTCTCTCAGATTGGTTAAGGGAGCTTATTGGGATTCTGAAGTTAAGTGGGCACAACAAGGTGGTTATGATGGATATCCAGTGTTTACCCGTAAATCAGCGTCAGATGTTTCCTATTTAGCTTGCGCCAAGTATATTCTCGCCACAGAAGGCGTTTTTTATCCTCAATTTGCGACTCACAATGCACAAACGGTTATTTCCATCATGCAAATGGCCGGCAGTAACCGAAAATTTGAATTCCAGCGCTTACACGGCATGGGAGAAGCGCTTTACAATCATTTTTTAAAAGCAAATCCGGATGTTAATTGTCGTATCTATGCCCCTGTGGGGAAACACAAGGACTTGCTGCCCTATCTGGTAAGACGCTTGCTCGAAAACGGAGCCAATACTTCTTTTGTGCATAAACTGGTTGACGAAAAAACATCAATTGAGGATTTGGTTGAGCATCCCTGTGTGACCCTGCAGTCCTATAGGCAGCTGGCCAATGAGCATATTCCATTACCTGCAAATTTATATGGTGAAGGCAGAACCAATTCCAAAGGCACTAATCTTCATGTGGATAGCGAGTTAAAACCTTTTATGGAAAAGGTTAATGAGCATTTGGATAATCAATGGCATGCAACACCAATCATTGGTGGCGAAAACCTTAAGGGGGAAGCCGGAAATGTTTATTGTCCCTACGACAATTTACATCAAATTGGCACCGTCACTTTAGCTACAGCAGAAGATAGCAGAAGAGCAATTGATATTGCAGCGCCAGCCGCAGTCAAGTGGAATCGCGCGGGAGCAGAAAAAAGAGCAGCGTGTCTGCGAAAATTTGCTGATCTGCTAACAGAGAATGAAGCAGAACTCATTGCAATTTGTGCTCGAGAAGGCGGAAAGACGATTCAGGATGGCATTGATGAAGTGAGAGAGGCAGTTGATTTTGCCAGATATTATGCCATGCAAGCCGTTAAGGATTTTGCAGAACCAATTGTTTTGCCAGGGCCTACAGGAGAAAGTAACGAAATCTATTTGCAAGGCAGGGGCGTTTTTGCCTGTATCAGTCCGTGGAACTTTCCGTTAGCTATTTTTGTAGGGCAGGTTGCGGCAGCTTTGGCGGCTGGAAATAGTGTTTTGGCAAAGCCGGCCGGGCAAACGCCAATTATCGCATGGAAAGCAATACAATTGATGCATGAGGCTGGGATTCCTGCCGATGTGCTGCATTTTGTACCAGGCAGTGGACGTGAAATTGGTGGGGTTTTAACCAGTGATCCGAGAATAGCCGGTATCGCCTTCACCGGATCAACCAGTACAGCAGTTCATATTAATCAGTCATTGGCTGCAAGAGTCGATGCGCCCATCGTGCCCTTTATTGCGGAAACCGGTGGTCAGAATGCCATGATTGTCGATAGTTCGGCTTTAGCGGAACAAGTGGTTGATGATGTTATCCATTCTGCTTTTACAAGTGCCGGACAAAGATGTTCCGCTTTGCGTATTTTGTATCTACAGGAAGAGGTCGCGCCAAGAATGCTGGAAGTGCTAGAAGGCGCTATGCGAGAACTTAAAATTGGACCTTCCCATGATATTTCAACGGATGTGGGGCCAGTTATTGATGCTGCTTCCAGAAAAGAGTTAATGGAGCATATTGAGGAATTAACCAATGCAGGACAGTTAATTTCCAAAACGCCAGAACAGGCGGGCATGGAAAAGGGTTCTTTCCTGACACCCACAGCATTTAAAATCAAGCATATTAATGATCTGAAGCAAGAGTGGTTTGGTCCAATTCTTCATGTGATCACTTACAAAGCCAAAGAACTTGATGCGGTGATAGATTCAATCAATGATTATGGTTACGGCTTGACGTTAGGCATTCATTCCCGCAATGAAAAAACTGCAGAATATATTGATTCCAGAGTTAGAGTGGGCAATGTCTATATTAATCGAAATATGATCGGTGCGGTGGTTGGCGTACAACCTTTTGGTGGGCAAGGTCTTTCAGGAACAGGTCCAAAAGCAGGTGGGCCGCGTTATCTGCATCGATTTGCAACGGAAAGAACTCGTACCAACAACACGGCAGCTATTGGTGGCAATACAACGCTCCTGTCATTGGGTGATGGCTCTTCAAAGTGATTGATATAGGAAAGATATCATTTGAGCATAAACCATTCTTCAAACTCTGATAGTGACAACAAGACCGTCCAGCTTGAATCGGGCGGTCTGGTTTCACAAGACTATCTTGACCACGCCAAATCTACATTTCTTGAAGCTCAGTCGCAAGATGATTTTCTGGCAGCATGCGGAAAGCCACTACGAAAAAGTGTGCGGATTAACTGTATTAAATCGTCTGTGGAAGACTTTAAACAGTGGGCAAACAATTATGGCTGGAGTGTCACGCCAATTCCCTGGTGTGAAACCGGTTTCTGGATTGATTATGATGAGCAGTCATTTTCAATGGCGCTGGGCAATTGCCCAGAGCATATTCAGGGTTTGTTTTATATTCAGGAAGCCAGCTCAATGTTACCGGTGGAAGCCTTATTACATCAAAACACAATCGCGGATCCTCTGATTGTAGATTTAGCCGCTGCACCAGGCTCAAAAACAACACAGTTAGCTTCCATTCTGGATAATCGCGGCACCATTTTGGCGAATGAACTTTCTGCCAGCAGGCTAAAAGGATTACATGCTAATCTGGTGAGATGTGGAATTAACAACACCAGTATTTGCCATCTGGACGCAGCCAAATTTTCATCCTTTCTGCCTGAGCAGTTCGACTATGTTCTACTTGACGCACCTTGCGGTGGAGAAGGGACTGTGAGAAAAGATATAAATGCTTTGAAAGACTGGTCATTAGAAAGCGTCAATCAACTGGCTGAATTGCAAAAACAATTGATTATTTCTGCCTATCAAAGCCTCAAGCCAGGTGGCAGAATGGTGTATTCCACCTGTACCTTATCACCGGAAGAAAATCAGCAGGTGGCGGCATTTCTTTTACAACAAACCGATGCCAAAGTTGTTTCATTGAAAGATTTGTTCTCAGGAGCAGAAAAAAGCCTGACCAATGAAGGATATTTACACGTTTTGCCTCATCATTACGATAGTGAAGGTTTTTTTGTTTCTTGTTTTAGCAAGCCGGAATCACAGAGCCTGAATAATGATTCAACAACACTGAAGAAAATATACGATTCACCATTTATGCCAGTTAGTCAAAAAGAGTATAAGCTGGTAAAGGAATTCATGAATCAAAGGTTTTCTATAGATATGCCTTATAAAAAGGAACAGATCAAACAACGTGACAATGAAATCTGGTTATTTCCAATGTTTAACGATGAGATCAATCCTTACATCAAAATCAACCGTTCAGGTATTAAGCTGTTTAGGTTGTATGGTAAAAAGATAAGAATTACTCATGAATTTGCCAGTGGTCTGGGACGTTTGGCCAAGCAAAACACTTATCCCTTAACGGTACATGGATTTGAAGAATATATGCAAGGTAAAGCCGTTGATTGTGACGATAAAGTGCTTGCGCAGTTAAAGCTGACAGATGGCGATATATTACTGAGTTTCAACAATAGTGTTTTTGCCTGTGGGCTTTTACAGAAAAATCGAATCAAAAATGCTTTGCCCAGAGATATGGTCAAAGATAATTATCAGTTTAGCAGTATTACTGGAACCGGAACGGCCATGTAGGCTGCAAGCAAACGTATTAATTCAAATTCTGACTGTGTAATTTGTTGGTCATTTTCTACAATATCAATACACATTTGCAAAAAATCCTTTTTTAACAAATTATTCAGGCAGGCAATTTTTTTCAGGGCTTCATTCAGTTTATTGACCGATAAGGCTTGATTATTCAATTGTGCGGTTTCAATTCCCAATTGACGCATTTGTTTTTGGAATCGCTCCACTTTTTCTTCCGTTGTCAGGTTGCTGTTTTGATATAGCAAATTAAAAAAGTAGCTGATCTCTGTTTTGATAGCAGAAAAGCGATTGATAGTTTTTTGTTTTGAAGTAGGCAGCAATTTCTTTAAGGTTGTTGCATAAATCATAAATTCATTTTGAGTGACACGATTATCCTGATTAATCAATTGCCCTAATTTGATCGAAAAATCTTTTTTATCATTCTGACTTAAAGGAAAAAGTGTGTTTAATGCAATTTCAAGAAGTATATGCTGTTGACGAAAATCCAGTTTTTTCAGTTCAATAGTCAATTCCTGAAAACTTTTATCGGCCATGAAATTATGAAATTTATTCTTTGATGAAGCTGTGGTTTGTTGATTTGCTGTAATCAAGGCAATAATAAAATCAAAGCCAAATTTTGAATTGGCTTTGCCCCTTGCCAGTTCAAGCAAGCTATTTGGAATGCTGGCAATAATTTCACGGGCAGCTGCAAGTTGTTTTTCCGTCATATTTCCAACAGAGGACAAAAGTTTGTCTATTTTTTGTTGTTCGTTGCTTATATTATTGGAAAGTTTATTTGCTGAGTTGAGATTCTTTTCCTCTTCTAATATTGATTTAATATCATTCTCGGATTTTTGTGTGGAATAGTTCCCTGCTGCTGATAGGCCAGAAACAATTTCAGCAAAGTTTGAATTATCATCGAGCGGAACATCACTAATATCATTTGTATTGTTTACAAATCCATTAAAATCAAATCTGGGATCCAGAGCAATAATTCGTTCCCTGATTGGTGGATGGGTAGCAAACTTATCGGCGAAAAACATTTTGACTGATTGACCAAAGCACATATGACTCATTTCTTCAGCCTTGGCTGCATTAAGCAGAGCACCTTGAGAATTTAATTCTATTTTAAACAGTGCATTGCAAATACCTTGCTTGTCTCTTGTGTATTGAATAGCAGAGGCATCAGCCAAAAACTCTCTTTGTCTGGATATAGCAGCTTTAATCAACCTTCCAAAGAAAAGACCAATATAACCAATCGCCATTAATCCGAATGCAAATATTAAAGCTGCACCGGCATTACCATTTTTTCCTCTGGAAGAACGACGAGAGGAGCGAGAGGTATTTCTTAACAACATTTCGCCAAATTGGCCGATCACAAGAATGCCAGCCAATATACCAATCAGCCGCACATTGATTTTCATATCACCATGAAAAACATGACTAAACTCGTGACCAATAACGCCCTGAAGTTCCTGACGAGATAAATTTTCAAGCAAGCCCTGTGTGACAACCAAAGTGACTTGTGAAGGATCGGTGCCCGCGACAAAAGCATTAATACCATCTTCTTCTTTCATAACAAAAATTTGTGGCATAGGCATGCCGGAGGCGATGGACATTTCTTCAACCACATTTTGCAACCTGACTTCAAGAGCGTTTTTAGAGTTGGCAGAAATTGGTGTGGCATTAACCATATGTGCGATAGCTTGCGGTGAGGCACTGAGTTGCCTGGTTCTGAAAAGACTGGTGATAATGATCATGACCAGCAAACCTCCGGAAATGTAAATCCAGAGGGGATCTTCCAGCCAGGCGGAAAGACTTAAACTTTTATTGTCTTGCGACATAGCCCAAAAGACTAATAGATTAACTGCTAAAACAATAGCAAGCACAGCAGCCAGAAATAGCATTACCAAATATTTGGTTTGCTTTCTGGCTTTTTCTTGCAGGCTAAAAAAGTCCATCGTAACTGCTTTAGACCTGTTTAATTAAAAAGATACTTTGACTGGTTTTTTAGCGGCGGGCTCTTCAATTTCAAGTAATTCAGCAGCTGCAAACCCGTAAAAACCGGCTATCATATTGCTTGGAAATTGTTCTCTGAGGATGTTGTATTGCATGACACTGTCATTAAAAGCCTGACGGGCAAAAGCAATTTTATTCTCAGTAGTTGTGAGTTCTTCCATAAGATTGTTCATTGTTTCGTTAGCTTTTAAGTCGGGATAGCTTTCGGATAAGGCAAACAATTTACCTAGTGAACCGGTAAGTAAGGTTTCGGCAGCAGCCAGTTCTTTCATGGTTGATGCATCGCCAGGATTGTCAGCGGCACTTTTACTCGCACTTACCGCTGCATTTCTGGCTTGAATGACAGCTTCCAGCGTGGATTTTTCATGTGCCATATAACCTTTAGCGGTTTCAACCAGATTGGGGATCAGATCGTACCTTCTTTGTAATTGCACATCGATTTGAGAGAAAGCATTTTTGAAGCGGTTTTTGTAAGAAACCAGCTTGTTGTAGATGCTAACGAGATAAAAAAGAATAACTATAACAACAATAATTGTAATCCAGAGTTCCATGTTATATTCCTCTTTGTGTCTGACTGTTTTTTAATTGGTTGAATGAAAGATAGCCTATCAATATTTCTAAAAAAATGATAGTGAATGATGTAATTATCTGTGTCCCAGTTCTGACTTTCCCAACTTGTGTTCAGTAATTTCGTAGCGAATAGAATAATGATATGATTGGATAAACCATTTTAAATGGAATGTAAAAATAATGCGGGATGTTGATACCGTACAAATCATTAAAAAAGCCTGCCAATACAGCCAGTTTGTTCAAGGGCTCAATAGTCTGTTTCCTCAAGCGATTGAGCAAAATGTTCAATGGCATTTAACCATTTCTGATGAAGTGATTGATAATGCATTTTACCAGCAGTGGCAGTCATTTATAGCTGACAAACCGGAAGAAACGTCAGAAGAGGAGATGATGTCATTTCTCAGGCAATTTAGACGTATTCATTCAGCTTCGATTGTTATTTTGGAATTGACACAGAAACTTGATGTTAAATCCAGTGCAGCGCGTTATGCCAGTTTGGCTGATTGTTTGATTAGGCAAGCCTACCAATGGTGCTATGATCGTCAAATTAAATTGTTAGGTGATAAGGTTTCACCACAACAAAATATGCTAATTCTCGCCATGGGAAAACTTGGTGGACAGGAGCTTAATTTTTCTTCTGATATCGATTTGATCTTTTTTTATCCTCAAACAGAAGAGATGAAAGGAAGTGAGAGAAGTCAAGACAGCGCCAGATTTTTCAATCGATTGAGTGTTCAACTCATCAGATTGCTGGATCAGATTACACAGGATGGTTTTGTTTATCGTGTCGATATGCGATTACGTCCCTATGGAGAATCAGGGATGTTGGTGATGTCCTTTGGACAGGCTGAAGAATATTATCAGGATCAGGGCAGAGAATGGGAAAGATTTGCATTGCTGAGAGCCAGAATATTGACCGGCAACGAAAAAGAACAAAAACAGTTACAACAAATTATTCGCCCTTTTGCTTTCAGACGTTACATTGATTATGGCGTGATTGAAGGGATCAGAGCCATGAAGTCAATGATTCAACGCGAGATCAGAGAAAAAGGTTTGCAGGATAATATCAAGCTGGGTGCTGGTGGGATTAGAGAAATCGAATTTATCGTTCAGGCATTGCAGTTGATTCAGGGTGGTCGTGATAAAGTTTTGCAAGAAGCGAATGTTTTTAAGGTTTTGCCATTGCTGGTCGCCAGTAAAATGCTGCCAGAAGAAACTGCGGAAAGTTTATTACAAAGCTATCGATTTTTGCGCTTGAGTGAACATTGTATTCAGTCCTTTGAAGAAAAGCAGACACAATATTTGCCAGAAGATAAAACGCAGCAAAGTATTTTGGCCAAGGTGCTGGGATTTGATAACTGGCAAAGTTATCGTCAAAAGCTTGAAGAGGAAATGGAATCCGTTAACTTACATTTCAGTCAATTGTTGGGAGAAAAAAGACAGGAATCATTAACCCGGGATGAATTTTATGTTTCTCTTTATGAAGGTTATATCTCAGCCGAGCAGTTGATGGAAAAAACGCAGTCTCTGGTTGCTGAACTCACTGAACAGGAATCAGAAGAATTTATAGCAATGATAAATGGCTTTAACAATGATGCATCAACCAGACAGCTTTCACAAAAGGGATTAAGTCGGCTAAAAATGTTTTTTCCATCCTTGCTTTCCGTTTGTCTGTCACAGAGAAAGCCGTTGGTGGCCTTGAAAGGCAGTCTTAAAATTTTGACGTCAATTCTGAAAAGAACAGCATATCTTGAGTTGTTAAGTCAAAATCAGCCAGTGTTGCAACATCTTGTTGATTTGGTCGTAAAGAGTCCATGGATAACTGAAAGATTATCAGATTTTCCTGTGTTACTGGATGAATTACTTTATCCCAGTAGCTTGTACCATCCGCCAGGCAGAGAATCACTTGAGTCAGAGTTAAGGCAAAGAATGTTGCGTATAGAAGCGGATGATGAAGAGGCCATTTTGGATAGCTTACGCCAGTTTAAGCAATTGAACGAATTGCGAGTGGCTGCTGCTTTATTGACGCACCAGTTTGATGTGGCGCAAGTTGGACAATATCTGACTTTGCTGGCTGAAGTCATTATGCAAAACGCTCTTGTTTTCTGTTGGCAACAATTGATCCGGAAGCATGGTGAACCACAGCGATCAACATCAACAGAATATGACGCTGGTCAAGCAGAAGTTAATGATTTATATCAGTCAGGTTTTGCCGTTATTGGTTATGGGAAAATGGGTGGCGGTGAATTGGGATTTGGCTCCGATCTGGATTTGGTTTTTCTGTTTGATGCGCCACTGGATTTGCAAACTAAGGGCGGATCTCCAATCAGTAATAAT
>Ga0224501_10000295_pt1 | contig 43817 bp, 30 predicted proteins | sample SF_Oct11_sed_USG_4_FD_169105 | JGI IMG/M metagenome (GOLD analysis project Ga0224501, IMG submission 169105) | Sediment microbial communities from San Francisco Bay, California, United States - SF_Oct11_sed_USGS_8_1 | ecosystem: Environmental > Aquatic > Marine > Sediment | place: USA... | reverse complement strand
TGCGCTGATTCAATTCTTCAAACCCACCGGTGTCCCGTAACTTCCCTTCGCTGAAAAACAGTACACGGTCGGTATGACGTACGGTTCGCAGGCGATGGGCTACCATGATAATTGTTTTTTCGCCATGCAAGGCATCCACGGCATCAATGAGAGATTGTTCGGTTTTATAATCCAACGAAGCCGTGGCCTCATCAAAAATCAATATCTGCGGATCATGGTATAGCGCTCGGGCAATGGCTATGCGTTGACGTTGTCCACCGGAAAGACGTATACCCTGTTCCCCAACCGGCGTATCAACCCCTTGTGGTAATTGAGATATGAACTCAAGAAGTTGTGCGGATTCCAAAGCGCGGTGCAGTTTTAGTTCATCGATTTGTTTTTCACCCAGAGCCACGTTACGGGCGATAGATTCGTCCAGGAGATAAACCGATTGCGGTACATAGCCGATGAGTTTTTGCCACAACTCCGGGTTTAAGGGCTTTCCGTCAATACAGATCTGGCCGCTGCTCGGGTTAACCAGGCCCAACAGGAGATCTATAAATGTACTTTTTCCAGCCCCGGTGGGTCCGACGATGCCTATGGTTTCTCCTTTCTTGATGCTCACATTAATGTCTCGTAGAGCCTGGCGATTGCCCTCGGGGTAGGAGAAGCACACGTGCTGAAACTCCAGTCCCTGAGACAATTCAATGCGATGTTGGTTTATCGGCAGCTTTGAACCTGTGGATTGTTGGAGTTGGTCCCAGTCCGGTTGTATGTTTTCCAATGCGGCAGACCCAAATTTAATGTTGTTCCAATGGTATACAATTATGTGAAAAGAGGGGAGCAAACGAAATCCGGCATAAGTAAACAAACCCAGGAGGGGTATGAGTTCGTATCTGTTGGAAAACCACAATTCATGTGAAATTATGATAGTCATGACGCCAAGGATAAAGACGGTTTCAACGGTTAATCTGGGTAAGACCGACAGTACGCCTCTGCGCGTGGTCACTCTATCCAATTGTGATTGCTGTTTTATGTAACGTTGAATGAAAAATTCTTCCCTTTTTAGTATTTTTATTTCTTTTATCCCACGCAGGCTTTGCCTTAAGGTTTGCAGCAGTGTTTTACCATACTCATGGGTTTGTTTTCCCCAGAGACTGTGGTATTTTTGCGTCATAATCAGAATGATACCCATCATCGCAGCAATGCTGACACCTGCCAGGAGGGTTACCATCGGTTCAGAATACAGCAGTACCGCAAGTACCCCCATGCAAACCAGGATTTCAGTACACATCGCTGTGGCAGACGCTAATACATTTCGACTGATGGCATTCGTCGAGTTTTGAATATTGCGTATTAATTCAGAAGAATTACGGGTGTAATGAAGACTGTAAGGCCCATTGAGGTAATGCGCCAACAGTTGACTGGCCATAGTCAGTGCTGATTGCTGTGTACAGCGTTCGCGTAGAAAGCTTTCATAGAGCCGCAAACTGTTTTTGACGAGGTATATTACTCCAATCAGGATACACAAGGTAACGACAATCGATCCACTTTGTCGGTCTGTTGATGGGAAGAAATCAAAGGGCAAAGTGATTTGGCTTTGGTCCGGTAGTGTAATCGTACGTATCAAATAAAAAACGCTGATAACGGCAATGACTTCCAATACTGCTGCAGTTACGGCCAGTGGAATGAGTGTTAACCAGCTCTTTTTCAGCTTTCGATCAAGCAAAGACAATGCTTGTATAATGGTGCTAAGCATAATATCAGGCGCGATTTAACAACTGCTCACAATCTGTCACCAGGTTCTTGGCAGCGTCAGGGCGGTGAATTTCATGAATGAGTTTGATATGTTCCATTCGTGCACTTGTATCGCGGAGTAAATCGGCAATTTGTTGGGCCAACGGTTCGGCCTGCCAATGTTGTTCACTGGTCCAATGCAGTGATACCGGGTTAGTCAGTGCATGCTGAGAGATTCTTTGCTTGAGCGCTTCAAAATAGGCCGCAACATTTGCTGTTTGGTGATCGTCAGAAGCCTCCTTCAATGGGACAATCAAACACGGTACACCGGTTGCCGCCAATTCGGCTAAAGTAATGGCACCTGCACAACAAATGACGAAATCCGCTTCGTAGTAAGCTGCGGTGATGTCATCAATAAATTCGGTGATCTCCGCGTCGATTCCAAGGGCCAAATACGCTCTTTGAATCGCCTGGTTCTCCAGTTGGCCGGTCTGATGTTTGACTCGCAGTTTCACACCTTGCCGGGTCAGATGAGCTGCCAGATCCGGGCCGTGTCGGTTCAGGAATGATGAACCCAACGAGCCGCCGACAATGAGCAAATTTCTGGATTGCTTAAGCGTATTGCACTGTGGGACGAAGTTTAAGAACTCCAGACGCAAGGGGATACCGGTGACGACTGTATTTTGTTCCAGTTGTTCTTGCGCCTCGGGCCAACCCAGATATATTCGTTTGCTGAATCGAGCCAATAAGCGATTTGCTCGCCCGGGAATAGCATTGGCTTCGTGCAATACGCAGGTAATACGCATGGAATATGCGGCAAGTATCAAGGCAACCGAGCTGTAGCCGCCACAGCCAATAACTACATCGGGTTGTAAGGATTTAAGCAATCGTTTTGCTAATACGAATCCTTTTAGAATAGACCACACGGCACGAAATTTGCCCTTCAATCCGGTACGCATCCATGGTGCACTGGGCAGATTGACGCTTTGCCAGTTTTCCCGTTGCAAAATATGCTCGGGTAATTGACCGGGTTCAGTGACGAAGACTATGGACGCTGTAGGAACTTCGTTACGGTATTGTTGGGCTATGGCTATTCCCGTGTTGATGTGACCTGCCGTGCCTCCTGCCGCTATAGCAATGGTGCGTTGAATGGGATTGGAGGCAAATTTTGTCAAAAGTCGGTTTCTCTTATTATGACCACGTTTTATTAACCTCGGTGACCAGAGAAATCAGAGGTTTCCCGATCTGTATCGGCCCAATTGGTGGATTCTTTTGGTAATCACTGCAAACATTATGCCTGACAGTAATAAGAGAATACTCGGTAAGATCCTGATACGTTGGAATAATTATGCCTAATGACTGGTCCCGCACAGCCGTCCTTGTCTTTGCTTGCAATCGGCCTGCTTATTTACAGCGGAGTTTGAACAGTATTTTTTCCCATATGGCAGATCATGCACTACCTGTATTTGTATCTCAGGATGGCACGCATAAAGGGGTCAGCAAAGTCATTCAATCCTGGTCCCCCAATGTGTATCATTTACAGCACATGGGCAGGAAACAATACACCTTATCTCGTCACGTCAGGCCTGGATATTTTCACATCGCATTACACTATAAATGGGCTTTAGGGCGTGTATTTGGCGCCGGCTACCGGAACGTGATTGTATTGGAAGACGATCTGGAAATAGCATCGGATTTTTATGACTATTTCAGAGCCTGTCTGCCGCTACTGGAGCAAGACCCAAGCATTTGGACCATATCCGCCTGGAATGATTTTGGCTATGGAGCCTACGCGCGAGACCCTAAGCGCCTGTATCGTTCTGACTTTTTTCCTGGCTTGGGTTGGCTGATGACCGATGCACTATGGCGGGAACTGGGGGAGTCGTGGCCGGACGGTTTTTGGGATGAATGGATGCGAAAGCCCAAACAACGACAGGGCCGAGTGGCAATACGTCCCGAGGTGTCTCGAACCTATACCTTTGGGAAAAAGGGTGTCAGTGGTGGCCAGTATTTTAACAAATTTCTACGCAATATTCGTCTCAACCCCAAAGCCGTGGATTTCAAGGCCATGGACCTGAGCTATCTACTTAAAGATAAATACGACACTGAGTTTCAGCAGGCTGTTTCCAATGCTGACCGGGTGAAAGACCCGGCAGGCTGTATAAAGGATGCCGCCGCAGATCAAAAACTGGTGTATCGCAATGCCGATGAGTTCAAGCGTATTGCCAAACAATTTGGGCTGATGTGGGATTTTTGGTCGGATGTACCGCGAACCGCATACCAAGGGGTCGTGGTGGTACCGAATGGAAATTATGATGTGTTTATTGTGCCTGATAATTTTGAGGCGAGTATTCCGAAAAGCTAACTCCAAGAGACCCCAAACACAGCCCCAGGCCCTGCATAGCGCTCATCAGCGCCAGAACACGCTCAGTGCGGGAGCGGGCGATTGCTATTCGGAAAATCGCTTTCAAAAGCGTCAGGCAACCGCGGACGATTTTTCGCGGTACTATGCTTACCCCGTATAGTTTTTTGTCAATTCCGGCTCGGGCGCAGCCTCCGCGGAAGCTCCGTTTAAGATTCCAACTTAAGGTCAACTTGTATGGTTGGACATCCTCATTCACCACAGCATGTTGTGCATACACAATACGAAATCCCAACTTTTTGGCTTGAGCAGAGTAGTCACTGTCCTCGCCCCCGCTGAGGGCAAATTGTGGGTCAAACAGCAACTGACGGAATACATCGGCGTGAATCATTGAGTTTCCGGTATCCAATTCATAGCATTCATCACCATTTTGATAGTCTGTAGTTTCAAGAGCCGCATAGGACCAGGCCGGAGCATCTTGGGGAAAAAGCTTGTTGATTTTACCTGTAATCAGAAAAGCTTTATGACGCTGTTGAATCTGCATTAGCTGTAATATCCAATCCGGTTGTACCGTTTCATCGTCATCCAGGAATATCAGCCATTGGGCATTGGTCTGCAAACAATGCGAAATCGCACGATTGCGTGCGTAAGACAATCCGCGCTGGGGTTCCAATACATATTTGGCGGGGAACGGTAGGTGTGGTCGACATTCTGTAAAAATGTCGATTGCCGGTGTTTCTTCAGCGTTGTCAACCAGCAAAAGTTCCATTTGAATTTCTTTCGGCGGAACAAGTTTGCTCAAAGAGTCCAACGCAGCTTTGAGTAATACCGGGCGCGAGCATGTAAGAACTGCTATAACCAGCTTTGATTGGTTTGTGGAAGTTCGGGAGGGAGTCATTCTAGCTTTGTACAAGTTTCTGCAACATGGCGTTCAGGTGTACGCCAAATTTCTTGAGGCTGAAAAAGTTTTGCACGCGTTGTCTCCCGGCCATTCCTTCTTTATGTGCCTGGTGCGGATTCATCACATACTGAGCCATAACGGAGGCAAAAACTTGCGGGTCGGGTGGGCATAAGTGCCCTGTTTGTTGCTCCACAATGGTTTCCAAAGGACCGCCACTATTGACCGCTATCACGGGTCGAGCCGAAGCCATTGCCTCCAGCGGTACAATACCGAAGTGTTCGTTTATTGGTGTATAGATGACGGCTAAGCACTGTTGCAGTAGCTGCAATTTTTCCGCTTCGCTACAGGGTTGCAGTAGATGTATGTGGTCTGTCAGTTTTAGACTAAGCACCAGTTGTTGCAGATGCTTCAGGGTTTGTTGTTGTTCGCTTAAGCGCGGGTCGCAACTACCGGCCAAAATCAAGCGCACGGTGGAGAATGTTTTCGAAGGCAATATTTCTCTCAGTTGAGCCATTGCTTTTACCGCCAATGGAAGGTTTTTTTTAGGATCGTACCGATTGATTGACAAAAATATTAATCCTTGAGTGTGATCCGCGTTCACAGGTTCAATGGAGAGATAGGGTTCCAGTTTTATACCTGGATACAGAACCTCCGGGGTTTTCAAGCCGGGAAAGTACTCTTGTACGGTTGTTGCGGTGAACCGGCTGTTTGCCACCACTTTATGGGCGGCTCGTAGTCCTTTGGCTTCCAGGGTATCAATGGGGTGACGGTAACATTGGTAGAGGGGGGTTCGCGCCGGGGTCAATAGTTTATCGGGAAAATGGCAGTAAAATAAAATCTTGCTGTTACACAATCGACGCAATAAGGGCAAAGGATGCGCTGTCAAGTCGCAAATTACAATGTCCGGCGGCTCCGGTAGACGGGATATTGCCCATGCTATGTAGAGCATGCGGACAATGGCACAGGGTGCCCGTAGACGTTGCCATAGACTGATGGGTAAAAAACTCCCGATTATGCGGATGTCCAATGATCCGTCGCGTGTTTCGGAAAAACTACGATGGGCGTCATGCTGTGCCGTATAAATACACACCTTGTGCCCCGCCTGTTGCAAGCAGATCGCTGCGTCCACAATCAGCCGTTCTGCTCCGCCGATACCGAGATCCGGATGCATAAAGGCGATGTTTAAAGGTTTAGCAGCGGTCGAGGAAGTCATAGACGTGCCTGTACCGCATTGTCGCCGGCGTGATAAAGCTGGGGCAGTAATTGTTGCCACTGTTGCTCCCAGGTTACGGTAGTACGGGCAATCACTCTTTCTTGCATAGTCTGTAGCAGCTCAACGGATTGGGGAGTCGCCAGTTGCAGAAGTTTTTGTGCCAATTGGCCCGGCGTTGTAAACAGAAAGCCGTTTATTCCATCCTGAATTTGTTCCTGCAGGCAAGGGCCGTAGTCCAGCGCACACACGACCAGCCCGGCGCCCTGCATATCAACAATTTTCATCGGCAGATCCACTTTGGAAGTGGAACGATGCAGACTTAGACCCAGATGAGCGCATCCTACCAATTTAGGGTAGTCCGCAGCATCCAACCAAGGGGTAAATACTTGTATGTGGTTTAGATTAAGCCCGGTAAGTATAGGGCTCCAATGTGCTTTTGTTGGACCGTCACCCGTGAGCAGGAAACTGAAATTCAAACAAGACTGCTCGGCTATTTGTTCCAATAAGGGAAGGGCCTGTAATAGTAATTCAAAGTCATCATCGCTGCTCCAACTGCTGGGGCAGATAATATTGAAACTGTTTTTAAAATATTTCGGATACAGTGCACGAGTTTGAGCCAGTTGGGTAGGGGAGAGTGGAAAAAACATAGGACCGGGGCGGTCATGAAACACTTGGACCTGGGGCAAGCCCCACCGTTGTTGTAATTCCTGTTTCATACAAACACTCACACAAAGATTGGTATGTGCCTTGGGTCCCATACGTTTTTCATAATATTTGACTAACTTAACTATCCAATGATCCTCGCCAAGACGCTGTGCCAGTATGCTGAAACTGTAATTGTGCCAATCTAACACCAGTCGGGAGGATTTCAACTTGGCTACGGCGCGGCATATGCTGAATGCGGGTAGGGATGGTGGACATTGCATCAGTATCACATCCGCTTTTGGACTGCGTAGAAGGGCAATCAGCAAAGCGATACTTTGCCAAATCAATTGCAGGGCGGATCTTAAGCCGGTTCGTTTCATTGTGAGATACCGGTCCAAAGGACGGATGAGGTACTGTTGTATATCGGAATGAATCTCCACCTGCGGATAAGGCGCGTGTCCGGCTTCACCGATTAAACAGACCTTGGCCAGGTCTGCCAAAGCCAAAGCGTGTAACTGCATACGGGGGCTGCGGCCAAGATCGCCAAGCACCACAATCGTTATCGCGGGTTTTACCGTTTTTTTCAAATTTGGCATGGGTATCCCAGCTGGATCTGCTCAAAATGTAAGTGTCTTTGCTTTAAGTTGAATCAGCTAATGCAACTTTAGTACCTCCAAACCGGGAAATACAGCGGGTTCTATCAGAACTGCTACACTTGCTTGGGTGTACCACAGACTCACTACGCGGATCGAATGAAAAGTAAAAACGTTTGGTTGGATTGGAGTGTATTGCTGTTGTTATTCTTGTTGTCATGCGCACTCAAGATATGGCAACCCTATTCGCAAGTCTTTACGGATAGCGGTGTGTTGTTTGTGGGAGCCGACTCCTGGTACCACATGCGTCGCATGGATTTTCTGTTGGCAAACTTTCCTTCGATTTTAGTACATGATCCCTATGCGTTCTTTCCTGGAGGGCAGACGGTTGGAGTCGCCCCTCTATTCGACTGGTTGGTGGTCAGTATCGCTGTGTTGTTGGGCGCGTCTGCGGATGTTGGGGTGCTGGAAACCACGGCGGCTTTTGCGCCACCTGTCATGGGCTCCTTGGTCATTGTCCCACTGTATCTGGCAACAAAGACTTTGTTCAACCGGCAGATTGCCCTATTGGCGGCTGCTCTGTTGGCCGTGCAATCGGGACCGTATTTGTTAAGAACCACGCTGGGATTTGTGGACCACCATGCTGCGGAAGTGTTGTTCAGTTGTATCACCATGGCATTGTTGTTCCTGGCAAGCACAAGTACCGAAGCTGTTGCGAAGACCCGCCGATTCAGTCTGGCTGCTGGTATTGCTTTGGGGGCCTATTGTTTGAGCTGGAGCGGTGCATCATTGATAGTCGCCGTAATTTCCGTATGGGTGTGTGTGCAGGCTTGTGTAGGGTTTGAGAAACCAAAATACCAATTGGATCTGATCTCAATAGTCGGCCCATGTGCTGTGGTGGCTTTGCTGCTGCTACTGCCATTTTGGGAGTTTTTGCCCCGACGAAACATTCATTTAACCGCCCTTATCCTTATGGTTTGTTTACCATGGCTTATGCAGCTGAACGCACGGTTTGCAAGCAAAACTAACAGTCGGCGGTGGGTGTTTTATGGTTTGATTAGCTTTCAGGTTATCGTCGCGCTGAGCTTGTTTAAATGGCTTTATCCGGGGCTTTGGCACTCCGTCCTTACCGATATGGGGCGTTTCAGTGGTCAGGGTATCGGTAACACGGTCGCCGAGAGTACACCACTGTTAACCATGTCCGGACAATGGTCCTTGTGGCCGGTCATAGACGGGTTCGGGTGGCTGTTTTTTTTGGGGTTAGCGGGCTTTGGCATCGTATTGTTGAGTATGTGGAAGGAATACCGTGCCGATAGAAGTTTGCTGCTGATATGGTGCTTTGCCATGTCGATTGTCGCATTGGGACAAAATCGATTTGGATACTATCTGGCGGTTAACTTGTCTATTTTAGGGGCAATCGTGTGTTTGCAGATTCTGGCACTGGGGTTTTCCGGTTTGCGTCAACAAGTAAGCGAAACGGAACGGGGTATGAATGTGCAGATGTATCGACTCATGGCTGTGTTTATCGTCGTGGGTATCGCGTTTCTGCCACCGCTACAGTCGGCACTTGCCATGACGCGAACCATGGCTGTACCGACACAAACATGGGTTACTGCATTGAACTGGTTACGGAATAACACACCCGAACCATTTGGGGATAATACCGTCTATACAGATCCGGTTAAATTGGCGCACGCTTCAAAACACGAAGCTGCCTATGGCGTACTGGCTTGGTGGGATTATGGATATTGGATAACCCGCATAGGCCGACGTGTGCCAAACGCAAATCCGACCCAAAGTGGCGCAGGTAAAGTCGCGGGATTTTTATTGGCTGTCGATCCACAACAGGGGGAAAAACTGCTCCGTACAATGGGGAGCCGTTATGTGATCGTGGACAGCAGTCTAATGTTTTATATCAATCAACCCACGAAGTTTCCGGCGATAGTCGCTTGGGCGGGTCGGGAAACCCGGGAATTTTTTGAGTGGTACTATCAAGTAGGATCAGACGGAAGTTCCACACCGGTTTTGGGGATCAAACCGAATTACTATAAAACCATGTTGGCCCGTTTGTTCTATTTTTCAGCGAAACAGGTCTCACCGGAATCCAGTTGGGTGTATCAGTACGAGTGGCATACCGGGCAATCGGGCGAAAAATACAAAAGGTTGATAAAAAGAAGCGAATTTTCCTCTTATTCGGATGCGGAAGCCTACATTAAAGCTCATCCGGACCGGGCATTGGATTTGGTCTGTACGACACCAAGCAAAACCTGTATTCCAATAAAAGCAATGAAAAACTTTTCAGAGGTTTATCGTTCAGGATTTAAAGTAAAGGACGATAAGGGTAGGGTGAAACATTCACTTGGGTTGCGCATTTTCAGCACAGGACAGGTACAGGAGTAAACGGTTGCACAAAGGATAGTCAAAATATTCAATAGCTTAAGCGAATAGTTTCCGACGGTTAATAAGAACAGAATTCCTACAAAAACCCAGAGGCTAACTATGCTATTAGATCGCACCGTGAAAGAATTGAGCTTGATTTTGCTCAGCATTGTTACTGTCATGTCCATTGTACTAATTCAAACCCGGGAAGCCGTAGGGTTGTTGGCTATGAACACAACCGTGAGTTTGTGGACAGAGGCATACAATACCACCAATCCCACCGCATCAAATGTAGTTCTTGATGGTGCCCCCGTAAGTTTTCGAATAGATGCTGACTATGCCGCTGATGTGGAGGTTTTAACGGCGAACTTAACCGCCAAGTCAGCAGGCGCGGGTCTGAGTCCCATGTTTAATACAACGACACTTAACATTACTCCACCTAATGTGTCTTCGATGTTGTCGTACCAAACAGCATTCGGTAGTGCCGGCAGTAATCGCCATATCGTACTGAATATTGATAGCGGCAATACGATGATAAGTGAAACCGCACGAAGCACTTCAATTTTGGTGAAGGGGGTGGGTTTTACTTTAGGCGGAACCATTCCCTATACCCAAACCGTTCTGATTCAAGGTGGGAAAGCCACCAGTACCGTTGTCAATACGGCAGGCGTGGTAGCTATGCATGGCCACGTGGTGTCGCAAAATACAAACGATACGATCAGTTATGACTGGAGTGGCAGTCACACGAGTATCACGGGCGCAGTCGTGGGCGGTACGAGCTCCGCCATTTTCAGTTTTAACCCGTCGGGTTTGGCTGCAGGATTTTACCCGATTCAATTAATGGTAACTGTTAACGACGGCGCCGGTGGAATCACCAATAAATCTGTGCAGCGGTTGATCCAGGTGGTTTCGAGTCCTCCCGTATTAAGCGCCGTCGCAGATACTGATTCCGATGGAATTGTTGACAATGTAGATGGCTATGGTGACCTGGATCAGGACGGTGTGCGAGATTACATGGAAAGCGATACGTTGATGAGTAATATTCATCTCATGCACACCCAGAATTTTGCTTATGCCATGGAGACAGCAACAAACTTAGCATTGCGTCTGGGTTCCGCCGCTTTTGTCACAGGAAATTCCACCCCGCTGATCAGTACTCAAAATTTTGCGGATTTTGGTGACGGCCTAGGCGGTGCAGCCAGTAGCGATACCTGGACTGCCAGTGGCGGAATCTACGATGTGGTAATTGGGAATCTACCCAGTGCCGGTGCGTCTGTCAGTGTGGCTGTTCCGCTGACCGTGGCCATACCCGCCAATTCCGCGGTTCGTGTTTATGCCGGAGGAAGTTGGGGTAGTTTCAGCGAAGATGCCAACAATGTGCTGACTTCGGCTGCCAATGTGCTTGGTAGCTGTCCTCTGGCTTTGACTTATCAAGCGGGTTTGACCAGTGGGGATCACTGTGTGAAACTCACGGTACAAGACGGTGGCCTCAATGACCGCGATGGTGTTACCAACGGTGAAATTGCATTAAGTTTCGCTGTTGCACAAACTCCTCCTGCTAGCGGACAAGCACCGACTGCGCCGGTACTGGTTTCTCCTGCCGATGGTGCTACCGGAATTGATCCAGCTTCCGTCGTTTTTGAATGGGAACCGGCAAGCGATGCCGATGGAGACAGTTTAAGCTACCAGTTGCATATATGCAGCGACGCAAACTTCACTGCTTGTACCAGCGTAAATGTAGCGTCTAATAGCAACGGGATTCTGCTCGCAGGACTGGGTGGTTTCGGATTGCTGCTGTTCTTCCCGGTGGGATTCACACGCAGACAATTGTGGTTGAAAACCATTCTGTCCGTCATTGTTCTGGCTTCCTTTAATTTGGTTGCGTGCGGTGGTGGCAGTGGTGGTGGCGGACAAGCCAATACCAATATTGCGCATACGGAGTCCGGTTTAGCGTCGACAACCACATACTACTGGAAAGTGACTGTTAGCGATGGAAACGGTAACACGACGGAGAGTGTCATCCGAAGTTTCACCACCCAGTAAACCTTAGTGTCAGGAAATCAAAAGCCCCATGTTGTTTCAACATGGGGCATTTTTTAATGCTTTATGTAAGGTGTACCATTAAAACAAAGAACAGGATTTTTAACCTGAGTTTGTGGTCTTTGTTTTAACGGTTAGATTTTGTGGCTTAGGAAAATCTTTCAAGCAACACTTGCCTGATGGATTAAAAATAGCGCAGGAGCAGTTGGATTGTTTGGTTTGCTCCTGCACATAGGACTTGATGGATGGGTCGGCGGCTTCCTGTCGTGTAACTCCGAAGCAGTAACAAACCAAGGCCTGTGCAGATGTGTCTTTAATTCCGACAGCAGTTCGTACCCGGTCTTTGTTGATGATGGAATTGTCCAAGCCGAAATAAACCACCGGACAATCAGGGTCACTGCAAAAATAGTAAGGTTGTCTCTTGGGTGCAAGCCAGGGTGTCTTAATGTGGTGCACTATGGTGGTGTACGCCACTTCACTATACCATTTATTATTAACCGGGCATGTGTGTTTCTTGGGAGTGATGCCTACAGGCTTTTTTGATGCACAACAATCCGACATTGATTTTTACCGGGTCCGGCTATGGTTTCAATTGGGAAGGGTAACCCGCTTCTTCGGTGGCGAAGGTCAGGTCTTCGATATTGGTTTTTTCCGGATCGAAGGTAACTTTGGCCCAACCGTTTCCCTCACCTTCGTATTTGGCGACCACTTCTGAGACACCGTCGATTTTCTTTAATGCCTTTTTCACTGTGATGGGGCACATATTGCAGGTCATTTTTTCCACGTTTAGAGTAACCGTCTTCATCTCTCCGGCTAAGGTTGTGGACACGCTTACCAGAAACAGCATTACGGCAGTTAAGAAATTTTTCATTGATTGATCCTCTTTATATACAAATGGAATTCAGGAATTATCAGTCAAACAGCAAAGGTCCATACCAGGGAAAAGCGATTGACAATAGGATGGTTATGGAGAAAATCCAAAACAGTATTCGTTGTGAGCGTTGTCCGGTTCCCGTGCTGCAGACGGCTGTGGCATTGCAGGCCTTTGCCGGGCGGTACACTTTGCGATAGGCCAGCCCAATCAGGATCACGGCAGCTACAATAAATACGGGCCGTGCGGGTTCTAAAGCGCTCAAATTACCAATCCAACTGCCACTTATGCCCAACATCAATAACAACAAAGGGCCTGCACAACAGGCTGAGGCTGTAATACCGGCTAACAAACCGGCGATTAGGGTTCCGGTAGCGCCGGCTTTATTTTTTTCAACTTCACTAGTTGCTTGAGAAGTAGTCTGTAACTCATTGTTATGCATGTATTATCTCGAATAAGTTAGAAACAGTCGATTGCATCTGCTATATACGTAGAATACAGTGTAGAGCCTGTAGTAACTATAGACTCAAGATTTTGATCCATTTTTAGACTCAGATTTGTAAACCTGAATATAATCAAAAGCTTATGAAAATCGGCCAACTCTCTACAAAAACGCACTGTAAAATCGAAACCATACGATACTACGAGCGTATCGGTTTGTTACCCGCGCCGGCTCGCACCGATGGCGGGTACCGTATCTATTCGGATTCCCATCTTCGTCGCCTGACGTTTATTCGACGCAGTCGGGAGCTGGGTTTTACCATAGAGGAAATTCGCACCCTGCTGGATTTAGTGGATGGGGGTATCTACACCTGTAAAGATATCCAGACTATTACCATGCAACACGTCGAAAGTGTGCGCCGGAAAATCACCGATCTGAAAAAGCTGGAAACAACCTTGTCCACTATAGCGTCTCAGTGTGCCGGAAATGCCACCCCAGAATGCCCCATCATTGATGCACTGTTTGTTTCTCCTGATTGAATTAGAATAGTAAAGATAATGCGCTAAGCTTACTGGACTATGTTATGTCCGAAGTGTCAGCGAGATAGAGTAATAGGGGATAAGGAATGTCCTCATTGCGGCATCATCTTTGAAAAATACGTTCAAGCAAAACAATACGGTAAAAAACCACGTGCCAGGCCAAAGTCTGAATCCCTTACCGATTATGTCCGGGAGGTTTGTCTAAAGGTACCCACTCCGGCTGGTAAACACACACTGTTGGGTCAAGCCATTTTGCTTACGGTGATTACGGTCTACACTTGGCGTTTCATGTTTTCTCCTATTGTAAACAATGCTGCTGCAGAGTCGTTTTTGCACTTGATCAATCTTCCTTTCCATGAGTTTGGGCATATTTTATTCCGTCCCTTTGGACAATTTATTTCTTCATTGGGTGGTAGTTTGGGACAGTTAATGATGCCCGCCATTTGCTTCTATGTATTTCTATTTCGCAGGGAGAATACCTTCGGTGCCGCGGTGGCCCTGTGGTGGTTCGGGGAGAATTTTGTTGATATGGCACCGTATATTTACGATGCCAGAATTCTGGAAATGCCCTTGTTAGGTGGCAATACGGGGAATACGGCGCCCTATGGTTTTCATGACTGGGAATATTTACTCACGGAGACCGGTTTACTGCAATACGACCAAGCTCTTGCCAGGCTGTCTTTTATTGTAGGCATAGCTTTAATGGTGTGTGCCATCTTTTGGGGCTTGGTTTTGCTAAAAAAACAATACCGTTTGTTGTGAGGTTTTAAAACCAATATCCAATGCTCAGCGCATAGGATGTTTTGTTATACGTGTTGGCGTAGTTTGAAATAAAGCTCGAACCATAGAAATTTAGCGATAGCGAGGAAACTGGAAAGGTTTCCAAGTTCAGCGAATAACGTGAGCCCCGTGTTGTTGTAAAGTCACTGTATATGTTTAGGTAACGGAATGACACATTTGTTTTGGCGGATAAGTACAGTTTTGGTTGTAAGCTAAATGCATAACTTGTATAGGTGATTCCGTTATCTTCAAGTTCTCGGGATGAATTATACGCCACTCTCAAGCCAACGTTACTTTGTGTCAGGTCAGGAACCGAGTAGTAGGTCACAGCGTAACTGGTCATAGTATCATTATCAATGCCCCCAACTTTGTTGTAAGCGTAATCAGATCGACTGTAGGACATGCTGATAGACTTGAGACCGTCGCCCAAGTATTGCAAGAATCCTAGAGAATGGCTGACTCCCTCGTTACCTGTATTGGTTTTAAATTGGCTTCGCGATAGAGACCAGCCCGTATTGCTGTCCGGGTCTGCGTAGCGCCAATAAACACTGTGTGCTTTTGTTTCCCCCTCCTGCATTGTTTGCGGAAGGTCATAGTTACTGAGCTCATAATAGAATCTTACGTAGGAGCTTCGGCTTAAATGGCCCGCGTCGGATATGGGATAAAAATCCGGATCAATTTCGTAAGAGTAGTAGGTTCCGTCTATGCTACGGGCCTGTGTTTGATTACCAAAGTTATCCGATATCGCATACATTTCCAGGTTGATTTTGCTTTGAAAAGACTCGGCAGCGCTACACGTGACACTGAAAAAGTACAGTATCAGCGGTAATATTATTTTTATCATTTATAGTTAATTCGTTATTGCTATCAAATAAAGTAAGTAGCCTGGTACAATTCTAAAGGTGGAAAACACGCAGGTCAATGAAAACAATTGAGTTAAGTAACGGGCCGTAGGGCGATGTGGTTAAAATATAACCAAAATGGGGTGTTGATTCAGTTTACCGCAACCGCAAAGACGGGACACGGTGGCCCCGGCTCGGTCTGCGGTTGTATATTGTGTTTGCGTGGTATCGCTTTATTGCTTTACGGTAATCAATTTGGGCTTCACGTTCAACTTTCGCCCCAGTTTCACGGCTTCCAGGACGGCTTCGGATTCAGTCAAGAGTTTTCGACTGGACAAGATCTCATACCCTTGTGTGGTTTTAATTAGCGTTGTAGAGGGATTGTTCTTTTTTAGACGTTTTGCTTCATTTATGGCGGCGTTCTTGTCTGCAAAGCTGCCGATACTAATGCCAAATGCCGGTTTTTCTCTTTGGATGGATATTCGGAAATCTTCACGTTCTTGTAACGGAAATTTCTCGTCCTTGGCTTGAGCGGTTCCTATGGGATTGAGCTGGAATCGAAAAGAAACTCCAGGGTTGGGCGAGGGTTCTTCTTCCAAGGGGACGATGGTCATATCGTCCACCGTGTGTATGGCGATTTCATTGTTTTCTCGAATGGCTGTAGATAGCTCTTTGTTTTGAGCAAAAATGGAATTGGCTTCCTGCGATTCTACCGCCGTATTAAACGAACCGGCCAACAAACCGGGAATGGCCAAGGCTGCAAAAAAAGTTTCTTTGGGTGGTTTGGGTGTTTTGTATTCAAAAATAACAACCAGAGCGCCTATAAAAAGAGCAAAACTTAAAACTGCTCCAAGATAATGTAAAGGGAGGTAGGTAAAGCTCTGATTGGCATCCGTGGCATATGAAATCAGTCTGGGGATGGCGATGGCGGCAACGCCGGCTACTGCGCCTATGCAAAATTTCGCCGCGGCAGAGGTGATTTCCACTGTTTGGTTTTCAGAACTCATGGCATTGTTTCCTGTTCTATCTGTGAATTCCGGGATTTCGCGGTACGGCTGAAACCGCTGTGATATAGTGCGGCACTAACTGGCGCCTAATAGTTTTATAGCATAACATATCAAAAATTTCTTCCCGGTTTCACGGGGGTAAGGTTGAGATAACGCGGTCTCAGATTTTTACTTGTATGAATAGTTTTGACTTTTTGTTTTCCCATTATCACTGGATACCGATACGTGCCTGTCCCGGGCGATATGTATTTGCCCAAGGGGTCGTTTCATACACGGTAGACGATTTGACGGTAAATCTACCGGAACCCGTACAGGTTCGGGAACAAATCTTTCCACTGGCTAAAGATAGAGTGGCATTTTGCTTTTTTGATGGTGGTGGTTTGATCTCTTATAAAAAGGAACAAGGCTGGCTGCATACTCTGTGTGATACTGAAGGTATGCGTCGAAAAATGAAGATGCTGCAAAAATAATACAAATATTTTCTGCTCCCTGGTTTATTCAGGGAGTGGGCTTGAACGAACCTCAGTGTGCAGAGTTTTTCTTTAGTTCTTCCAGAATTTTAATCAGCACCGCTTTTTTCGATTTCAGGCCATCGCGAAATTCCTGACGGTCGGTATCAGCAATTTCCATGCGTAAATCGGACAAATAGCTGGTTAAAACGTCCTGCAGCACTTCGGTATCTTGTTTGTTGAGGTCTAGTTCCATAAACATATACCCTATATACCAATTCTAGCTCACAATTATGGTTTTGCCGATTTAAGCGCCAAGCGGTGTTTGTACAAAAGGGGTTCGGTGTAACCATTGGGTTGATCGACACCTTTAAAAATCAAATCACAGGCGGCCTGGAATGCCCTGCTGTTATCAAAATCCGGAGCCATACTGCGGTAATCGGAATCTTTGGCATTCTGTTGATCAACTTTTAGCGCCATGCGTTTTAGTGTGTCCATCACGTGCTGCTCAGTACATATTCCGTGTAGCAACCAGTTGGCGATGTGCTGGCTGGAAATGCGCAGGGTGGCGCGATCCTCCATCAGACCCACGTTACGGATATCCGGAACTTTGGAGCAGCCCACACCCTGATTAATCCAACGAACCACATAGCCTAATATTCCCTGGCAATTGTTATCCAATTCATGCTGTATCGTATCCTCTGACAGGAAAGCGGCAAGGTCCTGATCCAATAACGGGATTTCCAGCATGTTATCCGGGTTACAGCGCTGCCGTTGTAATAGCTGCTGTTGTTTTTTTAGTACGTTTACCCGGTGATAGTGTAAGGCATGCAATACGGCAGCTGTGGGTGAAGGAACCCACGCCGTGTTGGCGCCGGCTAAGGGATGACTGACTTTGCGTTCCACCATATTTTTCATTTCGTCAGGCATGGGCCACATACCCTTGCCGATTTCCGCTTTCCCTACAAAACCACAGCGAAGTCCAATGTCTACATTGCTGTCTTCATAGGCTTTGATCCATGTGCTGTCTTTCATCGCGGTCTTGTCGATCATAGGACCCGCAAACATGCTGGTATGGATTTCATCGCCGGTGCGGTCCAAGAATCCGGTATTGATAAATACCACACGATCTTTTGCGGCTCGAATACATTCCTTGAGATTGAGAGAGGTTCGACGTTCTTCGTCCATAATCCCAAGTTTAATGGTATAGCGGGGAAGCTTGAAAATGTCTTCGACAAAGTCAAAGACCTCGCAGGTAAAACGCACCTCATCTGCGCCGTGCATTTTGGGTTTGACGATATAGATACTCCCACTTCTGGAGTTTTTATAAGCTCCTTTGTTTTTGATATCATGCAAACCGATAACACCGCTCATCATGGCGTCGAGTAAGCCTTCCGGAATTTCCTCACCCTCTGCATCCAGTACCGCGTTATTGGTCATGAGATGGCCCACGTTGCGCAGCAACAACAGGCTGCGACCGGGCAAAGTAAAGGTTTGGTCTTTCGGGGACAGATAAGTGCGATCCGGGTTGAGGTGTCGAGTGATGCTTTTTCCCTGCTTATTGAATGTGTCGATCAAATCTCCCTTCATTAAACCCAGCCAGTTTCTATATGCTAAGGTTTTGTCTTCTGCATCCACCGCGGCTACGGAGTCTTCCAGATCTTGTATGGTGGTTACAGCGGCTTCTAACACTATATCTTTGACACCGGCCGGATGGGTTTTACCGATGGGGTGTGAGCGGTCCAACAGCAATTCTATGTGTAAGTCGTTATTACAGAGTAAAATTAATTCCGGATTATTGGGTTCACCACGATAACCTGTCAATTTCTCCGGTTCCCGCAGACCGGTGCTGGTATCGTCTTGTAGTTTTGCCACTAATACCCGATTCTGGATCGCGTATTGACATACTTGGGCGTGTGAACCACGGCTCAAAGCCACGCTGTTATCCAAAAACCGTTGGGTGTATTCAACAACACGGGCACCTCGGATCGGGTTGTATTTTCCCCCCCGGTCTGCACCCCCTTCTTCCGGGATGACATTGCTTCCGTAAAGCGAGTCGTAGAGGCTGCCCCAGCGGGCATTGGTGGCGTTAAGGGCGTAGCGGGCATTGGTGACGGGTACAACCAACTGCGGTGCAGCAATAGAACTGATTTCCCGATCTACGTGATCCGTATTAATGGAAAAGTCGTCTCCTTCAGCCAACAAATAGCCGATGTCCAGAAGGAATTGTTTATAGACAATAGCATTGTGAGTTTGCCCACCGTTTTGGCGGTGCCAGTTGTCTATTTTCTGTTGCAATTGATCTCGGAATGCTAAAAGTTCGCGGTTTCTGGGGCCGAAGCGAATGACGCATTGCTCCAGAGCCTGCCAAAAGGTTTCCTTGCTGATGTCGGTACCGGGTAGGATCTCAGATATCACTAGATCGTGTAAGACCTGAGCAACTTGCAAATTACTGACCGTGATTCGTTGGACCATAAGGGAGGACTCCTTGCAGAATCAAAACCCGATCACGTTCTCATCCGTAGACCAGGCGTGGTAGCCACAAAACCACTTCCGGAAAAATAATACAAATGGCCAAACCCACCGCCTGCAAACACAAAAACGGCAGCGAAGAGCGATAGATCTGTCCCATGGTCACTTCAGGTGGGGCCACGCTCTTTAGATAAAACAAGGCATAGCCAAAGGGCGGGCTGATAAATGACATCTGCATATTGACCATATAGACCACGCCAAACCATAATGCCAGATCTTCGGGAGCAACGCCGGGCATTCCAAACACGCCGTCGAAAGTAAACGTTTTCATCAACGGTATAAAAATAGGGACCGCTAATAAAAGTATACCAACCCAATCGAGAAACATGCCCAAAATGACCAAAATAACCATCATCAAAACCAAAACGCCATAAGGCCCTAATCCGGTACCGGCGATGGAGGCATTGACAAATTCCTGACCACCATTAACAACGTAAAAACCCACAAACAGGGTGGCGCCGAATATGATCCACAACACCATTCCGGTTACCCGTAGGGTGGTCATGGCTGCGGAGCGAACGTTTTCCAAAGATAAGCGCCGGTGCATGGATGCCACTACAATAGCGCCAAAGGTTCCCACCCCGGCAGCTTCCACCGGCGTAGCAATGCCGGCGAAAATAATGCCAAGAACCAGGATCACCAGAATAATCGGTGCGAACATCTTGTTCAGAAGTCGAATTTTTTCCCGCGTGCTGACTCTTTCCTCCAGTGGCAGTGCCGGACCGGCTTCGGGTTTGAAATAGGTAACAACCGCAATATACAAAATGTATAAGCCCGAAAGTATGAGCCCCGGAACAACAGCGCCGATGAACAGCTCGCCCACAGATTGTTGTGCTATAACCGCAAACAAAATCGCAAGAATGGAAGGAGGGATGAGAATACCTAAAGTGCCCCCGGCCAAAATGGAACCACAGGCGATGGTGGGGTGATAATGGCGCCGGATCATGGCGGGCAGCGCTATCATACCCATGGTAACTTCCGTAGCGCCGATCACGCCGCACATGGCCGCCAGCAAGGTTGAGGCAATAATGGTGGAGATGGCAAGGCCACCGCGCAGGCCTCCCAATATTTTGTAGACCATATCGTACAGTTCTTCGATGATTCCGGCTCGCTCCAGCATGGAGGCCATAAAAATAAACAGCGGTATGGCGGATAGCTGGTAATTGGTCATGAGGGGGAAGATGCGCGAAGGCAATATATTCAGCATGGCCGCATCGCCGAACAGGAAAAGAAAAACGCAGGCCAAGCCACCGGTGACAAAGGCCAAAGGCAGACCGGCCATGAGCAGGATCAGCAAGCTGCCGAACATGAGCAGAGTGAGCCAGGCGATGTCGATTTCCCAGCCCATCAGCTCTCCGATCGCAGGGAGCCGTCTTGAACGGCCTGTGGGTTTATCAGTATGGCGATATCTTTCATGAGCTGGGACAGTCCCTGCAAAATAAGCAATGCCGCACCCAATGGCAGGGCGAATTTAATGGGCCAGTACTGAATCGCCCATTCGGTAAAAGACACTTCGCTGACACTGTACGAATCGTGGAAAAATATCCATCCGGTGCCTAACAGCGCAAACATGAAAATAAAGAAAAACACGGAGGTTAAAATGTCGGAGATGGCTTTCCAGCGGACACTCATGTAGTTATACAGTACGTCGACACGGACATGGCCGCCTTCGCGCAATACAAAGCCACCGGCAATAAGGTACTGCATGCCAAACATGAGAAACATGCTTTCATGGGCCCAATTGGTGGGTGAGTTAAACACATAGCGGGCTATGACTTCGTAGTAATACACAAATACGGCGATAACAGACCAATAGGCGACGAATTCCCCCGCCAAACCATTGAGGCGGGAGGTAAAGCGGTAAAAAGCATTGGGTTCGCGGGCATCGTCGTATTCGGATTCTACGGCGGGGCAATGGAAACCTTCCGTGGGAGCGGTTTCTTGTTCACGGCGTTGTTTTACCAGTAGCGGTAAAAGGAATGCATCCACGATTAGAAACAAGAGTATGGCTGCACCGAGCAGGTTGGCAACCAGATTCCAGTTATCACTGGATTCTTGCGCTTGTTTTAGAAGCGGTTGCGCCTGTTGCAGTTGTTCTTGAGCGTGGGCTAGCTTCGCTTCGGCATTGCGGCGTCCTTTTTGAACGGCTTTTTCCGCCCGTTGTAATTTGAGTTCCGCCAGTTGAATATCATTGAGAGCGGAGGAAAGATCGTTGCGCGCTTGACGCACCTCTACATTCACAGCCAGCACGCTGCAGAACAGAGTGACGAATACTAAAGTTAAAATACTTTTCAGATATAAACGGTGAACACCGATGAAACCACCGGTCAATAACAGGAAGTAGGCTAAAGGTAAGGAGAGAGTAACATTTGTGTCTGACGGTTTGGCTTTTCGGAACAAAACCATTGCCGTCAGTGGAAACAGCACTAACCCGGCCCAGTATAACCAATGAGGTAATACAAAATTTATTTCAGGCATCTGTGGCTGATCTCGAAGCCGCCGTGCCGGGAAGCACCGCCTTTTGAGCGGTGCTTCCGTAATTATTAAGGCTCAGCATTGTGTTTGTAGTTTACGCGTTGCTATAGTTTGAGTTTATGTCCTTTAATCATTGCTTTGTCCGCGTAACCCAAAGATCCGGACATCATATAATCCAGTTGGATTTTAAACGCCTTCGCCGCGTATTTGTCTTTGTTGGCCCATTTGAACCATAAGGGCACTGCCAGTTGAGTGAAGGCCCCTACGTCATCTTCGGAAAGACGGGTGATTTCCGTGCCGGCTTCGGTAAATTTTTTCCATGCTTGTTGGTCTGCGGCCTGAATTGCGGCGTGATGCATATCGGAATACACATGTACTTCCATTTCCACGAATTTTTTCATGGCTTTGGAAAGTTTTTTCCATGATTTTTGCGATACGGTGAGGTCCATAAGATCCACCGGTTGGTAAATAGACATGAATCCGGGAGGTCCCATGGATATGTATTTGGTGACTTGATGAAAACCCAGGGCATGATTGATCGCCGGGCCTACATAGTCGGCCACATCAATGGTGCCTTTCTCCAGCGCCGGGAAGATTTCTGAACCGGGCAACAAGGTGGTTTTGGCTCCTGCGGCCTGAAAGACTTCCGCTACCATACCGCCGGGCAAACGCATTTTCCTGCCCTTGAAATCGTCAATAGAACGGATGGGCACTTTGGAGTGAATAATGTTGGGGCCATGATGTACCGGGCCTACGTAATGCAGTCCCATTTTACCAAAAGCTTCCTGGGCCAACTCCAAGCCCCCCAAGCCGTAATAGAAAACATCCCATTCATGAGGATTGCGCAGCCCCAAGGGATAAGAACTCAGGAATACAGCGGCAGGCATACGTCCGGCCCAGTATAGGGTAAAGGGATTCATTGCATCCAAAACGCCGTTTTTAACGGCGTCGAACAACTGAAATTCACCCACCACATCTTTGGCGCCGAAAGGTTTAAAAGCCAATTCACCACCGGTTTTTTCCTTGATACTGTTACACCAGTTCTTAAAGACTTCCAGACCGATACCGCCGGGCCAGGATGTTTGAATTTTCCAGGTGGTGGTTTTGGCCGCTTCGGCGTTACCGATAAACGGTGCTGCTGTTATGGCGGTAGCACCTATGGCAGCGGCTTTGAGAAAACTGCGTCGCTGTTTGTCGGTTTTATCAGGTTTGCTGCTGGATTTTTCTGTCATGGCTTACCTCTCACGGAGTTGGCGGGTTGTTATTCGCGTCCGTACAGCTTGTATCCCGGAATATGAGATATCTCCAACTAAGTTGTGACTGAAACCGTCTAACTTAAGTAGAGATTACTTATTATTTATAGACCATAACCCCAGTTAATCCTATTAAGACCGTTAAGAAGTTGTATTTTTTGATATTTTGCTTGAGCTGGGGCAAGTATCAGACTTTGGGTGTGACCTATTTGGAATTGCTTATAACAACTTCCCTATAATCCTTGAGCTTTTTCTATATCGAATGGTTCGGATTTGTGTTGGTTGGATCTGGATTCTGCGTCTGTAACCGGGTTCTCTTGGATTGGAGTCTCCGGTTCGGATGCTTCGCTCGAATGGGTTTGCATTGCGACAGGTTTCAGGTCTGTTGCAATGGTGGCATGGCCTTCCACCCTGGGGCGAAAACGTAAGCTGTCTCCCTTTTTAATACCGTTAAGCCCGGCCGCAGCGACGTCATGAGGAAAAAACATAATGGTGCTTTTTTCAAACGCCGGGTCGTTTACGGTCAACCAGCCAATCCGATCCGGATTATAATGACTGACGCTGCCGACAAATTCGAAGTTAGCGTCAGAGCCTTCCAGCACTAAGCTGCCAGTGTTCTTTATGGCCTTAATAGCGGTTTCAAAGGCCGCGCGTTTGGGGTCGTCTTTTTGTACCATGATATACAACATGTGCTTGGCCCGGGTGCAGGCGACATACACCAAGCTGGACATGATGGGATTATCCAAGGGTAAATTGTATTCACTGAGATTGAGCAATACGGCAATGGGTGTTTCAAGGCCCTTAAAACCACTGATAGTGGATAAATTGATCTTTGCTGTGGACTTAGCGGCTCCTTTTTTATCGTTGGCTTTTTTCTCACTACTCTGGTCAGAACTTAGCAACCGAAATCCATAACGAGCCACTTGGTCCGTAGGTTTAAGCACCGATTCCGGCGTTTTTGGATTCCGTGCCGATAGTACGGTGACATCGTCTGTGGCAACTTCCTCTTCCCGAAACAATTTTCGAAACAAGCGTCCCAGTTTACCGCGACAATCCTGGGCATCGTCATACACGACAAGCTCCGGAATATAGCCTAGACGCCCGCAATGACTTTGCATGACTTGGGTGCCGGTACGAAAACTGCGTGCAAAACCGGCGATTTCCCGAGTGGTGCGGTAGTTGTACACTAAGGGGTAATAGGGGGGTGAAATTGGTAGTACCTGTTCGGGGACAAAGCCGCGATCTGCGCTACCGGCACCGAAAATCCCTTGGCTACGGTCAAAAAACACCAGAAAATGACTGTCTTCTGATTTTAGCACTGCTTCTAAGGCTTCCCACCAAAACGGTTGTACATCCTGAGCCTCATCGCAAATGAGTACATCATAGCGCGTTGAGGACGCGGAAATTGCCTTGATTAAACGATCCGGTGCTTCGTATTGAGACCAGTCGTCACGTTCACCCTCATAGTCTGACGGTGCTTTTAGTAAGTGAACTCCAAATCGTTCGCCCAGTTCGATATAGGTGCTGACCTCGACATCAGCGCCGGCTTCGCTTTTGAGATATTCGTTTAATAGAGGATTAGAAGAGAGCATAAGCACGCGCTTGCCCTGACTGCGAAATTGTCGTGCCAACAATAATGCAATTAGTGTTTTCCCCGTGCCGGCTTCCCCTTCAACGGCCAAACGATTCGAGGCCGATATGGGCTGGACCAGCGTCTCTTGAATCACTTCAATATCTTTCACACGCAAGTCGTGACTGCTAAGGTAGTCTTTAAGAAACAATTTACTGGTGAAATCTTTACCCCAAAGAATGCCGTGCAGATCCTCAGCAACATCGTCGAACTTTAAGTATTGTTCCGGGTGTTCCTGATTCACAATATTTTTCAACGCGCCGGCCAAGGAGGCCATTTTTTGTCTGCCGATAATGATCTCCGGAACAATGGAAGCAGACTCTACAAACTCGCTTTCGTGTACGGATGGAAATGCTACCGCATGACTGACCGGTAATTTAATATTGCGATTACGCAATACCCGCCAGAACCGGCTTTTCCACACCAAGGCTTGTTGAAACGGGTCTTTAATTTCAAAACTCTCGTCATAACGGTTTATGGAATAAAATTTTCCATTTTTGCCATGACGAATACGCCCACCTTTGACTTCAATCACCACTACGCCATAGGCTCGGTGGTATAAGACAAAATCGATTTCATTGTCTGTTAAACCACTGTTTCGGTCTATGGTGGATAAGGTTCGGGAATAATAAACTGTCCAAGCGTCGTTTAAACTTTTTCTACAAGCGTCGTAAAAAGATTCTTCTGCCCGACTGGCAAAAATTACACGGGTATGGTCAGTGTCCGGGAACATTTTTGCCATGAGGAACGCCTCGCGATATGTGTTGCTGCGCTGGATACGGTGTTTGTGCTTAACTTGGAGATTTGATCATTTTTAATCCATATACTATCGGACAAAAGAGCTCAAAAAAATGTGTTTTGTATCACAAACGGGGAAAGGGTAAAATGTAGATTAGGCCGGTGAACAGGTCGCTTGTATTACGCTGCTTCTATCCGTTGGTTGGAAGCGCCTTTCAAAACTGCTATGGATTGTCCGGTGCAGGAAATTTTTTACCCCAACCGATCCGTCAATATGGAACATATCATGAATCAAAGTATCGAAGGTTTTTTCTACGGATTATATATGGATTCCGATCTGTTACGGAGCTTGGGGTTTAGTCCCGGTCTTGCACGTATGGCGGTGGTACACAATTATGAGTTGGATCTGCACGGCTTTGCCAAATTAGTACCTAAGCAGGGTGGCGAGGCCTGGGGCATGCTGATTCAGTTACCGGAGTCGCATCTCCGGGCCATGTACGCTTTCGAAACCACCAAACACTATAAACCAGAGCGCATCACTGTTGTTTGCATTGAATCCGGGCAAGAGGTTGAGGCTACCTGTTACAATGTACCTGTTCAGCCGGAGTTTCCGCTTAATAAGGAATATCGGGAAAAACTCGTACAAGCAATGAAAAAACTCGGATTTCCGCAAAAAGCAACGGAATATGTTTGTTCTCTGTCATGACACTATGTCAGCATAAGCCTGTGGCATCGCACAGTAAAATTCTCGGTTACAGCTGACTGACAATAGTCGGATCTTTGATTTTATCGTCATCCATCAGCAAAAAAGCCTTAGAGAGCACGATAGACAAACCGGTGTCGCCCTCGAAGGGTAAGTATAGCTGGTCTATTTTTGTATCCTTGCCGCGGCCGGGTACTATACACAAATAACGATCGTTGGGGGCAATAAGAATGTTACCGCTGCCAATGTGAATTTTGTATGTATTTTTCTTGCCTTTCACGATGAGGAATTTACCGTCAATATGGGCAACATTGCGTATTTTTAGTCGTGGTAACAACCGCTCCAAGACGGATTTTCGAGTCTTCGCCACTTCAGACAGGTCACCAAAGGAATAGCTGTGCCAGTAGTCCCTATAGTCTTGGCGGCCTTGAGGTCCGCCATCCTGCCATTCCGGGTCATTGCCCACGCTGGCTACGCCAACAAATAAATCCACATCACGCATTATCTCAGAGAACGCCATGGGAGGAACATCTACCAATGGTACTGCGTTTCTATCTTCATCCACAAAACGCACTTGATCTGTCGCAACATAACTCCAGATTCCATTGTCGTAGTAATTATCACTGGTATTGGTTAACTCGTTAATCCAAAATTCTGCGCTGAGTTTGTATTCTGATAAAACTTTAGAAGCAATCGAATCACCACCACCGTCGAAATATCCCATCAAGGCGTATTTCCAGCCCCGTATGGATGCCAAGGAACCAAACTGATGCTGTTTAATTAAGTGAGCAGCCATGCGGTTCGAATAAACTCGGGTGTTAATTTCCGCATCCGTCAATATGTAGATTTCGCGGTAGGCTTGCTTTATGGGTTGTTTGATTTGCAACTGTTCCAGGCGCTCACGCCAGGCTAACACTGTTTCTGCTGTGGTGTCGATAGGATGCCAAAGACGAATTTCCGCTTCATCTGGTACCTGTATGACTTCTCCCTGTTCATTTTGCCATTCGTCATTTACATAGAGTGCGGCTTGTTTGTCAAGGTTCCAAATGAGTTTGCGAGCGATTTGACTGACCAGTCCGTGGTGCAAATAGTATTTTTGAAAATCGTCCATATTTAAACTTAAATTCTCTACATACAGACGATCAATGCGATCCCGTTGAGTGGAACTGTCTTGTTTTACTTGCTTGGCTATGTCCTTTATTTTTTTTAATTTATCAGACAAGCTGGTTTTGCTTTTAACAAAAGCAGGTACGGTTTTCTGTATGCTACCATCAGGTTTAATCCACTGAAACTCTGTTTTACCAACAGTGGATAGTTTCAGTACCAGTTGATAGTCGTCGAAAGAATCACTACGTTCACCCAGAGTCAGTCCATATTCCGGGACTGCCATTTGTTCGATTTGTGCCGGTTTAATGCCGCGTTTGCTCGCTTGTTCTTCAATATATTTGTGAATAAGTTTTCTAGTATTGTTCTGACGGATTTTGAGTTTTAGTCGCGTCAAGTGAGCGATGCCCTCCAATCCAATGGAGTTAGCCAGAGTGTATAAGCAAGCATTGCCTATAGCTGTCGCAGTTGGGCCGAAACCCGGTACTTTCTTAAAACATTTTTCACTTAGTTTCACAATGGTATGAAGGGTTTCCCTATCATGAAAACGACTCAGGGACCACACCAGACCTTTGATTAAATTATTGCTGTAACTTTCGACAAATTCCGGTACCGAATAGTAATCGTTAAACACCGATTCAATTTCGAATTCTGTCGCCGTCTGCAGCAAGGAATTGGTGACTTGCTTAAATTTGTCGATACCAATGGTATCAATGTGAGAATTAGCGCTTTTTAAGAATTTTTGGCTGGGTCTGCCCGCACCGGCTGATGCCAAATGGTTAAACAAGGCGTTCCAACGATCCTGTTCTTGCGTATCCAATGATTGCAGTTTATTTTTTAACAGCGCACCGAAGCGACCGTTACCCGGTTCGTAGGGAGGGACTTGGTGTTCAGAGTCACCGCGACTAAACAGCAGTTGCTGCAACTTCGTGGTCCATCTGGCTATATCGATGCCATAATCAACCTTCTTACCTATGTAGGATTGAACCACCGGGTTCTCCAGGATGGCTTCTATGTCTGCTTGAAGTTCTTTGTTTAGTTCTTTGGATTTAACATGTTTTTCAATTTGGGTCACCAGACCACCAAAGGGACGGTCTTGCAGATTGTAGTGTTTGGGTGACTTACCCGTAGCTTCATATAAATGGTGGAATAGACCGTGAAAGGAATAATTGTCAGGGAAATCAAATTTGGTGCGGATGAATGTATCCAATACGCTGGTCAATATGGAGTACTGTTGATAGCTGTGCGAGCCGTAGTCAGAACCTTTGATGTGGCACGTATTGACGGTCTTGATTAAATATTCCAATGCCTCAAGTTTGGCGTAACCTTTAAGATTTTTTAATTGTTCGTAAGCGCTGCAGTCCTTCAGTGCGATTTTGGAGTGGGGGTAAAAGTAATTGTTATTATTACGGACAAACGCCTCGATGTCACCAAGGAGTTGTTCCAATTCAGAATTGGGTGCAACAGTCGTGGTGCTTTGAGATAGGACTCGATTCAACATGGCTAACCCCCAACTAAGGGAGTGAGTTTGACAAAACTAATGACGGTGTTTTCCTTAATCGGTACAATTTGCTCCAGTGCCTCCGCTTGAAAATCGTCCACCAGCATGAAAAAGCCATTGCTCTCAAAAGCTTTTAATGCAACCTCAACCTGTTTTTCAGCATCGATGTGACGTATGCGTTTTCCATTAAGTCGAACTTCTTCGTCTTTTGGTTTTACCAGCGCGTTCTGGACTTGATCTGCTTTTTGATTGTACAAAATGACTTCTCGGTATACTCGTTCGACAATAATATCTTTTACGGTGACTTCCACTTTGTCGAATTTCAACTCCAATTCGTGGAATATCTGCCCGGTTGCGTTTTCATCGCGAATTTTCAGGATATTGCCGTGAAGCATGGATCACCCCTATATTGAGTCGGTTTATAAAAACCAGTATCGGTCTTACGACTGAAATATTTAGCGGTCAGTAAGCGGGGAGAAATGATAAACTAAATTAATTACAGTAACTTACAGTATAGTCTTAAACATAGATATTAATAAATAGAGCAACTAATAGGATTAAAAATAACTATTCCTGTTAGCCGTATAAGTCAATACATCCCAATCCAAGATTTAAGATCTCATTACAAAACACGCCAAGGCTTTCGGGTCTTATGTTCTTTAATATGTTTTAGGTGTATGAACCCAAACGCATCCGTCGAGATTCAAAAAAACACAGGTGGCAATCTAATCCATTTGTATTAATGAATTTGTGCAACTGGCAAATCAATTAACTGACTAGCTATAATATGCAGCTCAATAAAAAAGTTATCGCATTACTACTCGGAGAAATTATGAAAAACTATGTCTATGGACTGATAGGTTTAATTTGTGTAACACCGGTTACCTTGCTGGCAGACGATGATGATCGAGAAATATGTACAGGCAGTGCCCCCCCCATTCTTAACGTTGCCGACTTTAATGGTGATGGGGTGGTCTCCGATGCAGATATTGTCATTATTAGAAAGGTGATTGAAAAAGAAAACTATTACGCTTTTTATGATTTGAATGCAGATGGGCGACTCAATCGACAAGATATCCTTAAAGCTAAACAGGACTTGGGTTTGCGCAGTCAACCAACTGAACGTTTTTTAGCCTATATGTTTCACCGCAACAAACAATACCAACTAATCGACACTGCGGAAGAACTGAGTGCAACGGGTTTTGCTGCAATTACTCCGGCATTGTCTGGGCATGGAGAGCACTGGGATGACTTTATACAGGATGGTGAGGCGGACATTTGGAACCCGGATGGGGTAAATTATTCCGCAGAGAGCCATACGGTCAAAGGGATGTACTGGAATAAGTCAGCGATTCCCGTGTTTGAACAAGGCGCCACTGATTACCCTACACCCGGTGGACAGTGGCAGTCTCAACGTGTGGTGGGATTTGCCGATCATCCTCCAAGGTTTACCGGATCTCCTGATGAAAAATGGCATACCCATGCAGGATTATGCATTACAGCAGAAGGTACATTCGAAAATCCGGTAATTAGTTTGAATCAACATACCACTTTTGAAGAATGCCAAAGTCTACCCAGTATTTACAAAGATCCCAATACCAATTTGAATCCTTGGTTTAATATTTGGATGCTGCATGCCTGGATGTTTGATTTAAATCCCAATGGCGTGTTTGCCGGCACACACCCATGTGCAGATCCCAATGCTCCTTCGGAGTCCAGTATTAACGGTGATCGCCCGGTACCCTCGTTTTTTCAACAGCATCATTAATAGCGGTTGGATGGTTTTGGTATGGATGCTAGGTTTTAGATATGGAGTCAACTGAAAATCTGTTTGGTGGAATACGCAAAAAGACGCTATTCCGCCCTACGGTTGGTATCACATTGGTTGGTATCACAATGGGGGCGGAATAGTTTACGTATTCCGCCAAGCAGAGTTTCTGATGTGCACGGCTTTCAATGATTGCACGTGTTAGCAATTATGGAGTAAGTTTAGAGTCTGTTTGGTGGAATACGCAAAAAGACGCTATTCCACCCTACGGATTTGGAAACGCATTGGAGTAGGCGGAATAGTTTACGTATTCCGCCGTTCAGAGTGTCTTATGTACACGGGTTTCAATGATTGCACGTGAGCAAATATAGAGCACGCTGAAAGCCTGTTTGGTGGAATACGCAAAAAGCCGCTATTCCACAATTATCTCCGTATCATACCCCAGCACAAACAAATCAAGCAGTGACAGTTGAGTTCGATTGCCTGCATCATCTTGAATTTCCACCGCGGTGATATTCCAGGTGCCCAATTCGAGCATGGTGCTGAGCGGGGATGTGCTAATAATGGTATCGCTTTGTAAGGGCTGGGAGCTGCTAAAGTCGCCCCAGGCGCTCATTACTTGGCCCGATGGGCCGGTGATGTCCACCCGTACTTTGCTGATACCGGATATGTCGTCGGCTACTGAAAGTGCAAAACTCATAACAGCGCTTCCCGAGCCCGCTGTGACATTTTTCGTGACTACCGAAAAGTAGGACACAGTAGGCGCTAAGGTGTCGCTCAAGGGGTTGGTCACTTGCAACGTGGTGTTCAAGTCCGTTTGTTGGTATTGCACACTATTACCCGCCGCGTCTACCAACATGACGGACAATACCGACCACTGTCCTTGTTCCAGATGTTGGCTCAAGGTGCCTGTAGACAAGGTCAATACAGCGGTGGTGGTTGGATTGCTTAGCGTAGTAGACGCTGTCACTATGGTTCCGGACGCGCTGATAAAGTCCACTCGAGCTGAACTGATTCCGGAGCTGTTATCACTCACATCCAGGTTCAACATCATTTTATCATCGGCCGTACCCGGATAGACGATGGGGCTTAATACCGTTAAGCTGATCAGCACCGGTGCGCTTGTGTCACTGTTGCTATTGATGACGTTGACCGCAGTGGCGTAGCCGGCCTGGGTAAAATCATCCTGGTTTAGGTCCAAACGATTTCCGGCTTCATCGAACAACGTCATCGCATACACCTGCCATGTACCTTGTTCAGAATAAGATGACAGATCCTGGGTGCTGAGCCTGGCACCGGTAATCAAGGGGAAGTTTGTGAAGGAAACCGAACTGGTCACAAAAGTGCCGGATGGGCTGACCAGTGTCAGTCGGGCTCGTTTGATACCGGAGGCATTGTCCATCAGGGTAATATCGAAACTGATGGGTGCGGTTCCATTGCTAACATCAACCGTATCCGTGAGTATGTTAAAGCCAATCAGGCGGGGTTTAATACCATCGGATAGAGGATTAAAACATTGCTGCAGCACATATTGAGGAACAGAATTGACATCTGTGGGATCCGATCCGTACCACAATTCCATATGATCCGTAATACTGTCCGCGTCATCGTCGTCGGTAAACAGAACGCCCATTTGTGTTGCATCGAGGCCAAAGGGTGTAGAAGTCGGGTTATTGATATCGGTGGAGAAGGCGGTTTCAACAAAATTTACATAGCCGTCGCCATCGGTGTCACTGCGTGGTTCGATTCCGCCAGTACCACAGGCTTGCTCTGTACTGATAATGTGTACCAGAATCTGCGCCTCGCTGAAAGCCTCCGTGTCGCTGACTTTAACCGTAACGTAGTCTTGTCCCAGGATGCCGTTTAATGGGATATAAGTATATGCCCCAGTGGTGGCATTGATATTGATGGAGCCAAGGCTGCCATTTCGTGAGACGGTATAGTTCAAGTTGTCATTATCTGCATCGGTTACAGATAATACCCCGTTGTAGGCAACACTTTGGAATACGAAAATTTCCGTCGTGTGTACTGTGGGCGGCGTATTTTGCGCATTGATGGTTAGATCCACAACCGCTATGTTGGAATCACTGAGGCCATCGTTTACTTTAAAACTGAAACTATCTGCACCTAAACTGTCACTATTTGGCCAGTAGATAAATTTTCCGGTGGCGTTGTCTATAATATTTACCTGGCCTTTTGTGGAGGCTGTGACGATTTCGTACACCAAAGCATCGTCGTTGGGGTCCGAAGCGGACAGCACTCCACTAAAGGATTTCCCGGATTTAACAGCATAGGTATCACTTAATGCTACCGGTGCACCATTTGCTGCAGTGTTGTTGAAAATGATGGAGCAATTGGTAGAGGTGCTGATACCATCAGAAACCGCAAACAGGAAGAAGTCTTGACCCAGAGCAGTGGCTGTGTAGGTGAATACTCCGGTTTGTGTATTAATACTTACTCTGCCTTTACCGGATTTTTGAGCAAGTATATAGCTCATGGTATTGCCTTCAGGGTCGACAGCACTTAAGAAACCGCTGCGTGGTTCGCCCAGTACCGCAGCATAGGTATCCGCTGATGTACATTGGGGAGAAGTATTGGCGGCAACCTCAACCGTATCGTTGAATCCTTCTGCTTCTATATCCGTGGCCACAACGGTACTGAATGCACTGTTGTCCTTTTTCACTAATAAATTCTTAAAGGTCCAGACCCCGGGTTCCAAAGGCTGGCTGGGGGTATAAACGTTCTGTTTCATTAGAATGGGATAACCGGTTTCGGGTACGAAGGAATGGAAACCCACCACCTGCCCACTGGGGCCTTCCAGTGTTAGTATTACTTCATTTACCGAAGCAATCGCTTTGGTAAGTGTTACTTCAGCCTCAATGGGCACAAAGGTATCATAAGCGCTGACTATGGGAGTCAAAATCGTAAAGTTAATCAGGGCTGTGTCCGGTACTACATTTACCGTGACAGTGTACTCTTGTGAGACGCTGTTGCCATCGCTGACTTGATAGAAGAAGCTGTCGGAGCCTATGAAGTTTGTGTCAGGTACATATTCAAAAGAGGTACCACTCATAACCGAGATGGTACCGTTCACAGCGCCATGCGCTGTGGCACCGATGGGTTCTTTGTCGGCGTCAGAGGCCTTAAAGTTGCCTAAATAGGAAGTGTTTTCAACTACTGTGATCTCCATATGTTCACCCAGTGTGGGATCAGGGTTGGGCACAATATGGACATAAACAGTCACTGTATCCGATTCAGAATAGCCGTCATCAACTTTAAAAGTAAAACTATCTTCACCAAATTCATTTGCTCTCGGTGTAAAAGTAAATTCTCCGGTTGCGTTGTTGGTAAATATCACGCTGCCTTTTTGAGGACTATCTACCACTATGAACTTTAATGGGTCTGATTCGATATCGTATGCTTCAAAGTAGCTGGAATACGGGGTGTCTTCCAATGTAACGATACTGCCACCGTATGCGAATGGTGTATTGTTGTGAATACCAAACATCCCGTTGTTACGTATTTCAAATCGGGTTACAAAACCGAGTGCAGCCAGTTGTTGTGTATTCCAAATTGCCGTATTTCCGCTGCTGTCTGTAATGCTCAATTGCAGGTACTCACAAAAACCCGGCAAGGTGCTCTGCGGAAATGTCGCGCTGTTTAGCCTGGTGCTTACTGTTAAGGGAAGATCCAACGTTCTTAAGGGTACTTCTATGATACTCCCGGACGGCAATTGTAGAGTTAAGTTGACCTCAGCAATACCGAAATCATCCGTAGCAGAAACAAACAAAGTAGCTTGTTCATTACCGGGGGTCACATCAACAACCGGTGTTAAAGTGTCTAATTGCAAAAGTTGTGGAGGGGTAGTGTCCAGTGGGGCACCGATTACAGTAATGTCAGTGGGAAAACCTTGAGATTGGAGATCCAGGGTATTCCATACCTGTTCATTTTTGGCATGGTCGGCCAGTTTTAGTTCCGATACTGTCCATATTCCGGTTTCGCTGTGGACTGGGAAAATATTGGTGCTCAAAGTGATATCCAGGTTGGGCAATTGGTCAGCGCGAGTTTCCTGTGCCCAGCGATAGTTCTTACCGCTGGGACTGCGTATTGTGACAGACAAGAGTTGCAAGCCGGAGACATTGTCACTGACGTTTAGCTGAACTTGAGCCACCGCATCACCGGGTGTCACATCTACATTAGGAGTCAGGATGGCGAATGCGTTTAGCGTGGGAGCAACAACATCTGCGTTTACATTCGTTACTGTTATCGATGCCGGGTAATTCAATGCCAACAAATCTTCTCTGCTCAGGGATAACGGATTACCCAGGACATCGATGATTTTAATTTCTGCGACTGTCCAAACACCGTCGTCTGCATAGCGACTGAAAACCTCGCTATCGAATTGGGTATACAGGACTAGAGGTTGCGAAGCCGCACTATAGTCAGCTTTTACCGTTTGCCCATTGGGACTGCGCAGGCTCACTTGTACAGTTTTTACACCGACGGCGTTATCGATGACAGACAAGGCAAAACGTGCCTTGGCGGTGCCACCGGAGGCGTCGATAGTCGGTGTGAGGATACTAAAGGCAAATAGTGCCGGGGGTACACTATCCAATAACGGCGTTAGGCAATTGGGAACGCCGTTCAAGGTGGATAAACTGGGTTTGGAATTTGCATCCTTAAGATTCGTCATTAACCACAGTTCGTGAATATCCACATAGGCATCGCTGTCGTCATCATCAGCATAGGATACGCCGTAGCTGTTCGCGTCAGCACCAAAGGGTGTGGATAAGGGGTCAACCGCAGATGTACCAAAATCGGCTTCGATAAAATCGGCATATCCGTCACCATCGGTATCCCGGCGCATATTGCCCGGGCCTGCACAGGACACGGAAGCAGGGATAATGTTAATTTGTACGGTAGCGACAGCGGAGTCCTTGTCGCCATCGTTAACCTTATAGGTAAAATAGTCATTACCTTTGGTATTGAATCTTGGTGTATAACTGTAGTGACCGGAGTTGTCCGGGTTGAACGTTACAGCACCCAAGCGAGGTGGAGATACCAGATGGTAAGTCAACGGTTGATTTTCAACATCTTCTGCCGGCGCCACACCACCGTAGGTAACGTTTTCGAAAACAACGATTGCATCGTCCTGAGCAAGTGGAGCCGAATTTGCAGGAAGTACGGTAATTTGCACAGTAGCCGCATTGGACTGCAATAGACCATCGCTTGCGGTGAAGCCAAAACTATCGGTTCCCAATTCACCATTGGGTGTGTAAGTAAACACGCCGGTGTCGCTGTCAATTACCAACGTACCCTTAGTCGGCTGGGCAGCAGCCAAATAGGCTAAAACGTCCAAGTCTACATCGACGGCATCTAACTGCCCGGATAAAACCTCATCAGTATTGACACTGTGGCTGGATCCGGTTGCCACAGGCGGATCGTTTACCGGTGTAATATTAATGTTGACCGGTGCGGTGTTGGATTCAACCAAACCATCATATACCACAAAGAAAAACTGATCTGTTCCATTTTTGTTTGCATGGGGAGTGTATACGAAGGATCCCGTTTGGGTGTTGGTAATGAGCACATCTCCTTTTTCCGGAACGGTGGCTAGTCTGAATTCCAATTCATCATCATCGGGGTCGCTTCCACCTAATACGCCGCTAACAGCGTTATCTTCCAAGGTATTCAATGTACCAACATAAAATGCCAGTGGGTAGTCGTTGGTTCCAGTGATGGTTACTGTCACGGTGCCCGCTACGGAGTCTTCATAGCCATCGTGGGAAACAACGGTAAAACGATCCTGGCCGAAAGCGTTGTTGTTTGGTGTATAGGAAAAAGCACCGGTATCAGGATTGGTTATGACCGCTGTGCCCAAAGATCCGTTGCCCAAAATACGAAAAGTTAAGGAGTGACCGTCTGCATCGGTTCCAATCAACTCACCGCTTACCGGCGTGTCTTCGTTTGTACTCAAGTTCAAATTGCTTACTTCCGGCACACTGTTTTTCCAGCCTATGGTAAGTACCACTTTGCCCGTATTGGAGTTACCAAAACCGTCATTGGCTCGGTATGTAAAACTGTCTATATAGCCCGTTTCCACATTGTCATCGACACTTCCATTTGATTCAATGAGTACATCAACACAGGCTGTGCTGGTGTTGGCGCTTTGACCGATCGAACCTACCACACAAACTTGGTGTAATCCCGCGGTTGTTCCCGTATAGCTTGCCGAGGTTATATCATTACTGTCCCCAACGGCTCCACCTTGCCATTGGTAACCGCTGAACTGAGAGGCGTGGATGCTATTGCTGGTAGTTAAATGGATTACTTCACCGAGAGATGCCGTATAGCGATCGGCACACAGTTTGATGACAGGTACTTCCATACCACCGTTCTGATTATTGACCGGAGATGATGGTTTATAGCGACACCCTTTGATTCCGCCGGGAATATACGTATATTGTCCCGTTGTGCTGTCCATGGTAATACCGCCGCTTTTTGTGCTACTCAACAACTCATAAGTGATACTATCTCCGTCGTTATCCATACCTACTACATTGGCGGTCATGATTTCATTAAGAAGATTGGCTTCCACGTGATCGCTGACTGCGGGAAGCTGATTTTCTACTGTTACGGTGAGTTGATCCGTGCTACTGACTCCATTGGCACTGACCACTAGTTGTACGGAATATTGACCAATGGTGCCGGAGTTAAAATAGCTCACCGATGCCTCAGGATAAAGGAGGGTTGCGTTAGTGCTGCTCCACAAATATTGCAATAGACTACTGTCGGTGATGTAGCTGCGACTTCCATCCAGCATTGTGGAAGTATTACGAAAAGTCACCAAATCCTCACCGGCAATGGCTACCGGAACACCGGGTACGCGAACTTGAATATCGATTTCGGTGCTGTGGCTTAGGCTGCCTTTTTGTGCGGATAACTGAATGCGATAATCTCCCGCGGTGTTCGTGTTGAAAACGGTCTCTGCACCATTGCTGTCTTGAATTGTAGCGTTGGCACCTGAGGGTGTAGACAATATGGTCCATTCAAGCTGGTCGACAGCGGAACCGTCGGTGGAGATGCTGCCACTCAGTAATTGGGTACTTGCCCATCCGGCGTCCAGTACGATAACCGCGGGCTGTGCTTCTGCTATGGAGACGGGCAGGACATCAAATACTTCGACACTAATCCTGTCCATGACTTCGTCATTGACGGTCAATGTTAAGGCATAGCTGCCGGAAACTGCCGGTGCGGTCCAAATCGTTGTCTCAGCACTTGTATTGTCAAACTGACCCGGCCCACTCCAACGGTATCTATTGGCTCCTATGCTTGTGGAACCGGATACTCTGAGTTGATTGTTCGTGCCAATACGTTTTTCGCTGCTCCGTGCGATAGCAATGACCTGCTCCTTAACGGCTAAACGCACACAATCAGTGCTGCTGTTACTACTATTTTCTATTTCACCGGTTGCGCAAACCAGATAAGAGCCGATTTCCGGTTTAGAAAATGTGGCTGCACTGTTAATGCTGCTGGTACCCAGCCACGTATACGCAAAGAACTGTGCAGGGTTGACACTGTTTATGGTGGATAGTTGCGCCAATTCTTGTGGAAATAACATGTATTTATCGGCTTCCAGAACCAAAACCGGTTCGGTGTTCTCAACAATGGAACTGATATGGTTGAAGACACGGTCTCTGACTTCCGTAAATGTGTCGGGTTGGGTCAGAGCCTGTTGAGTGTTTTTGCGAATGTAGGTAACCGCCGTGTTACTACCCTGATATTGTATGGCCAGTTTTGCCAGTTCTACTAAGGTTTGTTCATCCGCGAGACTCAAGTCATCAAGTTGATCCACCAGGATGTCGATTGTTTGTTGGGTTACAGTTTCTACAGAGTAGTTGTCGCTGTGACTGGTACCAAGTGCACGGTTTAAGGCCGGTGCATCTACTCCGGCAACGGCACCGGCCAACAAAGGAGTAATTAAATCGGTTCGGGTTTTAGGTATGTGATGATAGTTTTCCAGCGCAACCACACCGGCTTCGGAGACGGCATTTATATCTACGCCGGGATTGATTTGTCGTGCATTTAGCGAATCCAACCTGCGTTTGGATTTGAGTAGAACAAAGGTATCGGCAGCTCCCGGCGTAGCTGCGGAAACCACTCGATAGCTGTTGGCAAGCAATAGTAAATTACCCGAGGGCAGGGTATCTAGACGGAGTTCATATTCACCGTTATCATCAACCAGCACGCCTTTACAGTGATCGCCGGCTCGGGTTTGACCGGGATCCGGGCAATTCGTTGCAGCGTTGCTGGGTGTCAGAAGTTGGCCTGACTGATCATAGACGTAAACAAATGTTTGTGCGAGTAAGGGTGAGCAGCTTAGTGAGGAAAGTAAAAATAATAGGTGAAGGGTATATTTTGTAATAGCGTGTTTTTTGTAGGAGCCGAGATTTAACAATATCACAACAATTTTCCTCATGCCCTGCCTTTGATTACTGTTTCATTGGAGTTGCTATTTTCACTTGAATCACCGCTACAGGCGGTAATGTGAACGGTCGAAATCAACAGGCAGGCGATGGCCATGGTCTTAATCCAATTTCTCATCACTTTTCTCTTTCAGATAATTCACTCCTAACTGTGTCGTCCGTCACATTGTAAACGTTATGCAATACCGGGTTGACGAATGGGATATTACAAAAAAGCCACAATCTGAAAATTCTCAAAAGGTTTGACGCAGTCTTGACATAGTGTATCTAGTACACTAATATGAAGTGAGCTGAAGGGGTTCTTCGGTATAACCAACACCCGTTCGGATAGACCGGACGCGGTTTTACCGGCAAGAGGGTTGCTGCCATGAAAGATGTTAAAGCGTTTGATTTTCTAGTATTTATTGGTCGATTTCAGCCATTTCACCGAGGTCATTTAGCGGTCATTCAAGAAGGTCTTAAACAATCGGAGCACCTTATCGTTTTGGTAGGTTCAGCCCACCAACCACGCAATTTTCGCAATCCCTGGACCGTTTCCGAGCGCGAAAATATGATTCGCAGTGCATTAAGCGATACAGAGTCCCAACGCGTTCATATCGTGCCCCTTATGGATGTGATGTATAACGATGAGTCTTGGGTTCGGAACGTACAGGCTACTGTTAACGGATTAGTCACTGCTCATCACGGTCAACCGCACAGACCGGCGAAAGTTGGGCTTATTGGTCACAGCAAAGACCACACAGCTTATTACCTGAATCTGTTTCCGCAATGGGGGGCGGTGCAGGTGGACAACTATCGTCAGATTAACGCCACAGCAATACGGAATGGTTTGTTCCAAACACAGCGAGAAGAGGAATTTTTTCAGAGTGCCGATGACCTATTACCTGCCGCAGTGGTGCAGGAATTGCGTAATTTCGTTGCAGCGCCTTTGTATCAGGAAATTCGGGATGAGCATGTTTTTGTGAATAATTATAAGTCTGCTTGGAACAATGCTCCGTATCCGCCCACTTTCGTTACCGTGGATGCAGTGGTTGTACAATCCGGCCATGTATTGTTGGTGGAAAGAAAGGCCAGACCCGGTAAAGGACAGTTGGCATTACCCGGTGGTTTTGTAAACCAGACTGAAACTCTCGTCGCCGCTTGTTTGCGAGAATTGAAGGAAGAAACACGTTTAAAAATACCAACACCGGTTTTGAAAGGACATATCAAAACCCAAAAGGTTTTCGATGACCCTAACCGATCAACACGTGGACGTACCTTTACCCATGCATTTTATATCGAGTTAGAGCCTAATAAAGATTTGCCCAAAGTAAAAGGAGGTGATGATTCCAAACACGCCATGTGGATACCCCTGGCCGATCTTGATCCCGGCAGAATGTATGAGGATCATTATTTTATTATACAGGAGTTGACAGGGGTGTAGGAAAAGTAAGGTTGATAACGAAAACGGGACAGACCCGATTTCGATACTGTGACAGGAGGGTTTCCGTCATGAATACAAATATTATTTTGAACACCGACTCATATAAGGCCTCACACTATGTGCAGTACCCGCCGGGTACCGAATACATATCCAGTTATATTGAATCGCGTGGTGGCATATATTCAGAAACCGTATTCTTTGGTTTGCAGATGTTTATCAAAGAAACGCTTACTCGGCCCATTACATTGGCCGATATAGACGAAGCTGAAGCGATTTTTACCAACCACGGTTTACCTTTTAATAGGGAAGGTTGGGAGTATATTTTAACCGAATACAATGGATACCTGCCTATCGAGATCCAAGCGGTTCCGGAAGGTACTGTGGTACCTGTGCAAAACGTGTTGGTTCAAGTGGTCAATACGGACCCTAGGTGTGCCTGGTTAAGCAGCTATATTGAAACTGCCTTATTGCGTGCGGTGTGGTATCCCACCACTGTTGCAAGTACCAGTCGGCAGGTTAAGCAAGTGATTAAGTCCTATTTGGAAAAAACTGCCGATAACCTGGATGGTTTGCCGTTCAAACTCCATGATTTTGGCGCGCGCGGTGCCAGTTCAAACGAATCGGCGGCTATAGGCGCTGCCGCACATTTGGTGAATTTTCTGGGTACAGACACGGTGTCCGGCGTACTTGCAGCTAAACGCTATTATAACGAACCTATGGCGGGTTACTCCATACCCGCCGCGGAACACAGCACCATGACAGCTTGGGGCAGGGATGGCGAAACTCTGGCTTATGCCAATATGCTGCGGCAATTTAGTGGAGAAAACCGTATGCTGGCGGTGGTGAGTGATTCCTACGATTTGTGGAACGCCATTGACAGCATTTGGGGTGATACATTGAAAGACTCTGTGATCAATTCCGGTGGGACTTTGGTAATTCGTCCGGACAGTGGTGACCCGACGGAGGTGGTGACACAAACAATAGAAAGGTTGATGAATAAATTTGGTTACGCTGTTAACCAAAAAGGGTACCGAGTGTTACCGCCATATCTTAGGGTCATCCAAGGTGACGGTGTCTCCTTGGGTAGTATTGAGACAATACTGGCAGCGATGAAACAGCGTAAACAAAGTGCTGACAACATTGCTTTTGGGATGGGAGGGGGCTTGTTACAAAAAGTGGATCGAGACTCTCTGCGGTTTGCGATGAAAGCGTCCTCGATTCGAATCAATGGTAAGTGGCGGGACGTGCACAAAGACCCGGTAACCGATCGCGGCAAGCGTTCTAAACGTGGACGATTGGCGCTTGTACGTGATAAAGAAACCTATCTGACCATACCCGAGGTGAGTCTAAATGGTCGGGATAATTGTCTGGTCACAGTGTTTCGCAATGGGGATCTGTGCAGGCAATGGTCCTTGGCAGAAATCCGGAATAGAGCGGTTTAAAACTCGTAGCGGTATTTCTAAAAAGTGAGAAACAAGAAACCCGTTGTTCGTCTTCGAAAACGCACTTTTCGAATATGTATTACGGGTTTCTTTTTACCAAAGCTTGTTAGGTAAATAGCGAACAGAGAAGTATAATTACTTGTTATCTGTGTCCCCATTGTTTTGGCGCGCTTTTTCCTTCAGTGCCTGGCCTCCTTTTTCGAGTTTTTTGGCACCGGCCTCAATGGCCTCGCCGCTTTTTTCCATCAGTTTATCTCCGGTTTGTTTTATTTTATGCTGCAGTGAGTTGTCGGCAAAAGGATTGCTGAATATGGACTGGTCTTTTCCGATGTTGGTTCCAATCCATAAGCCTGTTGCAGTTCCTACCGCTAAACCGATGAAGAGCGTTTTGACTGGGTGCATTCGTTTTCCTGCTTTTGAAAATCTATCATGATACCAAAACCTAGTTTTACCCTGTGTAGAAAAGGTTTTTCTGTTTGGAGCGAGTCTACGATAAAATCGTAAGGGAGTCTAGAAGTACGCTAATTCCTTCTATTATAAACGCTGCTGTTTAATAATTGATCGCATGCTGAAAGCAAACTTAGCGTTGCATAAAGTATTCAGCAAAATGTTTATGCTGCAAATCAGTTTGCGTACCCGAGTCACTATGATCTAATATGCATATATCTCCAGGGTTTCACCGCAAAAGGGTTGGCCGTGTCAAAGAAAGAATCTCTCCAGCGCAGTACCATTGATTGGGATCAGTACCGGTTCGACAACTATTACGATGAACTCCTTAGCTCGCCGGGACATCCCAGAATGGCCGCCCGGAAAATAATACGCTATTTGGGGAAAATCAGTGAGAAGCAGTTGGTTCAGCGTCAAACGGCTGCGGAACTGGCCATTCAGGAAATGGGGATCAGTTTTACCGTTTACAGTGAAGGGGAAAACATAGACCGGGCCTGGCCTATGGATGTCATACCACGAGTCATTGCACTGAAAGAGTGGCAGCGCCTGGAGAAGGGTTTGGTGCAACGCCTGACCGCACTCAATATGTTCATTAACGATGTCTACAATAAACAGAGTATCGTTAAGGATAAAGTGTTTCCCATCGAATTGATCCAAAGTTCCAAAGATTATTTACAGGTTTGCCATGGCATTAAGCCCCGTTATGGCGTGTGGGCCAATATTTGCGGCTCGGATCTGGTCAGAGATAAAGACGGTACCGTTTATGTGCTGGAAGACAATTTGCGGGTACCTTCTGGTGTTTCCTATATGTTAGAAAATCGGGCGGTAAGTAAACGAATTCTACCGCAAATGTTTCACAAACATAGAATTCTGCCGGTAGACGATTATCCCTCGCAGTTGTTCGAAATGCTTGCGTCTTTGTCACCGCGAAAGTCTCACAGCCCTGAGGTGGTGGTATTGACTCCGGGTATTTACAATTCCGCCTACTTTGAGCATGCCTATCTGGCTCAGGGGATGGGAGCGGAACTGGTGGAAGGCTCTGACTTGGTGGTGGCGGACGATGATTGCGTTTACATGAAAACCATAAAGGGATTGGAGCGAGTAGACGTGATTTACCGACGTATTAATGATGACTTTCTCGACCCTGAGGCTTTTCGAAAAGATTCTTGCCTGGGTACGAAAGGATTGTTTCGGGCCTGGCGCGCCGGAAAGGTGGCGTTGGCCAACGCACCGGGTGCCGGTGTGGCGGACGATAAGGTGGTCTATACCTATGTTCCCAAGATGATTAAGTATTATTTGGACGAAGACCCTATAATCCCCAATGTACCTTCCTACCTCTGTGTTGACGAAAGTGAACGCAAACACGTGCTTGCTAATCTGGAGAAGATGGTGGTCAAACCGGCCAATGAATCCGGTGGGTACGGTATGTTGGTGGGGCCGGCTGCCAGCAAGGCGGAGCAAAACCGCTTTGCTGCTTTAATTAACAAGCATCCACGTAACTATATGGCGCAACCCGCGTTGAGTTTGTCCGCACCC
>Ga0224501_10000294_pt1 | contig 43846 bp, 41 predicted proteins | sample SF_Oct11_sed_USG_4_FD_169105 | JGI IMG/M metagenome (GOLD analysis project Ga0224501, IMG submission 169105) | Sediment microbial communities from San Francisco Bay, California, United States - SF_Oct11_sed_USGS_8_1 | ecosystem: Environmental > Aquatic > Marine > Sediment | place: USA... | reverse complement strand
CTTTGACGTTTGGTTACCGTTATTTCACAACCACGGATCCCGATTTTGCTTTGGCGGGACCAGGGTTCTTTGAAACGGAATACAAAAGCCACGATTTCCTGTTCGGCGCCCGTTTCCGTTTTTAAAATCACCTTCTTCGCAAAATCTCTGTTCGTTTCGCTGGCCTAAACTTGACGATCCTTTCATATTAAGAACTTATCCTTGGGAGAAGTTATGAGAAAAATCATTGGATTCTTACTAGTCAGCTTATTATTCTCGGCCGCCCCGGTCTGGGCACAGCAAGCTTATCTATCCGGTAACCTCGGGTTCGGGGTACGGCCCAATTCAGATATTGCTGGACCCTCAGGAAACGAATTCAACAATGATCCTGCCTTAGTGGTCAATGGAGCGATTGGTGTGGAAATGAGCCCCATTCTCCGAATCGAGGGAGAAGTAGGCTTGCATTACAACAGCTCTGACGTGGCCGGATTTCCTCAGGATTTCACCTTCAGCGCCGTAAGTTTCATGGGTAACGGATATTTCGATATCCCCACCCAATCTCCCTTGAGACCTTACGTCGGAGCCGGACTGGGATTTGCGCTTGTTGGAGTTGAAGAAGACTTCTTCGGATTTACGGATAGTGACTCAGACATGGTGGCAGCGTTTCAATTTATGGCCGGTCTCGGTTTCGATATCACCCCCAAGGCCACACTGACTTTTGGATACCGCTATTTTACGACTACTGACCCCAGTTTCAATCTGGCTGTCTCTGGACCTTTCAAAACAGAATATTCCAGCCATGATTTTCTGTTTGGAGCACGATTCCGGTTTTAAAATTCCCACTGCATAAACAAAAAGACCCATGAGCCAAAAGCTCGTGGGTCTTTTCAAAAATCGCCTGACGTTGGGGGGAATATCAGGCGGTTTGTTCTTTCAACCGTTTAAGCAGTCCTTGAAATGACTCCTGCCTGATGACCTTGGAAAACTGGAAACGGTAGTTCCGGGCCATACTGACTCCCTGCACCAGGAAATCATATACCCGCCAGTCCTTGCCATCCCGTTTCAGTTTATAGTGGATGGCGATGGTTCGATCCGGACTCACGATATTGGTTTTGATAAAGGCGTAATCGCCTTTAACCCGCTCGCTCAGGAAATGCACCTTGCCTCCCTGGAAATTCTCAATGATGTGCAAATACGATTTTTCCAGAAGCTTTTTGAACAGACCGGTGAACTGTTTTTGCTCTTTCCGGGAGTGGCTGCCCCAGTCGCTGTCCAGGGTATGCATCGCCATTTGCCTGAAATCAAATCGCTTCCCAATCACATTCTTGAGAGCCAGCTGACGTGATTTAGCATCCTTTTTCAGATTTTCGTCCGTCACGATTTCCAGAACCTGATCCACGGTCATCTTCAATCCGCTCGCCGCGTCGGAGAATCCAAATCCAGTGGTTCCTACCGCCGCCACTTTGATCGGCTCGGATTTTGCCGGTTGCGAAATTTTCCGGGTCACCTGCCCTTCGGATTCCCCTGCGCTTTTGGAAATAGCCGCCGGGGGAACAATCAGAAAAAAGGAAAACGCCGTAGCAACCAATATGGAATATTTATTTTTTTTATTCATGATTAATTGTCCCTCCTCACTACCTTCATGCACTCTCCATACCGCATCGCGAGATTTTCCGTTGGGGAAAATGCATGTCCTGCTAAATCAAAACGACTGAATCAATTTATTAATAAGATACATATAATCTAACATGGAAAATTAAGGTAAATCAACATAATTTCACACAATCTCAACACAAAAGTGTCTTTTTTTATATACACTTCGACTTACCTATTGATTTTATTGGCTGTCCTTAATAAGCGCCCTTCAGCTTATTGTGACGTTAACCACAAAATAATCGTATCTAGACAAAAGTGGCTATCTTTATAGCTTCGTTGCCAACTGAACCATCCTCCTGAATCAAAACCGGCCTGAAAAATAATTGTTGCGTAAGTTTATTGCAACATTCCCCCGGGAGGCGTATTATTGATTTTTGTATTCCAAATTCATTGAAAATGGACGCGATACCTATGGCTCAAAAACCTGTTCCCTATCTAAACACCGTTTTAAACACACTGAACGAAGCTGTTTTCATCTACGATCAGAACATGGAAATACAATATTTTAATGCTGCGGCAGAGAAAATCACCGGACACGCCAGCGAAGACGTTCTTGGGAAAAAATGCACCACCCTGTTCGACCAAAGTATTTGCCTGAACAACTGCGCCCTGTGCATGTCTGTCAAGCAAGCTCAACACAGCAAAGTTACTTTCAATTCTGCCTTTATCCGCAAGGATGGAGTTCGGCGCATTGGGGATTTCCAGGCCGGCCTTCTGCACAAGGACGGGAAAGGCAACACGGAAGTACTGGTGTCATTAACCGACATCACTGAAGTGACTCGCCTGAAACAGGAGCTTCAAGAAACAAACTCATTCCGCAACATGGTGGCAAAAAGCCCGGAGATGAAAGAGGTGTTCGGCACCATCCAGAACGTGGCTTACTATGATTCCACGGTTTTTATTGAAGGAGAAAGCGGAACAGGAAAAGAGTTGGTGGCAAGTGCCATTCATTACGAAAGCCCGCGTGCGGGAAAGAACCTGATCAAGGTCAACTGTTCAGCCTTCTCCGACAGCCTGCTGGAAAGCGAATTGTTCGGCCACGTTAAAGGCGCGTTTACCGGAGCGCTCCAGGACCGCATAGGCCGATTCGAAGAAGCCAGCGGCGGCACTATCTTCCTCGATGAAGTAGGCGACATGAGTCCCGGCATCCAGGTCAAACTCCTGCGCGTCCTGCAGGAAAAGGAAATCGAACGCGTCGGCGAAAACCGAACCCGCAAAGTCGATATCCGCATCATCGCCGCCACCAACAAGAATCTTAAACGGGAAGTTGATGAAGGCCGGTTCCGCGAGGATCTTTATTACCGCCTGAACGTCTTCCCGGTTCACATGCCCCCCCTGCGCCAAAGAAAAGAGGACATTCCGCTGTTGGCCGAACGGTTTATCGATCGGTGGAAATCAAAGCACCGCAAACGTATCAACAGCCTGTCCGGTGAAACCCTGGGCCAACTGATGGATCACTCCTGGCCGGGCAATGTACGCGAACTCGGAAATGCGATCGAGCACGCCTGCATCAAGGCCCTCGGTCCGACCATTGAATTGCGCGACCTGCCCGCCTATCTGCTTACCGGTGAGAATAACGATAAGGTCAAACGCAAGCGCAAGTGGCTGACCCAAAAAATCGTCAAGGAAGCCCTGGAAGCATGCGACCACAACCAGACCCGCGCCGCCGAACACCTCAAGGTGCACCGCATCACCCTCTGGCGCAAATTGAAGGAGTTTAATCTCTAAATAAAGAAAACCCTGCGGACGCGCTAGCATCCGCAGGGAACCTAAGGGAGAGAGCAAAAAATCGGGAAACAAAAATTCTCAACTGCCTCCCGTACCAATACACTCCAGGGTTTGGATCTTTTCACAATCAACTTCCAGGTAAGTCCCTGGACCACACAGAAATTGGATCATCTTAAAAACCCCCTGCGGATGTTATGGCATCCACAGGGGGCCTCTGAGGAGAGTGATGGGTCAGGGAAAAATAAAGTTCCCCACCTATTCCCCCGACCGGTACACTCCAGGGTTTTCCGGTCCTTCAACAACCAACTGACCGATGGCACCCTTGGCCACGCGGAAGATGCTGTGATCTACCAGGGTGTAGGCTCCCGGCACATCTACTTTGAATTCGACTACAGTCGCACCGGCGGAGGGCACCAGGGTGGTCTGGATACCCGTATGTACGGTTCCGCCAAGGCCGCCTTCCTGATACACCTTGTCGAAAATCTCGCCAATGATGTGGAATGAAGAAATTCCATTGGGGCCGATGTTACCGAAATACATCCGCACCGTCTCACCCACTTTGGCTTTCAGAACGTTGTCGCCCATCAAACCGCCCTGCTTGCCGTTGAACACGACATACGTCGGATGCTCCGCCAGCCCTTTGGTGATATCAAACGCGGCCACGCCATTTTCATCCGGCTCGCCGGCAAAGAACTCGCTTTCCATCACATAAAATTCTCGGTCCACCTTGGCCAGGCCACCTTCCGGCTCTACCAGAATCAGGCCATACATGCCGTTGGAAATGTGATCGACGATCGATCCCGCCGCGCAATGGTAAATGAACAGGCCCGGTGACAGCGCCTTGAAGGTGAACACCTTCGACTCGCCGGGGGAGACCGTACTTACTGCCGCGCCGCCGCCCGGACCGTTCACTGCATGGATATCGATATTGTGCTGCTGGGTGTTGGACTCCGGATTGTTCAGATGAAACTCGACGGTATCCCCAACGCGCACACGCGCCATCGGACCCGGCACGGTGCCATTAAAACTCCAGAAGTTGTATTTGACGCCATCGGCGATATCACCGATATATTCCTTCGCCTCGAAATTGAGAACCACTGTTTGGCCACCCGACCGCGTGATGGGCGGGGGCACATTCGGAGCAGAGGTCAGTGGGCCGACTTCTTTGTCCGACGCATCCGCCTGTGCAACGCTTGCGGTAGTGCCACATCCCGCTAATCCCCATATCATCAGTAAACAGCCGAATATGGCTGGCACGCTCTTTTTACTCATTTAAATCCTCCAAATCTTAAAGTTAGTAAAACCCTGATAACCTCTACTACAAGGATCGTGCCAATCACTTACAAATAAATAAAAGCCTTATATTTCATATAGCTATATATTCAGGGAATTGTGCATTAAGAGCAATGAAGCATTGCAATAAAATATTGCAACACACTAACAAAATCTAAATCAGGCGAATCCCCGCTCCGTTTCCGCCTCCTATAAATCCAGTTGACAGCACCCCGCGAATTGAGAATAATACACATAATTTCCGATATTTGAATGGGTTAACGGGACCTCTCACTGGTACCGCGCCTGTTTGTTTTTTAAAGGGATAAGGGTTTTCCGTTTATGGACCGTTATTGGGAAGCATTCAAAACCCCTTTCATCTGCTTCGCGGGATTTTCCGGCGTGGGCAAGACCACTTTGCTGGAACACATGATCCGGCGGTTCAAACAGGACCGTATCCGTGTCGGGTATTACAAGCACGACGCCCACCGGTTCCAGATGGATAAAAAGGGCAAGGATACCCAGCGAGGCGCCGAAGCGGGCGCCGGCATCGTCACCATCAACGACCCTGAACACTTCGCGGTAATCGCCGACAACCCATTCAAGAAACGCACCATCACCCACGCCCTGGAACAATGCGACTGCATTCTGATAGAGGGTTACAAGAAGTCGCCGTTTGACAAAATCGTTTTTCTCGACGCCGAAGGCAAACTCCCGATCCCAGCCGACGATCCCGGCATCAAGGCCATCATCCACCAGGGTGTGGTCGAGGACACCTCGTTCACCGAACACGGCATCCCCCTGTTCCACCGCGACGAGGCCGATAATATCTATCAGTTCGTAAAGGATCATTTTTACAACTGCACCCGCCCATTACTCGGCGGCGTGTTCATCGGCGGGCAAAGCAAGCGTATGGGCCAGCCCAAGTTTTCACTCTCCTACCAGGGCCAGTCGGAAACCGAACGCATGGTGAACATGCTTTCTGATTTCTGCGACCAGGTCTACCTCTCGGCCCGCGAAGAACAGGATCTCAGTACCATCGGCGGTCTGCCGCAATGCGGACGCATCAATGACGAGCACTACGGACTCGGACCCGTGGGCGGGCTGGCCACCCTGATGGGCACGCACCCCGACAAGGCCTGGCTGATTACCGCCTGCGACATGCCGTTTCTGCAGGAAGACGCCATCGAGCGCATCGTGGCCGAACGCGATCCGCTCCGCTACGGCACCTGCTTTTTGCAGAAAGGCGGTGTCGGGGTGGAACCGATGTGCGCCATATACGAACCGAAATTTATTGTGCCGCTGTTTGAAGCCCTGTCACGGCGCGAGTTGTCCCTGACACGTATCATCAGGGAACTGCCGTTTAAGCATGTGACCGTGACTCCATCCGACAGAACACATTTCACCAACGTCAACACCCCGGAAGAATACGAGGTTGCCCGCACCCAACGCGAGCAGGAAGATGATTAAATGGCTATGATCCAGGTGGACGAGGCCCGGGAAATAATCCTGGCCAAAATTGAACCCAAGGGAGTCGAAAAGGTTTCCCTGAATGATGCACTGGGACGCATCCTGGCAGAGGACATCGTCGCGCGACGCAACAACCCGCCGATGGACAACTCGGCAATGGACGGCTACGCGGTGATCGCCGCGGATATCCAGTCCGCGACGCCCGACAACCCGGTGAAGCTGGAAGTGGTGGAACACGTCGCCGCTGGAGCGGTGGCGCAGAAGACGCTGAAAAACAACCAGGCCATCCGTATCATGACCGGCGCGCCGATCCCGCCCGGAGCCGATGCCGTATTGATGCAGGAAGACACCGATAAAAACGGTTCCGGCATTCTCGCCAAAGACAGGGCCGAAGTCGGTGAAAATATCCGCCTCGCCGGAGAGGATGTCAAAGTCGGCGATGTCGTCATCCGCAAAGGCGTCACCATCACCCCTTCGCACATCGGGATGATGGCGGTGGTGGGCCGTTCCAACATTTTCGTCAGCCAGAGGCCCACGGTGGCCATCCTCTCCACCGGCGACGAAATCATGGAACTGGACGAGACCCCGGAAGGCCCATGCATCTACAACAGCAACGGCTACATGCTGGCAGCGCAGATTCGTTCCGCCGGCGGTATTCCGGTTTACCTGGGCGTGGCCAAGGACGATGAAAAAGATCTGATGGAAAAATTCGACTGGGCGCTGAAATGCGACATCGTCGTCTCATCCGGAGGCGTATCGGTGGGCGACTATGACCTGGTCAAGGCCACTCTCGATAAGATGGGAAATGAAATGGTGTTCTGGAAAGTGGCGATGAAGCCGGGCAAACCCCTCGCATTCGGCAAAATTGGCGAGAGGCCGATCTTCGGCCTGCCGGGGAACCCTGTTTCCTCTTTTGTTTCCTTTGAACAATTCGCGCGGCCTGCCATCAAGAAGATGATGGGGGCCAATGATGTCATGCCTCGAACGGTACAGGCCAAACTGACCCGTACTATTCACAAAAAAACCGGCCGATTGCATTTCATGAGCGCCGTGGTTTCCTGGGACAGCGGCGAGTACACCGTTTCCCCCGCCGAAGAGCAGGGTTCGGGCGTCCTCAAATCCACCGTCAACGCCAACGGCCTTCTGGTGTTTCCTTTGGAGAAAGATGAACTTAAAAATGGAGAGTTGGTGACCGTCCAACTTCTGGACGTTTGACCATGCGCCTCACGAGTTACCGACTACTCAAACTCTTCCTTCCCTTTATTATCCTGTTGATGGTGCTCAACCGGGATGCCCCGGCCGGCGAGCGTTCGCCCGGTATTGAACGCATGGTCAGCCAGATCGAAACCCTGTTCCCCGTTTTGGAAGGTTATGTGCTTTCGGTAAAAGGCGACCGGGTGGCCATCGACCTCAAACGCGGTCAGGCGGTATCACCGGGCCAGACGCTCAAGCTGATCCGCTATGGAGAAACCATCACCCATCCCGTCACCAAGGCTATCGTCGGACGCGAGGAAAACGATCTCGGCCAGATCAAAGTCCTCGAAGTACGCAAGGATTATTCCATCGCACAGATCATCACGCCCGGCGCGCAGGCACAAAAGGGGGACGGCGTACGCAGTGCCTTTAAGAAGTTAAAACTTCTCGTCGCGCCGGTGCAGTCGGACGACGAGGCAACCGGGGATGTGCAGGCGTTGAGGGGGGAAATCGAGACGCAGGTGAACCGCAATCTCCGTTTTGAAGTACCTGCGTTTGATGTCGGAGTGTGGATGCTGGAAAACGATATCGCCCTCCCCGCTTTGGCAAGGCAGGAAAACCTGGCCCGGCTCCGCACGCAGGTGGCGTCGGATGCCGTGCTGTTCACGCAAGTCCAGTCCATCAAAGGAAAAACCGTTTTAAATTACCGCCTGGTGTCATCGAGTGACGGCAGTGAATTGAAGCAGGCGCGGATCATGATCGAATCCCTGCCCGCAGTAGCGCAAGCACCCGCGAAGGAGCAGGAAGTCCAATCCGATTTCCGCCAAGAAGAAAAGGGACTCCTCAATTATGTCGGCAAACAGGATTTTGATTTTGAGCTGGTCGACTTCGACACCGGTGACCTGTCCGGCAATGGGGACAAGGAATTTGTGATCATCGATGACCACCGGGTCCTGATTTACAAATATCAAAACAACCAGTTCAAAAAAGTCGGGCAGGTGACCTTGCCAGAAGGCAACAACAAGTTTCTTTCGGTGGATGTCGCCGATATCAACGGCAACGGCCGGGATGAGGTTTTCGTGACCAATTCACAGGGAGATGCCCTGAGTTCCTTCGTCCTGGAAGTGGTTCCGGGCAAAAAGGGACTGACCCGCATCTGGGAAAACGTGAACCGGTACTTCCGCGTGCTGAGAGATTTCGACGGCCCGCCTATGCTGATATCCCAAACCCCCGGCTACGAAAAACCTTTTAAAGACGGGATCCAAATAATTCACCATAAAAATGGGGGATATCAGGTGGAGTCGGAACTGTCCCTGCCGGTAGGGGACTATCGAGATATGGTCCTTTATGGCCTGGCGCAGGGAAGCATAACCCCTTCTAAATCCAAGGAAACAATAATCCTTGACAAAAATTACCATTTGAGAGTATATTCTCCCGGCGGTCGCCTTCTCGTCAGCTCGAACGAGTATTTCGGCCATGATCCTCGTATTATTGAAGTGGGGCTCAAAGACCAGGTCGCGGGGACGTTCATCGATAGCCCGGATACCCCCCAGCCGGTACGCTTTAAAGGCAGGCTTCAGCTCATTCAGCACAACGCTCGAAAGTACCTTTTTGTACCCAGGAACCACAGAACAGGCAGTTTTCTTTCGAAACTGGTAATAGTCAAAAACAGCAGTTTAGTGATCTTGGGGATCACCCCTGAAGGGCTCGAGAAGGCCTACGAGACCAAAAAGCAAAGAGGCTATCTTGCGGCCTTCCAAGTAGTTGAATCTGCAGGGAAAAAGCCAAGGCAGGTGCATGTGGCCTCTGTAGCCGACCACGGGGGTTTTTTAGGCGATAAAATGATCAGCACAATTTATACCTACGATTGGCTTAAATAACCGGCAATACCGTTAAAAATGTTTTCTGGAAATTAATATCTCGGATGGTCAAACCCGGATTACTGAAAAGTAATGCGTTTTTTGATAGATTTTTCTGCAAGATATTGTAAAATTTATAGTTAGCCTGCGAAGAACAAGAATTTGAGGAAGTTTTTTTAGATGTCCAATCTGGTTGATTACTTGGAGGAGGTAAGCATGAGAAGAAAATTTTTTACAGCCTTTGCTGGGGTGGTTTCCTTTCTGATGATAGGGGCTATGACAGCAGATGCGGCAGATGTCACCTTTGGCGGACGGATTCGACCGCGGTATGAGTACTGGAACTTGCAAAACAGCGATTCCCAGTACATCGATATGCTGACGCGTCTCGATGCTAAAGCAAAAATCGACGACAACACCAGCGCATTCATTCAGCTCCAGGCGAACAGCCGCTGGGGTAGTCAGAGAAACTGTTCTGCTAACGTAGTTGGTGTCGGCGCAGCAGCCGTATCTGGTGCTTGTGACCGGGCCAGCAACCCGATAAGCGGTAACGACACCACCACGGATGTCGGCATCCATCAAGCGTATTTCACCCTGAATAAATTTTTCGGCGCTCCGGTAGACTTGCAAATCGGTCGTCAGGAAGTTGTTCTGGATGGACACCGCCTGTTGGGTAACACCGTGTGGACCCAGGGTATGATGTCTCATGACGCCCTGCGTCTGACCCATAGCCACGACAACATGACCCTGCTGTACGTTTACAGTAAAGCCCAGGAACAATCCAGCCGCGCAGGAGCTGGCGGTGCGTTTCCAGGTGCCTCCACTGATGACGTTGACGACATTGATGCCCATGTCTTGTGGGGAAATTTTAAAGGCCTGCTGGGAGATAATTCTTCCACATCCGTTTATGTGGTGTATGTAGACGCCGACCAGAACGCCGGTGCTCCCGCCGCCCCAGGTAGCGCAGATTTTTACACCGTCGGTGCTCGCCAGGCTGGCGGTTTCGGTGACATCAGCTACCGCGGTGAATTCTACTACCAGATGGGTAAATCCGGCCTGGCCGCTCCCGGTGGCGCAAACGGTGACATGAGCGCCTTCTTGTTCGGCGCGCGTGTCGGATACACCGCTAAGAACGTTGCCATGAAACCCAGCCTGACCCTGTGGTTCGACTACCTGAGCGGTACCGATGCTGCGGATGCGGCAGTGGGTGACAACAATACGTTTAACACGTTGTTCGATACCGGCCATAAATACTACGGTCTGATGGACTTTTTCATTCACAACACCACCGGCAATGGAAGTCATCCCAATGGCGGTTTGATCGACTATGCGGTTAAGGCGTCCGTTCAGCCGACAGCCAACACCACTTTGAAAGTGGATTACCACATGTTTCAGGTGGCTGAAGATGACCGCTGTGGTACCTGTACCGCTGGTGGAAGCAATCCCACCACCCTGGGTAATGAAGTCGATGTCACCCTGGTACACAAGTACAGCGCCAGCACCGTCATGAGCTTGGGTTATGCTCACATGTTCTCGAATGAACTGCTGTCGAACTACAACGGCGGCGCACGCATTCAGAACTTTGAAGATGCGGACTGGCTCTACGTGCAGTTTGATGTAATGTTCTAAGCACGTTTTTCTTAGCTTTTACAAAATCCCCTGGGCTTCGGCTCAGGGGATTTTTTTTGCCTTTTTTATTCCCGATTCCCGGCCCATTTCTTCCTCGATTTTCGATATAATGAAAACTGGTTAACTCATTAAAGGACCTTCCGATGACACGACTGAAATTATATGGGGTTGGATTTTTGTTACTCGCCCTTCTATTGCCCGCCGCCACCCTTGCAGAACCGTTCAAGATAAACGGTCAGCCGATCCCCGAAAAGGTGGCCTCGGTCAATGGAGTGGAGCTCGATTCTCAACTGCTGATCAGTGAGATCAAGGTGTATCGCCTTATGAACCGGCAGAAAAATAAGGAGCTTTCGGAACAGGAACTGGCCGATTTTTCCCATCAGGCATTAGCCCGGTTGGTGGACCAGGAATTGATTTACCAGGAGGCCCATAAGAAAAATATTCAAATCGACTCCGAACTTTTAAATAAACGGTTGGAAGAGATCCGCAGTCAATTCCCCTCCGAGGATATGTTTCACATGGCATTGGATATGCAAGGGCTGACGCTGGACCTGCTCAAAACAAAATTCCAGAAGCAGATGATGGAAGAAAACATCATACGGCAGGAAGTGGCTCCCCACGTGAAGGTGGACGACCCGGAAGTGGCGGCTTTTTATCAAAAAAGCCTGGATCAGCTCCGCACCCCGGAAAAATACGAAGCGCACCATATTTTCACTTCCGCCCTGCAGGAAGGACCGCATGGTTCGGAAATCGAGGACGAAGCCCTGCGCAAAAAGGCGGAGCGGCTGAACGCCCTGCTGGATCAAGACGCTGCAGAAAAAATCAAAGATCTGTATCGCCAATTGCAGGATGGGGCGGACTTCTCGGAACTGGCGAAGGAGCACTCCGAGGACACCACCACCGGAAAAAATGGCGGGAGCTGGGGCGCCATTCCCCTGAGCGAACTTCCGGAGGCCATGGCGCAGGAGTTAAAAAAGCTGAAGCAAAATGAATTCAGCGAACCCGTCCGCTCCCCCTATGGCTACCATATCCTGAAGTGGACGAAGATCATCCCGGCCGGTCATATCCCTCTGGACGAAATTAAATCGGATATCATGAACATGCTACTGCGGGACAAAACACTGGAGGCGCACCAGAAAATGATATCTCAAATGCGCGAGCAGGCGGAGATCAAGCTTTACTATTAAACCTCCCACCGCAAACACTTTTCCATGAAGACACTGATCACCGGCACGACAGGTTTTATCGGAGCGTCCATCGTACGCGAATTGATCGCGGATGGGCGGGAGGTACGCGTGCTTGTCCGGCCCAACTCCGACCTGTCCAACATTAAAGGACTAGAGGTTGAAATCTCACATGGGGATTTACGCGATCGCGCCTCACTCGACGCCGCTTTAAAGGGTTGCGATGTGCTGTACCACGCCGCAGCCTATTACAGCCTGTGGAGCCGCGACAAGCGAATGATGTACGACATCAACGTGCAGGGCACCCGCAACATCCTAGAGGCGGCCCAGGCCGCATCCATTGGCAAAGTGGTCTATACCAGCACGGTGGGTTGCATTGGCCTGTGGCCCGACGGCCGCCCCGCCGACGAACAGACCCCGCTGAATCCGGCGATTCTTTGCAACGATTACAAACTGTCCAAGTACCAGGCCGAGCAGGTAGCGCTGGAGTTCGCCGGAAAAGGACTGCCGGTGGTGGTGGTCAATCCCAGCGCGCCGGTGGGACCGAGAGACATCAAGCCGACGCCCACAGGCCAGCTCATCCTCGATTTCATCAATGGTAAAATGCCCGCTTACCTGGACACCGGCTTGAACCTGATTGATGTCCGCGACTGCGCCCGGGGCCACATCCTGGCAGAGCAAAAAGGAAAAGTCGGAGAACGTTATATTCTGGGCAACCGCAACATGTCTTTGCATGAAATCCTGTTGACCCTGGAGAAGATCACCGGCATTAAGGCGCCGGGTATCCGGATGCCCTATTGGGTGGCTTACGCGGCGGGCTGGGCATGCGAGACGGTTTCCGATTTCATTACCCATCAGCCGCCGGCGGTTCCTCTGGCGGGTGTGAAAATGGCGAAATATCTGATGTACTTCGATGCGTCCAAGGCGGTACGCGAACTGGGACTGCCTCAAAATCCTGTCGAGCAGGCATTGGAGGACGCAGTCCGATGGATGCGGGATACTGAAAGAGTCCCCGCCGAACCATAACCAATGGATCTTATGGAATTCTTTGAACTGCTGTGGGGGACCGTTCTACTGCGGCCCTATGTGTTTATTTTTCTCATCAGTTATTTGTCCATCGCCATCCTTGATATGGGCCTTAAGCGGTCCCTCCTGTTTACGGTATTGGCCTTCATTATCGCATTTGCGGCGGAATATTCCTCCACGCGAAACGGCTTCCCTTTCGGATTTTACAGTTATATAGAGACGACCCGCGATCAGGAATTGTGGTTTTCAAATATCCCATTCATGGATCCCCTTTCTTTCAGCTTCCTGGCTTATGTCAGCTATACCCTGAGCTTATTCTTGTGGTGTCCTTTGAAACAGCGCGGTTGGGATATCCGTCTCATCCAAACGGAGGCCATCCGGCATTCCTGGCGGGTTATCCTGACGGGAGCGGTACTGATGATGTTGCTGGATGTGGTTATCGATCCCGTTTCGTTTTTGGGCGACCGCTGGTTTCTGGGACAGATTTATACCTATAAAGAGCAGGGAGAATATTTTAATATTCCGCTCACCAATTTCGGCGGCTGGTTTGTCGTTGGATTTGCCATTCTATTCTCCTATACGCGAATCGAGGCCTGGCTGATACGCCGGGGGTTCCGGGATATGGGCATGCGGCAGATTCCGGCACAGGCTCTTCTTGGACCGGCGGTGTATTTTGGTGTGTTGGTATTTACCCTGGGAGTGACTTTTTATATCGGGGAGATGGTGATGGGGTTGTGCGGATTAGGCCTGGCGCTTTTACTTTTATCCCTTCCCCTGGTCAAAGTATTTCAAACAGAGGGTATGCGGGAATCCGCCGAATCACCGGTAATTGGTGAATGACATGGCGATCCCGAAATCTTTTTCCTTGAGTTCGGCAATCACGGCCTGCAAGTCGTCCCGGCTTTTTCCGGTAACCCGCACCTGATCGTCCATCACCTGCCCCTGAACTTTGGTCTTCAGTCCCTTGATGGCCTTGACAATTTCCTTGCCCTTTTCCTGGGGAATGCCCTGTTGCAGTTTGACTGTCTGGCGGACGGTATTGCCGCCCGCGGCTTCTACATTTCCGTAATCAAGGGCCTTGAGAGATACCATGCGTTTGATCAGCTTGCTCTCCAGGATATCGACAACCGATTTCATTTTATGCTCGTCGTCCGAAACCAGAATGAGCGCGGGGACTTTTTCGTCGAGGGTGATTTCGCTTTTACTGCCTTTGAAGTCAAACCGCTGTCGAATTTCCATGGTGGCCTGGTTGACGGCGTTTTTTACTTCCTGAAGGTCTATGTTTGAAACAATGTCAAAGGAACAATTTTTTGCCATCGGTATCGTGTCCTGTACAATGAGTGAAAGAAAGAAAACCGGTTTCCGGTCGCGGATCAGGCAGGGTTAGTGCATTTTGGTATTCATGTAAAACCCGTAAACAAACATGACGATCACAGCAATGACGATGGAATCATCGATAAGAACCTGTTTCAGGCTTGGAGAACCGTCATGGAGCAACCAGGGTACCGCAACAAACAGAACGCTGATGAACCCGATCGCCAGCAATCCGACAATGGAATAAATCAGTAATTTGTCGTTTATCGGGGGTTCGGGTTTCTGATTGTTGTCATCCATGATTCGCTCCTCGATCCACTCAGAATCAAAAATAATCGATTCAACGGAGAAGTGCAATGCCTAAATCCAATTACAGCATAGGGGACCCCAAAGCCGAGCAATTGATTCAGGAACTGGTGGATTTATGTGGCAATGAAGTGGCGCCGGATCTGCTGAAGGAAATCATGACCACAGTCGTGAAACTGGGTCGGGAACACACGGATCGGGGAGATTTCAAACTGACCAATAATACGCTCAAGGAATTGCGCCATGCTTACCGGGTGTTCCTCCCATACCGCGAAAAACGGAAAGTGGTCATTTTCGGGTCCGCCCGCGCCCCGGAATCGGACCCGATTTACGGAATGGCACTTGATACGGCAAAAGCGTTAGCAGAAAAAGGTCACATGATCATTACCGGCGCCGGGGGTGGAGTCATGGAAGCGGCCAACCGGGGTGCCGGAAGAGAAAACAGTTTCGGCATCAACATCCGGCTCCCCAAGGAACAAAGTGCCAACCTGGCTATCGAGGGCGATTCCAAGTTGATGCAGTTCAAGTATTTTTTCACGCGCAAGCTGATGTTCATCAAAGAATCGGACGCCACCATCCTCTTCCCCGGAGGTTTCGGGACGCTGGATGAAGGCTTTGAAAATCTGACCCTGTTTCAAACCGGAAAATGCATGCCGCGGCCTATTCTACTGGCAGAACCCCCTGGAGGCACCTACTGGCCGCACCTGATTCGCCAGTTCGAGGAAGAACTTATGCCCAAAGGATATATTTCCTCCATAGATATGAATCTCTTCCATATTATCCATTCGGTCGATGAAGCGATTCATCACCTGGATGATTATTACCGCTATTACCACTCCCTGCGTTATGTCAACGAGTTCACCGTCCTGCGCTTTACAAAGGCCGTTACTCCCGCCGTGGTGGATTACCTGAATCACGAGTATCGGGATATTCTACGAACCGGAGATTTCAAGGCCTGCGGGGCATTGGAAACGGAAAAAGCCAATAATGAATTTACCGATCTGCCCCGGCTGGTATTTCAGTTCAATAAACAGCATTTTGGACGATTGAATGAGATGATCCTCTGGATCAACCGCAACTTGACCTAAGTTCCTCCAAATATTCCCTCTTCCAATCTTTATGGAAATTCGCAGCCTGCACAGGTTTGTTATATTTTTTATAAATATATTTCTATGATTATAATTTTTCATACGAATACCTGATATTCGGCCAACCAACCCCTTCTCTCCACCTGACGAAACTCATTGTTTTTTTGGTTATTAAACTCAAAAATACGATTCATTTTCCCGTTGGCCAGTGTCTTGCATCCTGTGCTAACCAAGACGTTTGTAATTCCCCAGCCTAAACCATATTCGGGAGAGATGAATCATGACAGGAACACAGTTTATGAAAAAGGGACAGGTTATTTTCCGCGAGGGAAGCCGCAGCGACTTCGCCTTTATCATTGAAGACGGACAAGTGGAAGTTTCCCGCCGGCGGAAAGACGGCAATATCGAAGTGATCGATATTCTGGGGCAAAATGAAATTTTTGGAGAAATCGGGATGATCGACGGCGGTCCACGCTCGGCGACAGCCACGGCTTTGCAGAATAGCAAGGTCACACTGATTTCCCGCGATGACCTGAATGCCATGTCCCGCAAGGACCCCCGCGCCTGGTTTCCCATCGTGAAAGCGATGTCGGCTCGATTACGGCGCTCGACGACCAAGGAAAAGAAATATGTCCGCAATGCCGGTTTCGCCCGCAGGTCTTAAGCAAACCGCATTGATTTGATCTGGTTTACTTCGCGGGGGATCTGGGCTAGAATATGCCTCCAGATCCACCCCCTTGGAGCTTTGTGCGCTCTCGAACCCACAACCTTTCCGGCCCCGCGAACTCTTGAAAATTTTAAGAACAATCGATTCCTTCCAGCCCGACCTTGAGGGGCCCGCCCATCAGGCCTGGCAGATTTCCAGCCGGCTGGAGCAAAAGGGAATCCATTCCCCTATTCTCACGACCGTTCAGCGGCCAGAAGACTCCACAGTCCAAAAGGAGCAAATAGGGCAGGCCCGGGTTATCCGTGTGCCGGTCCAGTGGACCCTGGGTAACTATAAAATCAGCTTTGGAATGATGACTTATCTGCGCCAGTACAACATCCTCCACAGCCACCTGTATCGGACCTTCCAGAGCGACTGCGCTTTTTTTTTGCGTCGATTCGAAAAAAACCCTATGTGCTGAGCACTCACGGTTCTCTGCTGAGCCATCAGAAACATCACCCGCCTGCACCCCGGAATTTTTTGCACCGCCTTTATGACGGCATGACTTTAAAGTCAGCCGTAAAGCGCGCCGATGCTGTTGTCGTTTCCTCTGTGATGGAATTTGAGGAAGCTCTGGAATTCGGAATCGGAAAACACAAACTGCATATTATTCCAGACGGAATCGACTCACACACAGTTGATAGCGACCGCTCCGGCAGACTGAGAAAAGACCTCTGCCTTTTGTTCGCAGGTCCCGTCACCCGGTCCAGGCGCGTCGAACTGTTACTGCGAGCCGCACGCAAGCTCACCCTGCCCTTCCGAATCATCCTTGCGGCCACTCCCGACAGGCTGGAGGCCGATGAGAACTCGTCAGGCTATCTTCTGGAAATGAAAAAACTTGCCAAAACCCTGGGCATGGAAGACCACATCGATATTCTGGAAAATCCTTCGCCGCAGGAGTTGAGCCAATGCTATGCCGATGCCGACATTTTCATTTATCCCTCGGCATACGAAACCTCCGGGACCACACTACTGCAAGCCGGGACCAGTGGCCTGCCCATCATCTCCACGCCCGTAGGCCTTGCCAAGGAAATCGTTGTGACGGGAGAGAATGGATTCATCGTCCCCGCCGATCCGGATATGATATGCGATCGGATTCTGCAACTGGGTCACGCGGATATCCGGCAAAAATTCGGTCAGCATATGCGCGAAAAGGTTCTTGGCGAATTTGGGTGGAACGCCGTCATGAAGCGGTATATGGACCTTTACGACTCCCTCAAGAAGCCATATACTGAATAGAAGAGTCTAAAAACCTTAATCCAATAATTTTCTTCCCCGACCACCCATAATCGGCCCCGTGAAAACCAACATCGCCCTTTACCAGGAAAGCCTGAAATCGGATCAGGTGGATTACGAAACTCCTTACGAATCCGTCGCCACCGATTTCTACCGGGAATTGATTTCGGGCGTGATGCCCGACCGCTCGGCGCGCATTCTCGATCTGGGTTGCTTCAAGGGCATCCTCGTGGACAAGCTGAGCGATTATCAGACCGTCGGGCTGGATGTCACCACCGCCGGGTTTATGAAGCCCGGAAAATATGCTCTGGGAATCGGCGAGCAGCTGCCTTTCAAGGACAATTCATTTGATTGCGTGGCGATGACCGAGGTCATCGAACATATCCTGGAGCCGGAGCGGGTCTTCACGGAAATCCGGCGCGTGCTCAAGGACGGCGGATACCTGCTGATCACTCATCCCAATAAATACAATCTGCTGGATGAAGCGCTGGAATGGTTCAAGGAAAACCGCTGGATTCGCAAAATGCTGAATCGCCCCATCTACCAGGGTGTCCAGCACGTCCAATCGTTTTACTTCAGCGACACCATCAAACGCCTCCGGCCATTTCATTTTAAAATCCGTTCCCGCCATGCCCTGACCTTTTCCCTGTTCCGCCTGTTTTCCATATTCGTCTACGGCCGTTTCAAGTGGGACAATTCCTTCGCACTGATGAAAAAATTTATCCATGCGGAACGGTTTGTCATCCAGCGCATGGGAAAGGTCGGCCAGCTGTTATGCGGAAGCTGTATCATGGTTTTTCAATTGAATAAATCGGGACCCGCTCGCCCAAAATGAAAAAGAAACTGCTCTTATTCGCATCCACCTTTCCCCGCTGGGAAAACGATACGGAAATCCCGCGGTTTGTGTTCGAGCTGGGCCTGGAGCTCCGCCGCTACTTCGATGTGTACGCCCTGACACCGCATACCGCCGGAGCGGCCCTGTCCGAAAATCTGGACGGGATACAGGTCATCCGCTTCCCTTACTTCATACCACAGTCCAAACAATGCCTGGCCTATGGCACCGGCATGATGGCCAGTTTGAAATCGACCCCCTTCGCCTACCTGCAAGTGCCCTCTTTTTTATTCTGCCAGTGGCGCGCCCTGCACCGCACCGTTCAGAAACACAAGATCGATATCGTCAACAGCCATTGGATGATCCCGCAAGGCTTCATCGCGTCCCTTCCTCCAAGGCTGAACTGCAAACAGGTGCTGACCATACACGCGGCGGGACTGTTCGCCCTCCGCCGACTGCCACTGGGAAAAGCGATGGCGCGGCAGATTGTCCGCCGGTCCGACCTCATCTACAGCGTGAGTTCGTACAACCAGCAGATTCTGGAAAAACTGGTTCGCAGAAAAGTGGATTGCCGGATTCTGCCGATGGGGATCGACACGTATTATTACGAAGACCCACAGAGCCCGGAATCGCTCCGCGACGACCTGGGCCTGCCAGCCGGCAAAATTATTTTGTACGTCGGCAAGCTCAGCGAAAAAAAAGGCGTCTTCTATCTGCTCAAAGCGTTTCACAGCATTGCGCAAGGCCAGACCGACAGCCATCTCGTGATCGTCGGAACCGGTTTGCTGGAGCAGGCTCTCAAGCGCGAAACGCAACGGCTGGGACTGGAATCGCGGGTCACCTTTGCCGGACAACAGGGTAAGGAAGCGGTGCGGAATTATTTTCAGGCGTCCGATCTCGTCGTCGTCCCGTCCATCATCGACTCAACGGGAGAAACGGAAGGCTTACCGGTGGTCCTGCTGGAAGCGCTTGCTTGTGGCAAGCCGGTAGTCGCCACCCGCGTCGCGGGTGCGCCGGACGTGATCGTCGACGGTCTCAACGGATTCCTGGCCGAACCCAAAGACCCTCAAGATCTGGCAGACAAGATTAAGAAGGGACTCAGCGCGGACCCCGATTTTATTTCCGACCAGGCCCGCGAATCGGTGCTGAAATACGACTGGGAAATGATCGGCAAGGACTATCGCGACCGGATTTTGGCTCTCTTCGAATAATACCGAAAAGCTTTAAAGGATGGATTTATTCCCCGCGAAAAGTTTCCTGCGCTTCACGGACCAGCAGGTCGGTCTGATGGGAATGGCGTTTGGAATAATGAAAGGTCTGTAATTGCTTGACCCCGGCTTCCCTGGCCAGAAGTCCCGCCTGGCGGGTGGTGAGGTGACGCCGCTCCAGCGCGCGGTCTTCTTCTTCGGCGATAAACGGCGATTCACAAAACAGAAGATCGGCTTCGCGCACAAGTTCAACGATACGCGGAACATTCTCCGGCGTGTACACCGTGTCGGTGACATACGCGATTTTCTGTCCCTCTGTAATGGTCACCAGTTTTTCCTTCAGCGTCCCCAGCGCGAACTCCTGAGTCTCCTGCGTCCCATTGACGGTCACCGGAACCTGAACAGAAGTTTCATCGGAGGCGCCTTCGTAGATATTCTGCTTGAGCCGGTTCAGCCATTCTCCCGGCTCCAGTTGCATCGACGTCAAACCGTCTTTGTTGATATTGACGTGGAACTTTTCCTTCAGCGCGAATCCCAGGCAAGGCACCCGGTGCTCCAGAATCGCCGCCGAAACCGATAACGCCGGTTCGTCGAGAATCACCCCGCCATCGAACGGCTCGTCCCGTTCATCGCTTCGCTGAAACTTTTCAATGGCGCGGAAGGTCGCCCTACGCAATCGATCCGGGCGCACTTCCACCACTTCAAGCGTCAGGGATTCCTCGTAACGGTCGACCAGATTCCAGGTGAATCCGGCCAGCTTGCCTTCGACATTGGCGATAAAGTTTTCCGGGCCGTACAGGGTGATCGTCTTGTCGCGCCCGAACACGATACGCAGGAACCGGTCGAATCCGATGAAGTGGTCGATATGCGTGTGGCTGACAAACACATGCGTCACCTTGAGCAGGTCGGCATTGGTCAGCGGCGACAGATCGCCCAGGTCGAACAGAAACGCCCGCTTCTCGTACAAAAACTGCACGAACAGTCCGGGATCGCCCAGCGGATCGTTTACCAGCGATGGATGTAAGATCGGCTTCATCACTTACCCCGTTGCGGAAACGTTTTCCTTGAGCAAATAGGCCTCGATGAACCGGTCGATGTCACCATCCAGCACCGCATCGACGTTGCCCACTTCCACGCCGGTCCGTAAATCTTTGGCCATGCGGTAGGGATGCAGAACGTAAGAGCGGATCTGACTGCCCCATTCGATTTTCTTCTTCTCCTTTTCCTTGGCCTTTCTCTCTTCGTCTTTTTTTTCCAACTCCAGCTCATAGAGACGGGACCTCAGCACTTTCATGGCCGAAGCCTTGTTCTTGTGCTGGGACCGTTCGTTCTGACACTGCACCACGATTCCCGTCGGCTGATGAGTAATACGCACGGCGGAGTCTGTGGTGTTCACCCCCTGTCCGCCGGGGCCGGAGGCGCGATAGACGTCTATCTTCAGGTCATCCGGATTAATTTCAACTTCGACATCCTCCGCCACTTCCGGGTAAACGAACACCGAAGCAAAAGACGTGTGCCGCCGCTTGTTGGAATCAAACGGAGAAATACGCACCAGCCTGTGCACGCCGATCTCCGCCTTCAGGTACCCGTAGGCGTAATCGCCGGTGAAGTTGACCATGGCGCTTTTAATACCGGCCTCCTCGCCATATTGCATGTCGAGGACTTCGGTCTTGTATTCGTTGCGCTCTCCCCAGCGAATGTACATACGCAGGAGCATCTCCGCCCAATCCTGCGACTCCGTACCTCCGGCGCCGGAATTGATCGCCAGGATGGCGTTGTTGCCGTCGCTCTCACCGGAAAGCATGGCCTTCAGCTCCGCCGCCTCCAACTGCTTTTCCAGCCTGGCGATAATCGTCTCGCATTCGCCGAGCAGGGAGTCATCTTCCTCCTCATCCAGAAGAATCAGCATGGCTTCCAGATCCTCGTTTTCCTTGGCGAGATCTTTGTAGAGGTTCACGCTGCGCTGAAGATTGGCGCGGGTTTGGAGGCTTTTCTGGGCGGCTTCGTTGTCGTTCCAGAAATCGGGAGCGCCTACTTTTTTATCCAGATCTTCCAGTTCATTCAATTTATTATCGACGTCAAAGAAACCCCCGGATGCGTTCTATGCGTTGGGCGGTTTCTTTATGCTGTTTTTTCAACTCGTCTATCATGTATTACTCCTCATCTTAAATGTTCATTATTTAATTTCCTGGAAATTTCAGGATCAACTCGAATTCCGTATCGGGTAGGGATGGTTGAAGAACGGATCGTTCCGGTTATTTCGCTGAACTGTCTTGAAAAACTCCGAGGCCTCAAAATCATCCTTGAACACCGATCCGCCGGGCTCTATCGGACTTCCGGCATCGATCATATCCCGATTTGAAAGCCAGGACAAGTTTCGTTGGACGGCTTCCGGCAGATGGATGATAAATTTCCGCAGAACCTCCGGAGGTGCGCTCTCGTTGCTGAGAAGCGCCACACAAACCGTAGCCACCCCGCCGGGGTCATCAAATAAAGAGACACTCTGAAATACCGATTCAAGGGTTTTACGGTCACGCGGCTTCAGCGAGTTACTTTTGCCGTACAGATTAGTCGCCAGCACACCGTCCTTCTTCATGGATTGAAGGATCTCCCGGTAGAATTCGCAGGTCTTCAAATGATACGGCACCGATCCGGCTTTGAAGGCATCCAGAAAAACCATGTCATAGGCATCGGTCTTTTGTTTAACGAATGCGCGTCCGTCGCCCTGAAAAATCCGCAGGCGAGGACTTTCCTTGAAATGAAAATATCGCCGTGCCAATTCAATGACCCCCGGATCCAGTTCCACCACATCGATTTCCATCTCAGGAAACGCGGCGTGCAGAAACCGTGGCAGCACCCCGCCGCCCAGACCGATCAGGAGAATCCGAACAGGATTCGGGTTCCACATGAAAGGCGCAAGAAGCAGGCGCGTGTACACCAGGGCCAGATCGTCTGGAGAATCCACAGCGATGCGGCTCTGCAAATAGAACTGTCCCCCACCCTTAAACCACATTTCTCTCAGGTTTTCCTGTTCGATGACGTAAATATCATTGAACGGGGTGCGGGACCGGGTCAGAATCCTTAAAGATTCGGTTTTTGTCGGCATAAACGGGTTCAATTCCCGCACTTATGGGGGGATTCTTGACCCCCTTTTCGGGGCGGGATCAGGTCATATTTGGCCAAAAATACAAAAATTTTTCCAATTACCGGCACTTATGATACCATGACCTTATCAGTCGATTTTCAGTATTTTCCTTTATATCCAAGCGGAAGAGCCTCTCTTCGGCGTCCAATAAATTATAAGTTGAAACTTCTTTTGATGATGGAGCCATCAAATGCCAAAAAAAGTCTTGAAACATAAAGTCGGGCTGGAACACCACGGCATAAAGAATGTTAAAGAAATCTTCTGGAACCTGACCACTCCGGAGTTATACGAACATATTATAAGAAGGCAGGAGGGGATCATTTCCCATCTGGGTCCCATTTGCGTAAAAACCGGCGACCATACCGGCCGCTCCCCCAACGATAAATTTATCGTTCAGGAGCCCACCAGCCAGGACAACATCTGGTGGGGCAAGGTCAACAAATCGTTCCCCGTCGATAAGTTCGATGCGCTGTATGCGCGGGTGCTGGCCTACATGCAGGGGAAAGACCTGTACGTACAGGATTGCCTGGGCGGGTCCGATCCCAACTACCAGCTTCATATCCGAGTGATCACCGAATACGCCTGGCAAAGCCTGTTTGCCCGCAACATGTTCATTCAAATCCGGGACCGGGAAAAGCTGGAGAATCACACCCCGGCATTCACCATCATCGGGTTGCCCAACTTTAAAGCCGTTCCGGAAATTGACGGCACCAATTCCGAAACTTTCGTCATCGTGGATTTCAGCAAACAGCTGGTCCTCATTGGCGGTACCAAATATGCCGGGGAAATCAAGAAATCGGTTTTCTCAATCCTCAACTACCTGCTTCCCCACAAACACAATGTTCTGTCCATGCACTGCTCGGCCAATATGGGGGACAAGGGAGATACCGCCGTGTTTTTTGGCCTGTCGGGGACCGGTAAAACCACCCTGTCGGCAGACTCCACCCGTAAACTGATCGGCGACGACGAACACGGCTGGAGCGAGGACGGAGTGTTCAATTTTGAAGGCGGCTGTTACGCCAAGGTCATCAAACTCAATCCGGAAGCGGAACCGGAGATATTCGATTGCACCCGGCGCTTTGGCACCCTGCTGGAAAACGTGGTGATGGATTACAACACCCGGCGGCTGGATCTCGACGATTCCAGTTTCACGGAAAACACCCGCGCGGGATATCCCCTCACTCACATCAGCAACTCGGTGCCCGAACGGCGCGGCGGTCATCCCAAAAACGTCATCATGCTGACCTGCGACGCCTATGGCATCATGCCGCCGGTAGCGAAGCTGACACCCGAGCAGGCCATGTATCATTTCATTTCCGGATACACCGCCAAAGTGGCTGGAACCGAACGGGGCATGAGCCGCGAACCCTCGGCTATTTTCAGCACCTGTTTCGGCGCGCCGTTCATGGCCCTGCATCCTTCGGTCTACGCCAATCTGCTGGGCAAGAAAATTGCGAAGCATAAGGTCGATTGCTGGCTGGTCAATACCGGCTGGACGGGCGGACCGTACGGAGTGGGCAACCGAATGGAAATCGCCCACACCCGTGCCATGATCAATGCTATTCTCAATGGCGACCTGAAAAACGTAAAACTGAAAACCGACCCGATTTTCGGCCTGCAGGTTCCCGAATCCTGTCCCAATGTTCCTGACGAAGTACTCGACCCCAGAGGCACCTGGAAAAATCCGGACGCCTATGATGAAAAAGCCCGCGAACTTGCGGAGCAGTTCATCGAGAACTTCAAGGAATACGAGGACCATGTCGGCCCCGAAATTATCGCCGCGGGGCCTCAGGTACCGCCCAACAAGAAAGCCGCGATCAAGCAAATCAAGTAAGTCTGGCCGCCGAGTCCGTCCTTTCAGGACAGGACTTGAGGGAATCATACCGTGGAAAACCGTCCGCTTATCGCCATCACCATGGGTGACCCCTCTGGGATCGGCCCGGAAGTCATCGTCAAGGCCTTAACCACACTGCCCGAAGTTTGCCGTATTGTCGTCATCGGCGACGCCGCGTGGCTCCAGCAGAATACATTGCTGTGGGCCCCCGAACTCTCGATTCGTCCCATCAAAGAAATCAGCGAAGCGCAACATGAATCCGGCGTGCTGGATGTGCTGGACCTCCACAACGTTCCCGAAAATCTCAAAGTAGGACACGCCACCAGAGAAGGGGGACAGGCTGCGGTCCAATACATTCGCAAAGCGGTTGATCTGGCAACGGCGCAAAAGGTTCACGCCATCACCACCGCCCCCATCAACAAGGAAGCCATTCATCTGGCCGGATTCAAATATCCCGGTCATACGGAGATGCTGGCGGACTTTACCAACACACCGGAAGTGGCATTGATGCTGGCAGGAGGCAGTCTGCGTGTCGTGCTGACCACAACCCACGTTCCCCTGAGTGCCGTACGCAATTTATTGACCCGCGACCGCATCCTGAAAACCATCCGGCTGACTCACCAATGGCTGACGCAGGTGGGGATTGAGCATCCATGCATCGCCGTGACCGGACTCAACCCGCACAGCGGCGACGGCGGTATATTCGGCGACGAGGAAGCCACCACCATCGCCCCGGCCATTGAAGATGCACAAAATGAAAATATTAAAGTCAGCGGACCCTATTCCGCCGATGCATTATTCGGCCGGATTCATGACGCCTCTTACGACGCGGTGATCACCATGTATCACGACCAGGGCATGATCCCGATCAAAATGGCATCTATGGACCGCGCAGTCAACATCACCCTGGGCCTGCCCATCATCCGCACTTCGGTGGACCACGGTACCGCGTTCGACATCGCGGGTCAGGGCGTCGCCAAACCGAACAGCCTGCTGGAAGCGATCAAGGTGGCCGCTACCCTGGCTCAATCCTCGCTCGTGCCGCGATGAGAAAAAAGCAACCGCTCGGCCAGAACTTTCTGACTGATCTAAATATCGCTTCCGAAATTGTGGAGCAGGCCCACATCCAACCGGAAGGACGGGTGGTGGAAATCGGCCCCGGAAAAGGTATCCTGACCCAGCTCCTGCTGGACCGGGCAGGATCCCTGCTGGCAGTGGAGGTCGACCCCCGACTGTGTGGAATGCTGCGCCGCCAGTTCGGTAAAAATCCGAAATTTGAATTGGTGGAAGCCAACGCCATGACATATGACTACAGCGGCGCAGGGAGCCGTTACCAGGTAGTGTCGAACCTGCCCTATTACGCCGCCATGCCTATCATGAAGCGGTTGATCCACTATAAGGCTCACATCATAGACATGACACTGATGCTCCAGAAAGAGGTGGTGGACCGCCTGGTCGCTCAACCGGAGACCAGGGCCTATGGATCGTTGTCGGTATTCACCCAGTTTCACTGCCAGGTGGAGCGTCTGCTCGAAGTCGGCAAGGAATCATTCTTTCCGCGCCCCAAGGTCCAATCATCGGTGGTGCGCCTGACGCCTCTGGAGCAACCACCGGTATCCGTCGACAACCTCAAAACCTTTCATCATGTCGTGAACACGGCGTTTTTCCACAAGCGGAAAATGTTGAGGAACAATCTGAAAGGTTTGAACAAGCCGTATCAAATTGATGTAAAAAAAATAGAAGACGCGGGGATTCAACTCGACCGTCGGGGAGAAACCCTGACGCTGGAAGAATTCGCCACACTCGCCAACCTGATCGAAGCGAACCATGACTGATCGTCTCAGGAAAACAGGAAAAGTGGCCCTGGTCGGCGCCGGGCCGGGAGACGAGGGTCTGCTGACCCTGCGCGGCAGGGAATGGCTGGAGCGGGCAGACGTCGTCATCTACGATTACCTGGCCAACAAACGGCTCCTGCGCTTCTGCCGACCGGAAACCGAATTCGTCTACGCCGGAAAAAAAGAGGGTAAGGTCACACTGTCCCAGGATCAAATCAACGCTCTGCTCATCGAAAAGGCGCAGCTTGGCGAAATCGTCGTACGGTTGAAAGGCGGCGATCCATTCATCTTCGGACGGGGCGGCGAGGAAACCGAAGCGTTGACCACAGCGGGCATTCCTTTTGTGGTCGTGCCGGGAGTGACCTCCCCCATCGGCGTTGCGGCCTATGCCGGAATCCCCCTGACCCACCGCGACTATTCTTCGACCCTGTCGATCATCACCGGCAGTAACGAACAGGGCAAGGAAGATGCGCATATCGACTGGGAAAAAATCGCCAGCCGCTCCGGAACCCTCATTTTCCTGATGGGCGCGCGCAAGCTGAAGCGCATCACTGAAAACTTAATAAAGTACGGCAAAGACCCCAATACGCCGATTGCGGTAATCCAGTGGGGCACGACCAGCCGCCAGAAGACTTGGACCGGGACGCTGAACACCATTGTCGATATTGCCGCGAAGGAAAACATCAAACCGCCGGCACTCACCATTGTCGGCGAAGTTGTTAATTTAAAACCGCACACCGACTGGTACGAAACCCTGCCGCTATTCGGAAAAACCATCGTCATCACCCGTCCGGAGGAACAGTCGGAATCTTTTGTAAACGGCTTACTGGAACGCGGCGCCGAACCGTTTCTATTTCCCGTAATCGAAACCGTTCCACCGGATGATTGGAAACCGCTGGACGAAGCCATTCAAAAACTGGACAGCTATGACGGATTGATCTTCACCAGCGTCAACGGCGTTAAATTTTTCATGCGGCGTATCAACGATCTGGGGAAAGACGTGCGGGAACTCAAAGGACTGCGCCTGTACGCCATCGGTTCCAAAACTGAAAAAGAAGTGAACGCCCTGGGAATTAAGGTAGATGTCGTGCCGGAGAATTTTGTCGCCGAATCCCTGCTCGACAGCCTGGGAAAAGAAAGCGTCAAAGGAAAACGCTTTTTATTGCCGCGCGCCGCCGTCGCCCGTGAAACCCTGCCCGACCAATTACGAAAACGCGGGGCAGAAATCGACGTTCCCGCCGCCTACCGCACGGTGCGCCCGCAAACGGACGCGGCAGAACTCTCACGCCGGATTAAGGAAGGAAGTGTCCATGCGGTTACCTTCACGTCGTCCTCTACCGTCACGCATTTCATGGAACTGATCGGCGAGGAACTCAAACCTCAACTTGAAAATATCCCTATCGCCTGTATCGGACCCGTTACCGCCAAAACCGCCGAGAAAGCTGGGCTGAACGTCGCTATCATGGCCGATGAATATACCGTCGACGGTCTCATTCATGCGCTGGAGGAACACTTCAGAAGCCGGAGCAGCCACCCAACCAACTAAATTTCAAATAGTTATGCAACCTCTCAGGCTGGATCCACAAAAACGCCATCAAATCCCGTCGTTTCCATACCTTAAAATTTTGTTTCCATGCTGAAACAGGGTACAATTTCTCCCATCAAAAGATATTCATTAAAGGAACCGAATTAATGAGCATGCGATCCATCCGCCTCAGCCATATCCTGCTAACCACTGAAGAGTTGGCTGTCACCATCTGCGATATGCTTAAAGAGATCGAGGACCGTGAACTGCTGTTCAAAACCTTCGAACGTTTGGCAAAGAAATACAGCGCCTGCGGCACCCGGAGCAAGGGCGGTGACCTGGGCTTTCTCGAATTCAACACCAACGCCAAAGAGTTGGAAGAAGCCGCCATGGACACTCCCTGCGGAGAAGTGGGAGGACCGGTAAAAAGCAAGTTCGGGTTTCACGTATTTCTTATCACCGAAGAAGAGCAGATGGGCGATACGGGAATCGACGGAATCCACATGGGTAGTTTGCGATAATCTTTCCATCATCCATTTCAATCCCTATGATAGAGCAAATCTTGCAGAAGGCCCTTGGAGGTCAACGCATCGACGCAGGTGAAGCGGTGCAATTATTCGCGTGCACCGACATGAACCTGCTGGGCAACGTGGCGACGCGCCTGGCCCGCATGAGACGCGAGACCGACGACAACGTCGTCACCTACATCATTGACCGCAACATCAATTACACCAATGTCTGCGTTACCGACTGCGGGTTCTGTGCGTTTTACCGCCACGAGGGACATGACGAAGCCTATGTCCTGCCGTTCGAAACCATTGCAAAAAAAATAGAGGAGCTGGTCGCTATCGGCGGGCGCCAGCTTCTGATGCAGGGCGGACACCATAAAGACTTGCGCATCGATTACTTCGAGGACCTGTTCAGGCGCATCAAGGAACGGTTTGACGTCCACTTGCATGCGTTGTCTCCGCCGGAAATCGTTCATATCACGAAAATTTCAAAAATTTCCCTGAAGGAAACGCTGGAACGGTTGATCGCCGCAGGGCTGGATTCCATTCCCGGCGGGGGGGCGGAAATTCTGGTCGACCGCGTCCGCAAAATCATCAGCCCCCATAAATGCACCGCCGATCAATGGCTGGAAGTGATGGACCAGGCGCATCGCCTCGGCCTGCGCACCACCGCCACCATGATGTACGGTCACGTCGAAACCGTGGAAGAAAGAGTCGAGCATCTGTTACGCATCCGCGATCAACAGGATAAAACGGGAGGGTTCACCGCCTTCATCCCCTGGCCGTTTCAACCGGGGCGAACGGAACTGGCCCAAAAGATTGCCCCCAAACCCAATACCGGCCTGGATTACCTGCGCAACCTGGCCATTTGCCGAATCGTGCTGGACAACATCGACAACATTCAGTCTTCGTGGGTAACGCAGGGACCGAAGATCGGACAGATGGCCCTTTATTTTGGTGCCAATGATATGGGAAGCGTGATGATGGAGGAAAATGTGGTTTCGGCGGCAGGCACCACCTATCACCTGGACGAGAAGGAAATCTGCCGATTGATCAGCGACAGCGGCCACACGCCGCAGAAGCGGAATATGCAATACGAGTTTGTGTGATTCAGGTATACGCGGGAGATTTCTTGTACCAGCCGACGCCCCGGCGCATCAGCACATTGATCACCGCCGCCACCGGTACCGCCAGGAACACGCCGAGCAATCCAAATAATTCCGCACCCACCAGCACCGCCAGCATGATCGCCACCGGATGCAGTCCCACCTGATCGCCAACGACGCGCGGGGTAATCACCATGCCTTCCAGCGCCTGCACGATACCGAAGACGGCAATCACCCCCAGAATGGGGCTGAATTCCTGAAAATGCAGATAGGTCAACACCGCCGCCGGCACAAATCCGAACACCAGACCGAGATAAGGCACCAGATTGGCGTATCCGGCGAGGATTCCTATAAGCAGACTCATCGGCGTACCGCAGGCAAATAAACCGGCACTGTACAACCCGGCCATCAGGGTGGCGACCATCAACTGTCCGCGTACGAAGCGAGACAGGACCCGGTCGATCTCCTTGAAGGTATCGACGAAGCGTTCCCGCAATCGCGGAGGAACCATGTTGGCCACTTTGGTATTGATTGTGTCGAAATCGCGCAACAAATAAAACATGGCGACGGGAATGATGAACAGGTTGACCGCTACCAGAATCGCATTGAACAGGCCGGAAAGGGAGGACCACAGGAATTCCGTTACGTTGCCGAGCAGCTTAACCGGAAGCTCGCCCATCTTTTTCAATTCCTCCTGAGCCACTGCCTGAATTTTACCCGGCTCCAGCCACGCAATATTTTCAATCAAAGGCCGTCCCCAATCCTGGAGTGTTTGAAGATAGTTCGGCAGGTTGTGCGCGAGATGCTCCATCTGCACCCGAAAGAGCGGAACCAGAATCATCGTACCACCCAGGGTTACCAGGAAAAACAGCGCCAGCAGTAGAATGACCGCCGGTGTGCGGGACAGCTTCCACTTTTCCAATTTGTCTACAAGAGGATCCAGCAGGTAGGCCAGAGCAAAGGCGATAAAAAACGGCGTCATGACCCGCCTCACCAAATAAAGAAACACCAGCGCCACCGCCAGAGCAATCAGGAAAGTGGTGAGTAGTTTCTTATCTTTGGCTTCCATAGGTCAAAGGTCTTCCATCATCGATGGTGTTGAATTGGGCGGCGGTGGAGGAGCGGGCTCGACGGTATCGTCTCCGTCGGTTGCAAATTCATCTATTTCCATCCCCGGGACGGATTCCGGTTTGGGCGCCCAGTAACGTTTCATGGTATCCAGGAAAAAATCCGCCATTTTTTTTCCCACGACCTGAAAAGCCTCCAGTTCGCCTTTGAATTCATCCTCGGCCTGTACGGTGGCAAAATCGCTCCGGGCGGCGATTACGGTGGACTGCGTGGTGGAGACGGCGCGCAGAGTCAGGTTGGCCTGGATGGTCACGAGACCCTCGGCGTTTTTATCGCCCAGACGCGTGGTGACGGCCGTACCTACGATAACAATATCCACTTTCGCTTTCAAGCCTATGTCAACTGCGGCGTCGAGGTCCCCTTGAATCGCGTCATACACTTCGCCTTCATCTACGCGTTCGCTGATTTTTTCGCGATTAATGACGTTAACCCCTGACGCCAGAAAATTCTGCAACATGGCGACTTCTGAAATAGGTACATACTCCCAGAAATCCGGCGGCATTTCCACGGACAGACTTTTTTCATTGACCAGAACCAGGGCGGTGTTGGGCTTGACGAGGGAAGCCAGTATCCCCAGCGTACTGAGCTCGCGGTTGATCGCTTGGGGATAAAACACGACTTCCAGTTTGACCCGGCTGATTTGCTCCACAACGCTGTCGTGCATTTCCAGAAAACGGTACCGCTTGATGTATTTTTCCGGCTCCCGAAGCATAGTTTCCAACATTTTCCGTTTTCTGCGATACGAGGATTCCCCCAGAACTTCCTGCAGGGCCAGCGCGAGAGCGTCCTTGAAAGCATAATTCACGGCACGAATCCGACCATTCGCATAATTTCCATCGGTAACGTTGGATTTGCCTTCGGTTTCAAAAACCAGCTGGGGTTCGCCCTTGGCCCACAGGCTCTCGCCGGTAGAACAAAAAAAGAAAAGAAACACCATGACTGCGCGGAACCTTAAGCCGAATGGGGGCAAGCGTCTTCGGAAAAGCTTCTGGGTCATTGAGGAACTCTCTCGCGGACCAGGCCATTGAGGGAACGAATTTCTTTGGGAGTTAAAAACCGGTAGGCGCCGAGCGGAACACCCGTCAAGCTGAGCTTACCGAATTCGATACGGTTGATCTTGACCACCGGGTGCCCTACCTTTTCACAAACCCGCTTGATATGGCGGTATTTGCCTTCAGTCAACTTCATGGACAGGATGCTGTTCTTGCCGGTGATCCTTTGCACGTGAACATTCATGGGGCTGGTGGGGCGGTTATCCAGACGTACCCCTTTACGCAGGCGGTTCAAGTTTTTTTCATCAGGAACGCCACGAACCTTGACCAGATAAGTGCGCGGCACTTTCGATTTCGGGGCCAGCAGTTTTTTGGACAGGTCACCGTCGTTGGTCAACAACAATAAACCTTCGGTATTGAAATCGAGTCGGCCCACCGGATAAACCCGCGCCGGCAAATCCTTGAAAAAGTCCATGACCGTCGGCCTTTCCCGGTCATCCTTCACCGTGGTCAAACATCCCCGGGGTTTGTTGAATAATATATAGATTTTTTTTTCTGCCGCGGGCAGGAGCCGTCCGTTGACCATGATCCGGTCGGTCTCTGGGTCTGCCAGCACACCCTGTTGGAGCACAACTGTCCCGTTCACGGTTACGCGACCTTCTTCAATCAGGCGCTCCGCTTCCCTCCGGGAAGCCACACCGGCACTGGCAATTATTTTTTGTAGACGTATAGCCATAGATTCAAACGCGGGGATTGGGCAATCAAGCATGACCCGTTTCAGGATCACGGGCTCCACTGGAGGCTTCTTCGCCGACAGGTTCCTGGGAAAGATCGGTATCGGGAGGCGGCAGTTCGCTGTCCTCTTCACTAAATGTCAATTCACCCTGCTCGGGTTCGACCTGTCCTTCCAACTCTTCGTTAAAATCTTCCAGAGTCGGCAGTTCGCTGAGATCGCGCAGGCCGAAGTATTCGAGGAATTTCTGGGTGGTACGAAACATCATGGGTTTACCCGGAACGTTCTTCCGTCCGGCTGGAGAAATGATCTTTTTCTCCAGAAGCGTCTTAACAACGCCACTGGAATCCACTCCCCGGATTTCGTCGACTTCCACCCGCGTCAACGGCTGCTTATACGCGATGATCGCCAGCGTATCCAGCGCGGCGCGTGACAGCTTGAAGCTCTTATCCAGCTTCAGAAATTTTCGAACCCACTCTGAATATTCCGGACGCGTGACCAATTGAAATCCGTCAGCCACCTCGACAACTTGCAGGCTCTTAGATTGATACTCTTCCTGCAATTCCTTCAATATGGACTGCAACTCCTCCTTGCTGGACCCGTTCAGAAACGTCTGACGCAACAGCTCGGCGCTGACCGGCTGGTCGGAAGCCAGCAGGAGATTTTCGACAATGGGTTTTAATTCATCTCGGTCCACAACACGTCCTCGTTATTCCAGTCATTTTATCCTGTATGGGAAGCCACCGCAAAATTTAAATTGAAATCCTCAGTTTTTGAAGTATTTGCTGAGGGTGAGTCCCTGGGAGTGATAATGGGAGTCGATTTTCTTACCGTAAACCCGTGTGGGCTTGTCGATGATTTTCTCGAACTTCAGCCGGCAGAAGGTCTGTCCGTCTTCGATCATAAATGGCACGTCGTGCGGCCGGACTTCCATCACTGCGCGGGTACCCTGCCCTTTCACCGCCTGGGTGCCTTGCCAGCCGAAGCCGGGATCGAAAAACCCCGCGTAGTGGGTGCGCAATTCGCCGCTGTTGGGTTCATAAGCGATCATCTCCCCTACCAAATCCGGCCAAATACAAATCTTTTCCTTCGACATCATGATATAAAAACTTTCCGGCTCCAGCACCAACCGGTTTTTGGATCCGGTCAGATAGACCGGCTCCCAGAAGTCTTCCGGCTTGTAATAATTCTTTTTCGACAGATCAATCACACTGCTGTTGGTTTTGGCCTTGTAGGCGACGATCGGCTTTTTGCCTTTACCAGCCAAGTCCACACTGATGAACAATCCGCCATCGATTTTGACATCTTCCGGTTTAATCGGCGGCCCTTTTACATCGTAAAGGATCGGTTTTCGTTTGATAAGCGCTTTCAGCTTGGGGTCCGGAATATCCGGATGGCCCTGAACCAGGCGCAATTGGTTGAGGGTGATCCCTTCTTTCACCTTTACTGGAAACGATCGGGAAATGACTTCCAGGTACAGTTTGCCCTTGTAACCGGGGGATATCTCGTCGAACCGGTGACCGTGGTCGATGATCACCCTTGTGAACATATCAAGCCGCCCGGTGGAGCTTTTCGGGTTGGTGACGCCATATACCGTTGACGGCAGATCCAGTTCCTCCAGCAGGGGGATCAGGTAAATCGCTCCTTTTTCCAGGATTCCCCCGTCCCGCAGGTCGACCTCATAGAGCTGGAGGTCTTTCAATTTGGCTTCTACCGTTTCTTTCTCCGGAAGAAAACTGCTTTGCACCCGATAGGCCTTGGATCCCAGCCTCAAATCCAGACTGACCGGTTGAATCTGGGAATCCCACAATGTGCTGGCGGTTTGAATAATACCTTGGTGGCAGGCCAACTCGATCCAGTGATCGGACAAGTATCCGGACTTGCCCTTGAGGTGGTTCTGCAAGGATTTTTTAACGAGAGAATTGGCGGTTAATTTTTTCATGAATATTTGCAGATTTGATCTGAATTTCATTCTTCGTGAACCGAAGATAATCCAGAGTGGGCCAAAGAGTCGGGAAGGGTTTTAAAATCCAATTGACAGGCCGTTTAGAGGTATGATTAAATCCTAATATTCTAAACTTTGCAAGCCTAGATTTAGGGATTTTTCAGGTATTCAGATGCCTTTATACGAATATTATTGTGAAGATTGCCGTAAGGAGTTCACGCTTTTGCAATCGGCTTCTGTAAACAAAGAGGAAACCGTATGCTCCGAATGCAATTCTTCCAATGTACGGCACCAAATGTCGTCCTTTTCCTCCAAAATTCCGCCGAGGACAACCCCCAGCACCGTGAAAGCGGGGCCGGTAACGGCTGACGAGTTGCCTAAGAAAAGCATTTTGAATCTGCCGATACCGAAACACGTATCTGAATATCACGATTAAAAACCCTGAACCATTAAACGACCTTAAAGCCAATTAATTGATATAATTAGCTTTATCCTCGGAAGGCTTTCATGAGCAAGAACAAAATTCGCGTACCTGACCATACTCCCCCATCCCGTCCTATCTTCAAACTTCTGATCGGCGCTCTCTTGTTGGCCGGAGCGATCTGGGGCTTGTTCTCCCTGTTCCAGCCACCGGGCGACTTGGTTCCTTATAGCAAATTTAAAAAGACGGATGTCAGCGTTTCCGGATCAGAGGAATTGGCTGAAGACCCCCCCCAAAAATCGGAGGACCTGGATCGGGATGAAAGTGATTCTTCGGAGCCGGAACCTATCGAAAAAGTGGCTCTGAACGATCCCGATAAAAACGCCCTGGATTTGTCAAAAGTGGCCACAGACGTCACGGCTCCACCCACAACACCTCCGACCCATCTCCCCCGGGAAACGCTGGAGCATATTTCAAAAGGCATGGACCTGGCGGAAAAAGGCCAGTTCGAACTGGCCGAACTGGAATTCGAAAAAGCCGCCGACCTGAGCCCGAATTCTCCGGAAGTGTTTTCCATCTGGGGGGCGGCCCTGCGCATGCAGAAAAAATTTAAGGGCGCCAACAACCGCTTCGCACGGGCCTACGAGCTGGCTCCGGAAGACGAGGAAATCGTGTTCAATTGGGGAATGTCCCGGTTATTTGAAAAGAACGCCGATGGCGCCATCGACCTGTTCAAGAAAACCCTCAAGCTCAACCCGAAAAACCATCTGGCCTACAATTATCTGGGTAAAAGCTACGGCCTGAAAAAAGATTACCCCAACGAAGAGGCAAACTACCTGAAAGCGGTGGAACTCAAGGATGATTTCGCGCAGGGGCATTTCAATCTGGGTATTGTGCGTAGTCTGCAAAAGAATTTTGAAGGGGCCGCGCCGCACTTCACGCGCGCGATCGAACTCGATAAACAGTATGAAAAACCGTTTGTGGTTCAGTTTCTCACCGCAATGGGCTTGAAGAAAAAGGGAATCGGGCCGCAGGAAGCCAACTTAAAACCCTCTCCCAAAAAAGGTGAAGAGAAAGAAACCCCCAAAGAAGCCGAGGACACCAAGGAAAAATCCGAAGGCTCCGACCATAAGATGGAAGGATCGGATTCCGATGTCGTTAAGCCCATCACCAACGTTAAAGGTAAAGTCACCATAAACAGCCAGCCCGTGGATGGACGCGGGGTGGTGATTTTGGAAACCAAGAGCAAACTCAAGGTTCCCAAGCAAGCCGCGCAGTCTATCAATATTTTTCAAAAGGAACTGCAATTCGCGCCCGCCCATTCGGTGGTCATGGTCGGCTCCAAAGTCACCTTCACCAACGATGACCGCGAGGTCCACAATATCTATTCCAAGTCCTCGGGCAACCAGTTCAACCTGGGCGCGATGGCCGCTGGAGCGTCCCGCGAGATTCAGTTGGAAACTCCCGGACCGGTTATTTTGCGTTGTAATCTGCATAAGGACATGATGGGGACGGTGTTCGTGGTGCCCAACGGTTATTTTGCCCAGACCAATGCCAACGGGGAATACCAATTCGAAGATGTCAAAAGCCAGGAATACATTCTTGAATTCTGGCACCCCCAGATGTATCCGGAAGATGTCGAGAAAAACGTCAAGAGCATCAAGCTGACGGGTAGGGATGAAACTTTCGACTTTAAAATAGCCTCGGCCTCAAAACCCGGCGAAATCCACGATCTTGTGGACGCCACCGACTACAAAATAGTGGTGGATGACATTGAGAAAGAAATAGCTCTGGCTATCAAGGATTGGGAAGCCGGTAAAAAATACCAACCGCGCAAGCGAATGCTCATCGCCATCACCCAGCATTACGACGGCAAGGGACTTAAGGGAGCGATCGCCAAGAGTTTCAGCGAACAGCGCAGCCTGAAGCTGGAACAGGCCCTGGATGAAATCCGCAAGGCCCTCTCCGGCATCGGGGACATGGAACAAATTACCGCTGAATCCCTGAAATTCAAGGCTGAACGAGTTGTCGCCCAACTCCGGAACAACGTCAAGGAATTGGAACAGAGGCTGAACCCAAAACCCTGATTGCTCTTGCCTTGTTTGATTTTACCCTTCTCTAGTGATATTTTGTGCCCATGAGCCTCCGCCTGTACAACACACTGACTGGACAAAAAGAGGACTTCACCCCGCTCAACCCGGGCAAGGTGGGCATGTACGTCTGTGGCGTCACAGTCTACGATTACTGCCATGTCGGGCACGCCCGTGCCGCCATCGTTTTCGACACGGTGTACCGCTACCTCCAGCACCTCGGTTACGACGTCAACTACGTACGCAACTTCACCGATATCGACGACAAAATCATCAAACGCGCCAACGAGGAGAATATCGGCTGGCAGGACGTGACGAAAAAATACATCGAAGCGTTTTATGAAGACATGGGGCAGTTGAACATTGCCGCACCAAACGTCGAACCCAAAGCCACGGATCACATCGAAGGCATGCTCGCCATGGTGTCCTCGCTCATCGACCAGGGAAAAGCCTATGAGTCGGGGGGCGACGTTTATTTCTCCATCAAAAACTTCCCGGAATACGGCAAACTGTCGGGTCGCAATATTGATGACATGATGGCCGGTGCGCGCGTCGAACCCGGAGAACGCAAACGCGATCCACTGGATTTCGCACTCTGGAAAAAAAGCAAACCCGGTGAACCGTCGTGGGACAGTCCGTGGGGCCCCGGCCGGCCGGGCTGGCATATCGAATGCTCCGCCATGGGCCGGCATTTTCTGGGAGAGCGGTTCGACATCCATGGCGGCGGCAAGGATCTGGTATTTCCCCATCACGAAAACGAGATCGCCCAGTCGCAGGGGTGCTCCGGTACACCGCCGGTTAAGTACTGGCTCCACAATGGATTCGTCAATATCAATGAAGAGAAAATGTCGAAATCGCTCGGCAACTTTTTTACCATTCGCGATATTCTGAAACGGTATCACCCCGAAGTCCTGCGCCTGTTCCTGTTGAGCCATCATTACCGGGGCCCTATCGATTTCGCCGATCAATACCTGAATGATGCCGAAAAAACCCTGGATCGGTTCTATGAGTTTTTTGCCGCCGCACAGGATAAACGGGGCGACCTTAAATTTGATGAGTGCCTCGATCCCAATGAAGGTATCCGGTCGCAACCGTTCATCCAGAAAATCGAAGAGGCCATGAACGATGATTTCAATACCGCCGTGGCGCTGGCCCACCTGAACGAAGAATTACGTCACCTGAACAAGGCGATGACCGCTCTGCAAAAGAAAAATGGCGACTGGGCCGGGTTCGATACCGCCGCCGCGACACTAAAATACGCCTGCCAACTGCTGGGTTTTCTATACCACGAACCCAAAAACTATCTGGCACGTGTCTTGGAAACCAAAAAGGAAACTCTGGGGCTGGACGTTGAGCAGATCGAAGCCTTGATCGCCCAGCGCAAAGCCGCGCGCGAGGCCAGGGATTGGGCCAGGGCGGATGAATGCAGAGACGCATTGACCGACATGGGTATTGTATTGGAAGACACTGCCGAGGGAACTGTCTGGAAAGTCAAATGAGAACCGAAGATCACTTCTTCAGCGATCACTATTTGAAATTCACCCAACTCTACACACGCACTCAGGTAGAGGAGGAACCGGAAGAACGCATCCCGGAAAAAGTCATCCGGTGTGTGTGGAACGATCAGCTCATCAAAAAGGACGAGCTCAAAACCACCGAAGGAAAATCCCTGGAAGTTATTTCCCCCGGCTATTGGAATTTCGGGAGCGGACCGGATTTCAAAAGCGCCGCCATCCGGGTGAACGGTCAACTGCATGAAGGCGACGTCGAACTTCACGTCTACGGTTGCGACTGGAAAGCACACGGTCATTCGGATAACAACGAGTACGACAACGTAATTCTCCATGTATACATGTGGAAAGGCCGGGGCCGGAAACAGATCAGCCAAGATAAAGCGGTGGAGCCCAAAAATCTTTCGCGGCCGCATATCTTCGAACTGGAGCTCAAGAATTATCTCAAGCAGGGCATTCTGCAGTTGAATGAACAATTGGATTTCGATAGCTACCCCCTTCTCAACCAGTTCAACAAGGGCCTGTGCCACAACCCGCTGACCCGCCTTTCGCAGGAAAAGTTTGCCGAACTCTTGAAGAGCGCAGGCGACGCACGAATCCACACCAAGATGGACCGCTTTCATGACCGCATCATCACCCGGGGTTATGAACAGACGTTCTACGAAGGCGTGGCTGAGGCGATGGGCTACCCCAGCAATAAGCAACCCTTCCGCGCCCTGGCGGAAACGGTAACGCTGGAGAGCATCAGGCAACTCATTCCGGGGAAATCGTCGTACCAGGATAAAGTGCAGCAAATTCAGGCCCTTCTGTTTGGAGTTTCCGGCCTCATTGACCTGAGGGACCCGCCGAAAGCCAAGTTTTCCAGAGATGGCGCTTATTTTTCGGATCTGCAAAGCACCTGGAACCGGCATCATAAAAAATTCACGGACCGGGTCATGGACCGGAAAGAGTGGAAATTCGGCAAAATGCGGCCCGCCAATTTCCCCTACCGCCGGATCGCGGCACTGAGCCACCTGGTTGCCCGGCATTGGGATTCCGGCCTGTTCGCCGATATCCTGGAATGCCTGCAATCAACCCTTCCCAATGCCTTGGAGAAGGGATATACTGGGGCCTCGCGAAACAGGATATTGCGCTTTTTCTGCCTGGAGGCGGACGACTACTGGGCATGGCATTACACTCCCGAAGGCAAAAGGCTCAATAAAAAACAACAGCTTATCGGTCCTGACCGGTCTCGGGAAATCACCATTAACATCGTCCTGCCGGTGGGGTTGATTTATGCCCGGGCCAGCAAATCGGAATCGCTTGAAAAAGCACTGGGACTGCTGTTTCAGACCAAAAGCCGGGCCACTGACAATCAGTGGGTTCGGTTCATGAGCCATTACATTCTGGGGGACAAAGAGCGGTTATTGAAGGAATTGGACAGCGACCGGAAAACGCAGGGATTGATGCAGGTGTACCAGGATTACTGCACGCAGAACCAAAATAACTGCCTGCGTTGTCAATTTCCGAGCGTTGTCGAGCGGTATTTTACCTGAGGGGTGACTTTCCCCGGACTTTTCCTCCCTTGAGCCCTCAAAACCCTTGATTCTATTGTACTGAAAAGATAAAGTGGGGGTACACAAACCCTCCCATTGGGAAAATTGCGAGTGATATGGACCATTTAAACGAACTTGAAAACCAAAGTATTTACATTCTGCGCGAAGCGTACAAGAATTTTAAAAATCTGGCCATGTTGTGGTCGATCGGCAAAGACTCGACCGTACTTCTTTGGCTCGCGCGCAAAGCGTTTTTCGGGCATTGCCCGATCCCTCTGGTGCACATCGACACCAGTTATAAAATCCCGAAGATGATCGAATACCGCGACAGGTACGCCCAGGAATGGGGATTGAACCTGGTCGTCGGGCAAAATAAAAAAGCGCTGGCGGAGGGCATGAACCACGAGAAAGGCCGCATCGTCTGCTGTGAAGCCCTCAAGACACAGGGGCTCTCCCAGGTTATGGAACAGGAGGGATACACCGGTCTCATTCTCGGCATCCGCCGCGACGAAGAGGGAACCCGCGCCAAGGAGCGCTATTTTTCACCACGCGACAAAAATTTCGAGTGGAATTTCAAGGATCAGCCGCCGGAATTGTGGGACCAGTTCAAAACCACTTTTGCCGAAGGCACGCATATCCGTATTCATCCATTACTGCACTGGACGGAGCTCAACGTGTGGGAATACATCGAGAAAGAAAAAATACCCATCATCGACCTGTACTTCGCTAACGAAGAGGGCCGCCGCTACCGGTCGCTCGGTTGTGCGCCCTGCACGGGATCGATTGAGTCCAAAGCCAGCAACGTCCGTGAAATCATCGAAGAGTTGAAGGACACCACCTCCTCCGAGCGGTCCGGCCGCGCGCAGGATCAGGAAGACACTTACGCGATGCAGAAACTCCGGGCACGGGGGTACATGTAATGGGAAATAACGGTCACAAAGATACTCATTCCGGAAGACTCATGAAGTTGGTCATCGTCGGCCATGTCGATCACGGCAAGTCCACACTGGTGGGCCGTCTGATGGCGGATACCGACAGCCTGCCCACCGGCAAACTCGATTTCGTTAAAGACATCTGCGATCAGCAAGGCAAAACGTTTGAGTTTGCCTTCCTCCTGGATGCGTTGGAAGAGGAACAGGAACAGGGCATCACCATCGACACATCGCAGATCTTTTTCAAAACCAAGAAGCGTCCGTACGTGATTATCGACGCGCCCGGCCACAAGGAATTCCTGAAAAATATGGTCACCGGTGCCGCTAACGCGGAAGCGGCCCTTTTGCTGATCGACGCCTACGAGGGAGTGCAGGAGCAGTCGCGCCGCCATGGGTATCTTCTACGCCTGCTGGGCATGAAGCAGGTGGCGGTCGTGGTCAACAAAATGGACCTTGTGAAACACGATCCCGAAGTGTTCTACAAGATCAAATCCGAGTACACGAATTTCCTTGAATCGATGGGTGTCACCGCACGGGAATACATCCCCGTCTCCGCGAAGTTGGGAGAAAACATCGCTCACCGTTCCGAAAACATGACTTGGTACCAGGGCCCCACCGTACTGGAAATGCTGGACCAGTTCGAAGACAAACTGCCGGAGGTCAACCTGCCGTTCCGCCTGCCCCTGCAGGATGTTTACAAGTTTGATGAACGGCGCATTCTGGCGGGAAGGGTGGAATCCGGAACAGCTAAAATTGGCGACGAAGTCATTTTCGCGCCTTCCAATAAAAAGGGCATCATTAAATCCATTGAAGCCTGGAGCGTAGAGAATAAACCGCAAACCATCGAAGCATCACAGTCCGTCGGCATCACTTTAACCGAACAGATCTTCGTGGAGCGGGGCAACATCGCCACATTGGCCAGCGATCCGCCGATCGTCACCACGACCTTCGACGCCAACGTGTTCTGGATGGGGAAAAAACATCTGCAAAGGGGTGAGTCATACCTTATCAAACTGACCACTCAAAACGTGGAATGCGAAGTGCTCCGGTTCAACAAGGCCATCGACGCCTCCACGCTGGAAACGCTCCCGGACCAGGACTTTATCGCTAAAAACGACGTGGCCGAATTGACACTGCGGACCCGGCAACCGATTGCCCTGGACCTGTTTACCAGTATTCCTGAAACCGGCCGGTTTGTGCTGGTTGACGATTATGACGTATGCGGCGGCGGCATCATTACCGGCTTCACTCCCCTGTCGGAAATCGACCGATACCGGGACGAGGCACGCTACCGTGATTCGCATTGGATCCAGAGCGCGGTCACTCCGGAGATGAGGGCATATCGCTACGGTCACCGCGCCGCCATGATTCTTATTACCGGGAAATCAGGCGCGGGGAAAGCTTCCCTGGCGGGCAAGCTGGAGGAAAAATTGTTCCACCAGAATTTCCAGAGCTACCTCCTCGACGGACGCAATATTAAAGTCGGCCTGGGAGCGGATATGGACCAGGAGCAATATTTTTCAGACGGGGAAGCGGTACGGCGTTTCGGCGAGGTGGCCAAGTTATTCATCGATGCCGGGCATGTGGTCATTTCCACCTCTAACGCGTTCAACCAGGAGGATCATTCCAACATCAGCCTGCTGATCGAACCCGCCCCGATAGTGGAAGTGCAGGTGACCAGCGATAAGTTCCCGAAAGGCAAGCCGGATATGATTTTGACTCTCGATGAAGCGGCAGAACACGAATCCGCCGTTCAAAAAATCCTCGATTACCTGAAGGACAAAAAAATTCTGACCGGCCATAACTATTCGATTTAAAAGGACAAACCCACCCGTAGAAAAGGGAGTTGACTTTTTTTTCCGGGCGTGACAAAGTGCCCCTTCATTTGAGCCTGCGGGCCGATTTCAGGGAACTTTGGAAAGATACCGATGCCAAAAATTACCGTTCACAATACAGATACCGGCGAAGTCAAAGAATTCAAAGTAGGCTACGGTGCCAACCTGCGCAAAGGTGCCGTATTCAACGACGTGGTGCTGTATAAGGGAATGGCCGCCCAGTTTAACTGCCGGGGCATGGGTATGTGCGGCACCTGCCTGATCGAAGTCGAACCCCTTGAAAACGTCAACGGTCACTCCCTGATCGAGAAAATCCACCGCCTCGGACCCAACCAGAAACTCGGTTGCCGCGCCAAAGTATACGGCGACATCACCATCAAAGCCGCTATTAAAGATCTTTAATTCCCCACGATTCTTTACCTGTCATGCTGAGCCCGTCGAAGCATGACACGATTCACGTCACCCTCCGAAAAGTTCTTCAGAAAAAAGCAAGAGGAGGAATCCCTTCGACCCAATACAAGGGGGAGCCAAATCCTTTCCCCTTTTCTTCCTGCTCCCTTTCTCCAGGTTTTTAATACATCTGCAGTAGAATCAACAATGGCAGGAGTGTCAGCCCGACGATACTAATGAGCGCGTGGATCAGCACATCCCATTTCCGGCTCAGGGGGACGAGTGTGATAAAGTAGAGGCCGATCAGGTATTCCCAGATCGTGTTTTCGGAATGGACGCCGTTCATCACCAGGAAGAATACCAGGCAGATCACGATCGTGATATAAAGATACAAATGCCCCCGGATCAGGCGGGGTTCTTTTTTGAAGAATGCCATGTACAATCCCAGGAAAACGTTGATGATGTTAAAAATTATCGCGGCCACCACCCATATTAAAGAGGGCGAGGCGCTGACCTGGGGAAACACATCGGCAAACATAAGAACCTTGAAGGAATGAACGGGAAGTTAATCTAAAGGGGAGAATTTTAACATGGATTTGGATTTAAAAGACCGTAAAGTCCTCATCACCGGCGCCGCCGAGGGCATCGGACGCGCCTTGGCGCTGGCATTCGGGAAAGCCGGAGCACGGGTGGCCG